>Ga0326727_10017588_pt1 | contig 14796 bp, 12 predicted proteins | sample MB2enrmetagenome_FD_207643 | JGI IMG/M metagenome (GOLD analysis project Ga0326727, IMG submission 207643) | Lab enriched peat soil microbial communities from McLean, Ithaca, NY, United States - MB29MY | ecosystem: Environmental > Terrestrial > Soil > Wetlands > Peat | place: USA: New York... | reverse complement strand
TGCTCGGAACCTCCTTAGGGCGTTGCGCAAGCTGGGGTACGACGTCAACCTCATACCCACAAGCACCGCCTGCCCAGCCGCATGAAGGCGCAAAGGACCGTAGCACAAATGATTTTCGGGGGAGTCGAGGCCTGCCATCTTTCTTCGGGGAACCTGCCTCTAAAGTAGTATGCGACCAATGAAGCGGTTTCTTTTTCTTCTCATCGCTCTGTGCGCTTGCTGGGCGGCGGCGCAACAGCCGGCAAAAATCCAGCCTGCGCAGGGCGCCCCGGCGGGGGCGTCGCCTCAGACAGAAACCATTCCGGCACCCCAATCTCCCCAGGCCAGTCAACCCGTCAACGCTCCGGGATACATGGATCGTGCCCAGGTTGAGATTCTGGTGCACAAGATCGGGGCGATGGACCTCCGCATTGAAGACCTGCTCAAGGCCGTACACCTGGAAAAATGGATTGTCTCGAACATCATTCGCAATTCGCTCACCCAGACCTTGGAGAATCTTCGTACCGCGATGGACGCGCTCGAGGCGTGGCGGTCGGAGTTTGAAAAACGGCCGGACAGCATCTACTACGGCTTCCAGACCTACGCCGCGATCAACGCGGCGCTGCCGCGTCTGGATGGCGTTGCGCACGCCGTCAGCCAGTATGAGAATCCCAGCCTGGGTGCACAATACAGCCAAGCCGGCGACCAACTCTTCGACTTGCAGCAGACCCTGCAGCCCTACATCGCATATCTCTTGCGCAGCCCTGACCAGGTCCTCTTTGTGTCGCAAAACAATTTGGCGGCATGCCAAAAGCAATTGGGAACCGCCCTGAATGGGCAAAGCGGTCCGGCCACGCCCCTCAAGAATACGTTTGTCGAATTCCATGCGCGCCGAGGCCGCAGTGGGAAGGCCGGGGACCGAAAGTCGGATCGGGAATCGAAGGGTGCATCGAACAAGTCCGGAAAGAAGGCCGAAACTCCGGCGCAGCCTCAACCGGCGCCCTCGCATTGAGCTGCGCGATGGGCTGCCGGAAGTGCCTTGATGCGGATGACTGCGCCAAACAGGTACGTGCCGCGTGAGTTAAGTGCAAGATGGGGAAACCGTTTAGGGGTCTGCCGATGAAAGGCAGGAGTCGGCGCGCGTTCGGAGCACTCGGTCGGTGCTAAATGAGCTGTTGACGCGCCGACGTCCTGTAGAGGGAAATAACCTAACCCTGCTGGTAGACAAAAAAGAGTCTCAGCGCATTGCGAATGCTAAAACTCTTCGATGTTAGATTAGCTCTATTACGCTGATTTGTCAAGTTCTTTTCTCCGGGAGTGGAGCCCTATCAATCTACCCCCGCTTCAACCAGGAGTGATTCCCATGAGCACCGCGCTTTCTCTGGCCAAGTACTCGCTCGGTGTCGGCGACAGGTTCGCACACCAAGGCAAGGCACAGTTGCAGGCTTGTAAGATGTCGCTCGAGCAGGGGGTGGAAGTGATCCCGGTGTGGAACAAATCGAATCGGGAACACAGTATCATAGGCTCCACGCCGGCCGATACTCGAGCCGAGGCTGACCAGGCGGTGAAAGCACTAGGTTGGGACAAGCCATACCATGTGGACGCCGACCACATCAATCTCAAGACGGTGGGCAAGTTCGTGGACGCCTGCGATTTCTTCACCATCGACGTGGCGGATCTGATCGGCCGGCCCTGCGAGGCCTCGGCGTTGCAGCGCTTCGTGGAAGGTCACCCGGAGCTGTTGGCGGATTTGGCCGTACCTGGGGTTGCTCACCCCTTGCGCATCGACCCCACCTTCTTGGCGCAGGTTGCGAACAAATACCTGGCGGCCGTGAAGGAAGCGGCCCGGGTTTACCAACGCGTCGAGGAAGAAAAGGGAAGAGGACAATTCATCACGGAAGTGTCGATGGACGAGACCGATTCCCCTCAGACTCCGGCCGAACTGCTGATCATCCTGGCCGCGGTGGCGGATGAAGGGATTCCAATTCAGACCATAGCGCCGAAATTCAGCGGTCGTTTCGACAAGGGCGTGGACTATGAGGGCGATGTTGCCCAATTCAGCCGGGAGTTTTCGGATGACGTAGCCGTCATCGCCCTTGCTGTCAGCCGCTACGGGCTGCCTGGCGGTTTGAAACTGAGCGTACACTCCGGGAGCGATAAATTCTCACTTTATGGGCCCATCCACCAAGCCCTCCTGAGATTCAATGCCGGCGTACATTTGAAGACAGCCGGAACCACCTGGCTGGAAGAGTTGATCGGCCTGGCGGAGGCCGGCGGAGCCGGGCTCGGGCTGGCTAAGGAGGTTTATGCCGAGGCCTATCGCCAGCGCCAGGATTTGTGCGCGCCTTACGCCGCCGTGGTCAACATCGATCCTGCCCGCTTGCCTGATCCCGCGCTCGTGGCGCGCTGGGCGGCGGAACAATTCGTAGCGGCGCTGCGGCACGATCCGAACAGCCCGGCATACAATTCCAGCTTCCGCCAGCTTCTTCACGTAGCGTTTAAGGTGGCGGCGCGCATGGGAAACCGTTACCTGGATCTCCTCACGCTGATGGAGCCCACCATTGCCAGGAATGTAACCGGCAACCTTTTCGAGCGCCACATAAAACCGGTGTTTATAGGGTCCCCAATCACTCGCGAACGACCCGCAATGTATCGACCCGCAGTGTAGGGGGACGGCTTGCCGTCCCCGGAGGGTCACTAGGCCGACGAGGGTAGGGCAAGCCCCACCCCTACGCCATATGAAACCGGTGTTTATGGGGTCCCCAATCTCTCGATAACGACCCGCAATGTAGGGGGACAGCTTGCCGTCCCCGGAGGGTCACTAGGCCGACGAGGGTAGGGCAAGCCCTACCCCTACACCACTGATTCGTGTTACGTTAGTAGCAGCGAGGCGCAAAATGACAACTACGGTCCCGTCGATTCCGCAGTCCGTGAAAGGGAAGATTATCGAGGCGCAAGTGAAAGTTTCTGTGGATGCGACGCGCCCCTTGCCTTTAGTGTGCGCGCTCTATGCGGTGGAATCTGCTGCCGGCGTCTGGCTCTGCGCCTATTATGGAGCCAATAAGAGTGTCTTCGACTTCTTGCCGCAGAAGGGCGCCGAAATCGAGGAAGGTAACCTGGGCATCGCTTTCCGCAACAGACGGTTCATCCCCAAGGAGCAGTATCTTCAGACCCAATGGGAAGAGTTTAAGAAAGAGAATTTCATGGCCTACGGCGGCCACGGGGAATGATGCGCGGCGGGTGATCGCGCGCAGATTAGATCAGGCCGGAATTGCCGTTCATGATCGATCCCCCCACCTGAGGGAAAATTATCCGCTTCGATTTGGTTCTTGGTCGCCTCATGGCCCGGCCAGCGGATCCCCAGTCATTAAGGAGGCAGTCATGGGAGGTGTCAGGATAGCTCTGACGGTCATTGCTTTGGCCTTGGCTTGCGGCCCCAGCGCGCCGGCTCAAGGCATGAGGAGTGGCGTGGGCCGGCAGCCACCGCGCCTCATGGGGGAATTCAAACCCGTGGTGGGGACGGGGGCTCAGTATCTGATGACATCTCAGAATGGTGACACGCACTTTTCTTACGTCATCGTCGGCAAAGAGGATGTGGGCGCAAGCACCGGATACTGGCTGGAGGTCCGGACTCAAGGCGGCGAAATACCTGGGGAAATGGTGATGAAGCAACTGATGGTCATGAGCGGCGAGAAACCCGAAATCAAACGCATGATTGTGCAACCGCCCGGCCGGCCGCCCACGGAATTTCCCTTACAGATGATGCCGGGTCTGACGCAGCAGGGAGTGGAAAGCGGGGACACGAGCCCGGGAGTTAAGCTGGGCTCGGAAACCATCACGGTTCCCGCGGGCACATTTGAATGTGACCACTACCGCAAACAGGAGACGCGTGGCGCCGTGGATATTTGGATATCCAGCAGAGTCTCTCCCTACGGGACCGTGAAGATGTCCAGAGGGGAGTTGAGCCTGGTCCTGGAGAAAGTTCTCACCAATGAAGTCTCGCATATTCACGGTGAACCCCGGCCGATGAACTTCCCCATGCAACACCCGGAGCCGTGATCGGGAAATCGGATGATCCGGAGATCGGGTGAACAACAGCCGCATCCGTTAACGTCCCTCTAAACACGTCCCTGTTAAAACGCCACAGCACGGGCATCCCGAGCGAGGCGAGGAATCTGGCTCTGCGTTGGCTTGGATAAACCAGCCAGGAACGGGGCGTATGTTCACCCGATCACCCGATGCCCTTGCTCGTCCCCTCATTGCCAAGCCACGCCTGCTTTGGTATAATTATAAGTTGCTTGCATAAACTTACATGGAAAACCTCTACCGCCGCACGCAAATCTTGAAACTCTTGAGGACCGACCCGGAAGTCACCCAGGACGAGTTGCGCCGAAAGTTGGCCAGGCACGGCATCCAGGTGACGCAAGCTACCGTGTCGCGGGACCTTGAAGAGCTGGGCTTGGTCAAGACGCGTTCCGGTTATCACCTTCCGGAAGCGGTCGAGCCTGCCGCCCCAGTGCAGCCGACCTTGCAGGTAGTTCTGAAGGAGTTCTTGCGCGAAGTCAGCCTGGCTTCCAATTTGGTGGTCCTGAAGACGCACCCCGGCAATGCCCAGCCGGTGGCCGCCGTGCTCGATTCGCAGGAGTGGCCGGAAGTTGTAGGGACGGTCGCCGGCGACGACACGGTGTTTGTGGCAACGCCCACCGCTCGCGGCGCGGCACAATTGCGGAAAAAGATCCGGGCGATCGTGGCAGCATGAGCAAGATCGTGCCGCACAATTCCTTCTTCACCGGATCTCCCGATCACCCGATCGGAAAAGGAGTTCAAGACAACCCATGATGTCAGCGCGTGATTCGAGCCACCCGGTCAAGCGGGTGGTTCTGGCTTATTCGGGAGGCTTAGACACCTCCATCATTATCCCTTGGCTGCGGGAGAACTATGGCTGCGAAGTTCTCGCCATGGTGGGAGACGTGGGCCAGGGTGACGACTACGTGGCGCTTCGGCGCAAGGCGCTCAGCAGCGGCGCCTCGAAGGTATTCGTCGAGGACCTGCGGGCGGAATTCGTCACCGGCTACGTTTGGAAGGCGGTGCGCGCAGGCGCCATCTACGAAGGCAAGTATCTTCTGGGCACCTCGCTGGCGCGGCCCGTGCTCGCCAAACGGCAGGTGGAGATCGCGCTCGAGCACGGCGCGGACGCGCTGGCCCACGGGTGCACCGGCAAGGGAAACGACCAGGTGCGTTTCGAGCTTTCCTACCAGGCCCTGGCGCCCCATTTGCGCGTTATCGCCCCATGGCGGGAATGGTCCATCAAATCGCGCGAGGATGCGCTGGCCTATGCGCGCGCCCACAAAGTGCCTGTGCCCGTGAAGAAGGGCGAACTTTACAGCCGCGATCAGAATCTCTGGCATCTGAGCCACGAAGGCGGCCCCCTCGAGACCAAGCTCGGCGAGCCTCCGGATAGCGCCTGGAAGCTCACGCGTAAGCCGCAGAAGGCCCCGGCGCGCGAGGCGGAAGTGGTGTTGGGTTTTGAGGCCGGTGTTCCGGTTTCCGTCAACGGCCGGCGGATGGCCCCGGTGCGCCTGGTCGAGACCCTGAACGCCTTGGGCGGACTGCACGGCGTGGGCCGCACGGACCTGGTTGAGAACCGGCTGGTGGGAATCAAGTCGCACGGCGCCTACGAAACTCCCGCAGGCACGCTGATCATGCTGGCCCACCAGGAACTCGAATCACTCTGTCTGGATCGGGAGACTTACCATTACAAGCAGCATGTGGCGCTGCGTTACGCCGAACTGGTCTATTATGGGCAGTGGTTTACACCCCTTCGCGAAGCCCTGGACAGCTTCGTGGAGGCCACCCAGGGGAACGTGTCCGGGACGGTCAAGCTGGGGCTTTACAAGGGCAACCTGCGCGTTCTCGACCGGCAGTCGCAGAATTCTCTCTACGATACCAGCATCGGCGGCTTTGCTATGAACTCGGATTATAACCAGAAAGATGCTGAGGGTTTTATTAACATCCTCGGCTTGCCGCTGCGCCTTGCGGCCGCCAAGCGCGCCGGCCGGAATGCAAAGCGCGCCTAAGCACCTTCGCTGGGTCCCAAAGGGACCCAATTTCATTAGCCGTAGGTGCAACCTACGGAATTCGCGGGCACCTGAAGTTGACCAACCCCGAAGGGGTTGAACGAAGGCACCTTCGACCCCTTCGGGGTCGCCAGGAATTGAAGGGTGATGGCTCATTGTCCGTAGGTTTCACCTACGGCTAATGAAATTAATGCCCTTTGGGCATTCACACATGAAACTCTGGGGAGGACGCTTCACCGGCCGCCGCGATCCGCGCTTTGAAGAATTCTCCGAATCCTTCTCGCTCGACCAGCGTTTCATCCTCTATGACCTGCGAGTCAACCTAGCCTACGTTCAGGAGTTGGGCCGGGCGGGCGTGTTGAAGGCTTCGGAGGCGCGCCGCTTGGGGCGCGGCCTCGAAGCCATCCGCCGCAACGTCGAACGTCATCCCGGTTGGGCGAGGGGGCAATCGAGCGAGGACGTGCACACCTGGGTCGAGGCGCAACTGGGGCGGCGAATCGGCGCGCTGGCTGGCAAGCTCCGCACCGGCCGCAGCCGCAACGACCTTGTGGCCACGGAAGATCGCCTCTACGTCAAGGACGCCACCGCCGATCTCGAACAGGCTTTGGCCGGCATGCTGGAAGCACTGCTGGGCCAGGCGCGCCGCCATCCTCGCGTGGTGATGCCCGGCTACACTCATCTTCAGCCTGCCCAGCCGATACTTTTCTCGCATTATGTGCTTGCCTATTTTGAAATGTTCAAGCGCGACGCGTCCCGGCTCGACGATTGCCGCAGGCGCGCCGACGAACTGCCGATGGGGGCGGGAGCGCTGGCCGGGACCGCCTACCGGTTGGACCGGGAGCGCCTGGCGCGGGCGCTGGGATTTGCGCGCCCGGCCTCCAACAGCCTGGACGTCACCTCGGACCGGGATTTCGTCCTCGAGCTGGCCTTTGCCTGCGCACTGACCATGCTTCACCTCAGCCGCTGGGCGGAGGACCTGATCATCTACTCCTCTCCCGGTTTTGGCTTTGTGGAATTGGCCGACGCTTACAGCACCGGCAGCAGCCTGATGCCGCAGAAGAAGAACCCCGATTCGCTGGAACTGATCCGCGGAAAGTCCGCCACCGTGCTGGGCAGGCTTACGGGACTGCTGGCGCTCGTGAAAGGCCTTCCCCTGGCTTACGATCGCGACCTGCAGGAGGATAAGGGAGGGCTGTTCTGCGCCGTCGATACCACTCGCGAGGCGCTGGTGATCGCATCCCGTGTCGCCGCCACGCTTCAGCTTCGTCCTGAAAGAATGCAAGACGCCGCCACCCAGGGCTTTCTGACGGCGACAGACCTGGCCGACGAACTCGTTCGCCGTGGCCTGCCCTTCGCCGCAGCTCACGAGCAGGTGGGAAAACTGGTCAGTTACTGCGTAGCCCGCCGGCGGACGTTCGCCGGCCTCAGCGCTGCCGAAGCCCGGCGCTCCATTCCTTCCTGGGACGAGCCCTTGCGCCGCGTTGCGGTTTCCCCTGAAAAGGCAGTCAATCTTAGAAATGTGACCGGCGGAACCGCTCCCCGCCAAGTCGCCCGCCAACTCGCCGCCGCCGAAGTCGCCCTAAGGCATCTCAAAAAAAGATAGCGCTGCGGGAGCAACCGCAGTAGTGTGTTTACACGGGGGGAAACGGCAAAACTAGAGTGAGAAGAGGAACCTAAGGAGCGCGTACTCATGACTGGGATTCAGTTCATCACCGACGAAAAGGGCCACAAAACTGCGGCGGTTATCGACCTCAAAAAGCACAGGGCCCTTTGGGAGGACATCGAGGACGTCCTGGTTTCCCGCGCGCGGAGGCATGAGAAGCGCATTCCGTGGGAAAAGGTGAAGGCGGGCCTCATCAAGAGCGGAAGGCTTCGTGGCTAAAGCCGGGCGGCGAATTCCAGCACCGCGACCACCTGTTCCCGGGTCACGTCGAACCACGCGATGATCTCGTCGGCCGTGGCCCCGGACTGAAGGTTCTCGAATACGGTGGCCACCGGCATTCGCGTATCCTTAAAGACCCATGCACCGCTCACCTTGCCCGGGATACTCTCCACGGCGGGGCATTGGGACCAATCGAGACTTGCCATCTGCTTTCCGTCCTTTCTCGCTCGTTTCTTTGTACCACAATTGTGCAGCGCCGTCATCCACCGGCTGGCGCAGCCCTGTGATCCGTCGAAGCGCAATGTTTGCAAACCGCAGAGGTTCGCCTTGCGCCGGCCCGTTTAGGTATGGTGGCCAACCGACTCCCTCTGGTCTATATGCAGTTTTCTGCATGTATGTGTCAAAATGCCACATCTCCGGCCCTGTTTTTCACATTGTGGAAGTTCCTCGTCTAGCCAACCCCTTGATTCCATTGCACTAAAAATAAATATTCTCATCTGTTGCAGCTTTATCCACTTTCTCATGCCAATCTGATAGGCTAGTAGATTTGAGGAGATTTCCCCTCCTGGGATCAGGAGGGGGCAGGGGGTGGTTGAGCGGTTTGAGGTTTTCGAAGCCCCACAGCAGAGCTTGCAGCCCATGGGTCCTTCATCTGCCGAATAAACACAAAATCGTGGGAACGAAGCTAAGAACTCATTGAAAACAAACGAAGTCGGCCAAACAATGTGCGCAAAACCAACGCATTCTTGCGCACGAAACGCGCCAAACGAAGCGAAAAAACCGGGGTTTGGATGCAACGCCCGGCAGTCGGTGGGCAGGATTCAGCCCCGGGTAGGCGTGGCGAAGGCTCCGGCGCTGTACTTCATGGGTTGGAGCGAGTCGATACACGCACGCCTCGAGAGGAGACGGACATCATGACCGAATCGCCGCTTAATTTCAGACCTGAACGTGGCTCGTGTGCCGGCTAAGTTTTCACGCGTAGATCCCGCGCAGTTTGACGTTGAAGGCGACGCGGTCGATGGCCAGCATGTACGCTGCGATGCGGTTATTGACCTTTTGCTTCTCGCCCCAGTGCGCTACTTCGTCGAAGGCGGCCACCATGATGTTCTTAAGCCGATCATTAACGACGAGTTCCGGCCAGAAGTAGCCCTGCCGGTCCTGCACCCACTCGAAATAGGACACCGTGACGCCGCCGGCATTGGCCAGGATGTCGGGGATAACGAAGACGCCGCGGTCAAACAGGATATCGTCCGCAGGTGGAGTGGTGGGGCTGTTAGCGCCTTCCGCCAGGATGCGGGCCTTGACCTTATGAGCGTTTTTGCTGGTGATGACGCTCTCCGTAGCGGCTGGAAGGAGCACCTCGCATTCTTGCTCCAGAATTTCCTGCGTCCCGATGCTTTCGCCAGCGGGGAATCCTTTCACGGTTCCGTTTTCTTTGGCGTAGTGCAGGAGGGCGGTGATGTCCAGTCCGTTGGTATTGAAGACTCCGCCGGCGACGTCGGCAACCCCGATGATTTTGTAGCCTTCCTCGTGCAGCAGTTTCGCGGCCTCCGAGCCGACGTTGCCAAAGCCCTGAACGATGACGCGCGTTTCCTGTCTTTTCCACCAAAAGCGCTTGAGGGCCTCATCGATGGAGATCATGCAACCGCGGCCGGTAGCCTCGCGCCGGCCCTGCGAGCCGCCCAAGTCGACCGGTTTGCCCGTGACGCTGGCCGTCACGGTGTGGCGCATGTGCATCGAGTAGGTGTCCATAATCCAGGCCATCGTCTGCTCGTTGGTGTTCATGTCGGGCGCAGGCACGTCGCGCTCCGGTCCGATGTAGTCCAGGATTTCCGCCGTATAGCGCCGGGTAATGCGCTCCAGTTCTCCTGCCGAGAGTTGGGATGGATCGCAGACGACGCCGCCCTTGGCGCCGCCAAAGGGGATGTTGACGACCGCGCATTTCCAGGTCATTTCGGCGGCCAGTCCGCGGATTTCGTCCAGGGTCACATCCGGCGAGTAGCGAACACCGCCCTTGCAAGGCCCGCGCGCAATGCTGTGCTGCACACGGTAGCCGTCGAAAACCCTGAGCTGACGATTGTCCATCGCCACGGGAATGTGCACGATGATCTCGCGGTTGGGGGAACGCAAGTACTTCGTGAGTCCTTCGTCCAGTTGCAACTTGCCGGCGGCCACGTCGAACCGCGCAGCCATGGATTCATAGACGCTGAGTTCTTTCTCGGTTCCATCAGTGCTCATGTCGTTTTCCGTTTCCTCCGTCGGTCGTCCTCGAAAGTCTGTCATTCTGAGCGAAGCGAAGAATCTGCATTACTTCGCCCTGGACCGGAACTGCGGATCCTTCGCTTCGCTCTCTCCAGAGTCTGTCATCCTGAGCGCAGCGAAGGATCTCTGCATTTGTTCTTAAGTCGTTCAACCGCCGGAACTGCGGAGATCCTTCGCTGCGCTCAGCATGACAGGGTTTCTGAGCTTGCGCGCACAAAAAAGCCGGGAGCTGCCATCCAGCTCCCGGCGCGAAAGAAAATAATGCGAAGCCTACGGATAAAGGCCGCGCAATACGGTTGCTTCCGCCACCCGGCCGATGCCCAGCATATTCGCAGCGGTTCGCATCCCGACTTTGTGCGTCAGGTGGATCTTCAGCACGTCGTTGAAGCTGGTCTTCATGACGCGCTCCAGGCGGTTGTAAACGTCCTGAGCTTCCCAGAACAGGTGCTGTTCGTCCTGCACCCATTCAAAGTAGGAAACGGTGACGCCACCTGCGTTGCAGAGGATGTCCGGGATAATGAACACGCCTTTAGCTTCGAGGATTCTGTCGGCTTCGGGGGTCAAGGGACCGTTGGCTGCCTCAGCGACAATCTTCGTATGCAGCGCTTCGGCGTTCTCGGCTTGCACCGCGTTTTCGAGCGCGGCGGGAACCAGGATCTCACAAGGCATAGCGAGCAATTGCTCGGGAGTGATCGGCTCAGAACCGGGGAACTTAATCACGCCGCCGGTCTTCTCCTTGTACGCTATCAGTGCCGGGATGTCCAGGCCCTTGGGGTTGTAGACACAGCCCTTCGAATCGCTGGCTGCGATCACGCAAGCCTCATTGGCGTGCAGCAACTGGGCAGCAATGGAACCGGCATTGCCGAATCCCTGAACCACCACCCTCGCGCCCTTCATCGGAATGTGGAGGTGTTCGCACGCCGACTGGAGGGTATTGAAAACGCCGCGGCCGGTAGCCTCGTTGCGGCCCAGCGAGCCGCCCAGAGCAATGGGTTTACCGGTGACCACGCCCGGAATCGGATAGCCCTTCGTCATGCTGTACGTATCCATGATCCAGGCCATGACCTGAGAGTTGGTGTAGACGTCCGGTGCGGGAATGTCCTGCGCCGGGCCGATCAAGGGAAGAATCGCGCTGGCATAGCGGCGAGTGAGGTGCTCCAGTTCGACCTGCGACATCTCCTTCGGATTGCAGGTTACGCCGCCTTTGCCGCCGCCGAACGGGATATTCACAACCGCGCACTTCCACGTCATCCAGGTTGCAAGGGCTTTCACTTCATCCAATGTGACGTGCGGATGGTAGCGAATTCCGCCCTTGGCAGGCCCGCGCGCGGTGCTGTGTTGCACGCGGTGACCCTGAAAAGTGTGAATCTTCCCGTTGTCCATCCGAACGGGCAGGTGGACGGTCAGCACCCGTTCGGGAGATTTGATCATATTTCGCACATTATGGTCGAGTTCGAGCGCATCCGCGGCGAGATCGAAGTTCTCCATCGCCGCTTCATACGCGTTTTTTTCGACTACAGCCGTGATTGGCATATAGTACGCCTCCTCTTCTTCAATTGTTTTGATTTGATTGCCGGAAGGTCTATCACTTATCCCCCACAGGGAGGATACTCCGGTCGGGGGCGACTCGCAAGAGCCAAAGTGTCAACCCAATCCGTCGATAAGGGAGGGCGCGGATGGCGGTGAGGACGGATGGCCATGCGCCCCCGCGCGTCGCACGGCTGGACCCGAACGGTGTAGGGGTAGGGCTTGTCCTACCCTCGTCGGGTCTAGTTGGGATGCGGGGACGGCAAGCCGTCCCCCTACAGCCTAGTGACGAACTCACAGCGAATTTTGGCCGTCCGGCCGGTTTGCCGGCTTCACCGAACCCGAGACTGGCCGTCCCAAGTTCGGACGGTGCATCCCAAAATCGGACACTCGCAGAGCAGCGCAAGAACTGCCGCCCGCGCAACTTGTGGTTGCAAAGCAATTTGCTGGCGCGGCCTATGGACGCCAAATTGCCTGAACTTACCCGGAGGGCTACCCACATGCAAACGCTCTATCAAGATCTCCGGATTGGTGCGCGGATGTTGGCCAAGAACCCCGCTTTCACGCTGGTTGCGGTCTTGACCCTGGCGTTAGGCATCGGGGCGAATACTGCGATGTTCAGCATCGTGAACTCCGTTCTGTTGCGGCCGTTGCCGTATTCCCACCCGGAAAGACTCGTGAAAGTCTGGACGCGCTTCACCGACATCGGCCTGCCGAACGATCGGAACTGGGTCTCGGCGCCGGAGGTTCGCGACATCAAAGAGCTGAACAAGAGCTTCTCGGGCGTGGCGGCCATCTCAGACGCCAGCTTCAATATCACCGTCCAGGATATTCCGCAGCGCATCGAAGGGGCCGCGGTTTCACCAGGCTTTTTTAACATAATGGGAGTCGGAGCCCGGCTGGGGCGAGTCTTCACTTCCGACGAAGCCGATCCCGGACACGACAATGTTCTCTTGCTCGGTTTCGGCCTGTGGCAGCGACGCTTTGGGAGCGACCCGCAAGTGGTCGGACGCACCCTCGTGGCGAACGGCAAGCCGTATGTCATTGTCGGCGTCTTACCTCCGGGCTTCGATTACCCCTACCAGGCTGAGATGTGGGCCCCGCTCGCTTTCACTGCCGCCGACCTGAGCCCCAATAACCGGGGAAGTCACAATTACGAAGTGCTCGCAGAACTCCGGCCTGGCGTCTCCCTGGCGCGGGCGAGGGCGGACATGGACTTGGTCGGAAGAATGATGACGGAGCGAAGCCGCGACTACCCTTATAAGCAATATAACTTCACTGTTACCCTGACCCCCCTGCTCGCGGAGATGGTGGGTGACGTGAGAGCTTCGTTGTGGATTCTCATGGGCGGCGTGGGATTCGTCCTTCTGGTTGCTTGCGCTAATATCGCCGGTCTCGTGCTGGTGCGCGCCTCGGCGCGCCGAAAGGAAACCAGCATCCGCATTGCCCTGGGAGCGAGTCCGCTGCGCCTGGTTCGGCAGTTGGTTACTGAAAGCTTGCTTCTTGGCGTTCTAGGGGGCGGAGTGGGGCTGCTGCTTGCGAGTTGGTCGCTCCAGGCCGTCGTGGCCCTGAGCCGCACTTCCATTCCCCGAGTTGCCGGCGCCGCTCTCGACGGCTGGGTGCTGGCGTTTACCGTGGTCTTGTCATTGGGTACCGGCGTGCTCGTTGGACTCGTTCCCGCCATCCAGGCCACTCGAGTCATGCCCTACGCGACGCTCAAGGAAGGCAGCCCCGGCGAGGCCAGCGCTGCGGCGGGCGCCTTATCTCAACGCGTGCGGCCGCTCCTGGTGGTGGGCGAGACGGCGCTCGCCCTGGTGCTTCTCACCGGCTCGGGCCTGCTCCTGAAAAGCCTCCTCCGCCTTCTCGAAGTGGACCCCGGCTTCCACGCGGACTCTGTCCTCACCATGCGGATGGCGCTGCCCGAGGAGGAGTACCGAAAGCCGGAACAGGTGGGCGGCTTCTATCACGACCTTCTGGATCGCATCCAGCACCTGCCTGGTGTGGACGCGGCGGGGGCGGTCGACATCCTGCCGCTCAGCGGCGCCAACGCCTCCGGCACCGTCTTCGTGGACAGCCGGGCGGTCCCCCCTGACCAAACCAGTCCCGAGGCCGATATGCGGCCTGTTACCCCTGGATACTTCAAGGCGATGCAGATCGAGCTTCTGGCCGGTCGCTACTTCGACGACCGTGACGCCGCATCGTCGCCTCGCGTAGCCATCGTTGATGAAAGCATGGCGAAGACTTACTGGCCGAATGAAGACGCCATCCGCAAGCGCCTCAAGATGGGAGGCCAAGGGTCAACAGCTCCGTGGATGATGGTTGTGGGCGTGGTGCGTCACGTGCGCTACCGCACGCTCGAGGCTCGATCGCGAGTCACCCTCTACTGGCCCGAAGCGCAGTCCCCCGCCAACGCGCTGAGCCTGGTGATCCGAACCGAGCGCGACCCGATGGCGCTGGCGCCGGCGGTTTTTAAGCAGGTTCACCTGATCGACCCGAACCTGCCCGCGTACCACGTGCGCACCATGCGGGAGGTCATGCGAACGTCCGTGGCCCAGCGACGCGTCATTCTGATGCTGCTCAGCTTGTTCGCGGCCTCGGCCCTGCTGCTGGCCGCCGTGGGCATCTACGGTACGGTTTCTTACTCCGTCGCGCAGCGCAGCCGCGAAATCGGCATTCGCATGGCGCTGGGAGCCAGCGTGCGAGATGTGCTGCGCATGGTGCTGGGGCAGGGAATCGTCCTGGCGCTGGGCGGCGTGGCCCTGGGTCTGATCGGTTCGCTGGGATTGACCTGGTTGTTGTCGTCCATGCTCTTTGGCGTCCGCCCCACTGACCCGCTCACGCTGGCCTGCGTCGCGGCTCTGCTGACGGGGGTGGCGCTCCTAGCCAGCTATATTCCGGCTCGCCGGGCCGCTCGCGTCGATCCGCTGGTGGCGCTGAGGTATGAATAGGTGCGCCGGGATAAACCGGCGTGGAGGAGCGGATGAGAGAGCCGTACGGTGAAGGCCTAGCGAGCCACACCGACCCCGAGTCATGCGTGGTCAGTCGTAAGGCTGGGCGCGAAGCGTTGAC
>Ga0326727_10017587_pt1 | contig 14797 bp, 12 predicted proteins | sample MB2enrmetagenome_FD_207643 | JGI IMG/M metagenome (GOLD analysis project Ga0326727, IMG submission 207643) | Lab enriched peat soil microbial communities from McLean, Ithaca, NY, United States - MB29MY | ecosystem: Environmental > Terrestrial > Soil > Wetlands > Peat | place: USA: New York... | reverse complement strand
ATGAAGATTGGATTTCTTGGCCTCGGCAAGATGGGAACGCCGATGGCGATGCACCTGCTCGCCGCCGGTCACGAGTTGCGCGTGTGGAACCGCACCGAAGGCAAGACCGAGCCGCTCTTGCGCGAGGGCGCGATTGCCGCGGCCACTCCAGCCGAGGCCGAACTGGGCGCCGATGCCGTGTTCACCATGCTGTTTGACGATGCGGCCAACGAGGAAGTGCTGTTTGGCCCCAACGGCTTGATGGACGCTTTGAGCCCCGGCGCGCTGCACATCTCATCGAGCACGATCAGCGTGGCGCTGAGCGAGCGGCTCACGGAGGAGCACGCGCGGCGGGGGCAGGAATTTGTGGCTGCGCCGGTGTTTGGACGGCCCAACGTGGCCGAAGAGGGACGCCTGTGGATCGTGGTGGCCGGCGCGGAGATTGCAATCGCCAAAGCCCGGCCGCTTCTCGAGCCGTTTTCGCGCGGCATCACCGTGGTGGGTACGGAGCCACGGCAGGCGCACGCCGTGAAGCTGGGCGGCAATTTTCTCATCACCATGATGGTGCAGGCGTTAAGCGAGTCGTTTGTCTACGCGGAGAAGCAGGGAATTGATCCCGGGACGTTCTTCGAGGCCGTCAACAGCGCGCTTTTCCAGTCGCCGTTTTACGCGGCGTACAGCAAGGTGATGTTGCACCCGCCGGAGAGCCCCGGCGCGACGATGGAACTGGGCGAGAAGGATTTGCGGTTGCTGCGCGAGGCCGCGGCCAGCCGTGACACGCGCTTAAGCCTGGCGGATTTGATGGCCGAGGTCTTTGCCGAAGCCCGCGCCACCGGACTGGCCCAGGAAGATTGGGCCGGGGGCCAATACAAAATGGCCCGGCGAAGAAGCCTGCCTGTAAGATAAAAGCTGAGATGCGACTGAAAGGAAAAATTGCCTTGATAACCGGGGCCAGCGCGGGCATTGGCGCGGCCACGGCCCTGGCCTTTGCGGGCGAGGGAGCGCGCCTGCTGCTGGCCGCCCGGCGCGCCGGAAAACTAGCCGAAACGGCTTCGCGCGCCCTCGACTGCGGGGCCGCCGCCGTGCACTCCATTGACCTGGATGTGAGGAGCCGGCACGCCGTACAGCGAGCCATTGACGAGCTGCCGCCGGAGTGGGCGGAGATCGACATTCTGGTGAACAATGCCGGCCTGAGCCGGGGGATGGAGAAGCTCTACACGGGGCGGATTGATGATTGGGAGGAGATGATCGACACCAACATCAAAGGGTTGCTTTACGTGGCGCGTGCCGTGGTTCCCGGGATGGTGGTGCGTGGGCGCGGCCACGTGGTGAACCTGGGATCGATGGCCGGCGAGCTCGTTTATCCCAACGGCGCGGTGTATTGCGGCACCAAGGCCGCGGCACGGGCCATCAATGACGGGCTGCGCGAGGATTTACTGGGTACACCGGTGCGCGTGACGAGCGTCGATCCCGGGCTGGTGGAGACCGACTTCAGCCTGGTTCGCTTCCACGGCGACAGGGGGCGTGCCGCCAAGGTCTACAAAGGCATTACCCCGCTGACCGGCGAAGACATTGCCGACGTGATCCTGTGGGCCGTAACGCGGCCCGAGCATGTGAATATAGCGCGCGTGTCGCTGACCTCAGTCAATCAGGCCAACACACTGCTGATTCACCGCGAGCCGTGAGCCGGGACGCTCCCGGCAACCTTATCCGAGGGCCTGAATCTGCGCCTCGATGTGCTGCAATGCGGCTTCCAGGGCAGCGCGTCGGCCTGGATTCGACGTCCTCTGCGACAGGATGCTTTCGCGTTGCAGGTTGAGCGCCTGCTGCTGGCGGGCGCGCGCCGCGCGTTGGTGTTCGGCGGCACGCCGGTCTTCCTCACTCATCATTCTGTTGCTGAAATCGGCCACGGTACTTTCCATGGCATTTGCCATCTGCTCCTCCACCGATTTACTTTCCCATCCACGAGCCATATCTTCATTCTACGGGGGAGTTGACCGATTGCGTCCCGCAGAATGATGGAAGTGGAACCTGGAAAGGAGCAGGGTGCCCATGCGCGCATGGCAAGTTTCAGCCTTTGGCATTGATTCTCTGGAGTTTGTGGAGAGGCCGACGCCCACGCCGGGCCCCGGCGACGTATTGGTGGCGGTGCACGCGGTTTCGTTGAATCGTCGCGACCTGATGGTGGTGAAGGGGCTGTACAACCCCAAAATGAAGCTGCCGCGCATTCCCTGTTCCGACGCGGCCGGCGAGGTGGTGGCCGTGGGCGCGGGCGTCTCGGCATGGAAGCCGGGGGACCGCGTAACGGGCATTTTTATGCAAAACTGGCTGGAAGGGCCGCTGACCCCAACCAAGGCCCGCGGCGCTCTGGGCGGCGACATCGACGGCGTGCTGGCCGATTACGTGGTGCTCAGAGAGCAGGGACTGGTGGCGATTCCCGACCACCTGAGCTTTCAGGAAGCCGCGACTCTGCCCTGTGCCGCCGTGACGGCGTGGAATGCCCTCACCGCGGGCGAGATCAAGCCGGGTTCGACGGTGCTGATTCAGGGAACCGGCGGGGTGTCGATTTTTGCGCTGCAGTTTGCGCGATTGAAGGGGGCGCGGGTGCTGGGCATCAGCTCCAGCTACGAGAAGCTGGAGCGGGCCAGCGCGTTGGGCCTGGATGCGGGACTAAACTACAGGGATAATCCCGATTGGCACCGCTGGGCGCACGATCAGACCGGCGGCGACGGCGTGGACCTGGTGGTGGAAGTGGGCGGGCTGGGAACCCTCACGCGCTCCCTCCGGGCCATTCGCATGGGCGGAACCATCGCACAGATTGGCGTCCTTGCTGCGGGAACTGAAGGCATTCCTCTGGGTCTGATTCTCCACAAGTGGTCGCGGATTCACGGCATTTACGTAGGCTCGCGCCGGGACTTTCAAGAGATGAACCGCGCCATTTCCCTGGCCGAGTTGCGGCCCGTGGGCGAGGAGTTCGACTGGAGCCAGGCGCGCGAGGTGTTGGAGCGTATGGAAGAGAGCAGCCACTTCGGCAAGATGGTGCTTACGGTGAATTAAGACCGCGGGTCAGCAAGACGGCGAGTTAGCGAGTGGGCCGGCGGCCCGAGCTCTTCGCCCCTTGTTTTCGTGGCTACGCGGGTGCGCTGACTTGCCAGCTTGCTGACTTGCCGACTCGCTGAATTAGAGTGGTGCTGTGATGGAACTTTACGAGAATATGCTTGCCGTGGCACTTGAAGAGGCTCAGTATAGCCTTGTCGAAGGTGGCATTCCCATTGGCGCGGCAATGTTTACCCGCGCCGGCGAGTTGGTGAGCCGCGGCCACAATCGCCGCGTGCAGCATGGCGATCCCGGCATGCACGCTGAGACGGATGCCTTTCGCCGCGCCGGCCGCCAGCGCAGCTATCGCAATATGGTGATGGTGACCACCCTCGCTCCCTGCTGGTATTGCAGCGGCCTGGTGCGGCAATTCCGCATTGGCACCGTGGTAGTTGGCGAAAGCCGCACCTTTTCCGGCGGGATTGCCTGGTTGCGCGAAAACGGCGTGGAAGTGATCGATCTCGACAGCCACGAGTGCCGGGAGCTGCTTGCGGGTTACATCGCCGCGCATCCTGAAGTTTGGAACGAGGATATTGGGGAAGAGTGAAAAAGACAGCTGCTGGCTCCTAGAAGCTGCTGAAAGGGATGGCGCAGGTGCAAACCAACTTGAGCTTGCAGGGCTGCTCGATTGTGAACGGCGAATCCCGGCCGGGAAGCGGGGCCGCGTTTCAGGGCTTCGATCCTGCGGCGGGCGCACAGCTTGAACCCGTCTATCATTGCGCGTCGGTCGAGGATTTGAACCTCGCCGCCGATCTGGCCGAAGAAGCATTTGCAATCTACAGCAAATTGCCGGGCCGTGAGAAGGCGCGCTTCCTGCGCCACATTGCGGACGGCATTGAAACCATTGTTTCCGAGCTTGTGGAGCGTGCGCACCGCGAAACGGCGCTGCCTGAAGCGCGCCTGAAGGGCGAGTCGGCGCGAACCATCCACCAGCTTCGTCTTTTTGCGCAGGTGGTCGAGGAGGGTTCGTGGGTGAACGCGCGCATCGATCCCGCGCAGCCCGATCGCAAGCCGCTGCCGCGTTCCGACATTCGCTCCATGATGCGGCCGCTGGGCCCGGTCGCGGTTTTTGGAGCCAGCAATTTTCCCCTGGCATTCTCCGTGGCTGGCGGCGATACGGCAGCCGCGTTTGCCGCAGGCAATCCCGTGATCGTGAAGGCGCACCACGCGCACCCCGGCACCAGCGAGATGGTGGGCCAGGTGATTGCGCGCAGCGTGAAGGAGTGCGGCCTGCCGCCGGGTGTGTTTGCGCTGCTCTTCGGAGCGGGTTCTGAGATTGGCGCGGCGCTCGTCGACCACCCCAGGGTCAAGGCGGTTGGTTTTACCGGCTCGCTCGCGGCGGGCAAGGCGCTGATGCAAAGGGCTGCGGCGCGGCCCGAGCCCATCCCCTGCTTTATGGAGATGAGCAGCGTAAATCCATTCTTTGTTCTCCCTGATGCGCTCTACTCGCGCGGCCAGGAGATTGCCCGTGGATTGTTTGGCTCGTTTACGCTGGGCGTGGGCCAGTTCTGCACCAAGCCGGGACTGATTTTTCTGCCGCGCGATGTAACCGGGAATATCTTCGTCGCCGAATTAAAGGCCCAGATCGAAAAGGCCGGCGCGGCTGCAGCGATGCTCACCGAGGGAATTGCGAAGAGCTACCGCAGCGGGGTGGAGGCGCGACAGGCCAATGGCTACGTGGAGACCGTTGCGGAAGCGCCTTCGGAGGGAGCCGGCAACTGTTTCACCACGCCGGTGGTGATGCAGATCGGCGCCAGGGACCTGCTGCGCGAGCCGGAACTTGCGACGGAGATTTTTGGTCCGAGCGCCCTGGTGATTTGGTACGACAGCCGCGAAGAGCTGCTGAAGCTCGCACGCTCGCTGGAGGGGCAACTGACCGCGACCCTGCACGGATCGGAGCGCGATTTGGCCGCTTTTGCCGATCTCGTTGCGATTCTGGAGCGCAAGGCGGGAAGGCTCATCGTGAATGGTTTTCCCACAGGCGTGGAAGTTTGCCACGCAATGGTGCACGGCGGGCCCTACCCGGCCACCAGCGACAGCCGCGCGACGTCGGTAGGCACGTACTCGATCTACCGCTTTGTGCGTCCGGTCTGCTACCAGGATTTTCCGCAAGCGGCGCTGCCCGAGGAACTGAAAAACCAGAATGCGCTCGGCATCTGGCGGCTGGTTGATGGCGAGTTTACGCGGGATGCGGTGGGCGCCGGGTCGAAGGCAGGCACAGCGTAATCGTTCCGGCAGCAATCAGCGCCAGCGGCGGCGCAGGCCCGCGAAGTTGTTCCGCATTGTACGATTCGTCGCGGGGTACATCGGCTTGATAGCTTCCCGCTCCGTGTTCGCACGTTCCGAAGCATGGCCGCGCCCACTATACTGAACGCGGAAAGGGCTTCCCCATCAAAGACATTCCATTAAGTTCGGTGTTGGAGTCGAGCGACGCAACCTTGCTTGAGGTGGCCACGCACGCGCCCGGTCCTGCCGGAGTGCTGCCGCTTACTGCGGAGATGCTGCTCACCGAGCCCTCCGGGAATCTCTTCGGGCTGACGCAAAATGCCGGCATGGGATGGGAGCCCGCGCGCCTGCTCGACCCCGAATTCCTGATCCTGAGCACGCACGGCGGCTTGCGCGCGGAAAACGGCGAAGCCATTGCGCTGGGCTTTCACACCGGCCACTGGGAAGTGGGATTGCTTGTGGCCGAGGCCGCGCGAGAATTGAAATCGCTGCGGGCGACGCCCTTTGCGGGAGCGTGCACCGATCCCTGCGACGGCCGCACCCAGGGCACCACGGGCATGATGGACTCGCTGCCCTATCGCAACGATGCGGCAACGGTGCTGCGCCGGCTGATGCGCTCGCTGCCCACTGCCAAAGGCGTGATCGGCGTGGCGACATGCGACAAAGGGCTGCCGGCGATGATGATGGCGCTGGCGTCGTTGGGATCGAAGCCCGCGGTGCTGGTTCCCGGCGGGGTCACGTTGCTGCCCGAATCCGGCGAGGACGCGGCCAAGGTGCAGACCATCGGCGCGCGTTATGCGCAGAACCACATCACGCTGGAACATGCCGCCGAGGTGGGCTGCCGGGCATGCGCATCGCCCGGGGGAGGGTGCCAGTTTCTGGGTACGGCGGCCACGTCGCAGGTGGTGGGTGAGGCGCTGGGACTGTCCCTGCCGCATACCGCGCTTGCGCCCTCGGGGCAACCGATCTGGCTGGATGCCGCGCGCCGTTCGGCCCGCGCGATTCTGCGGCTCCATTCGCTTGGCATGGGCGCCGGCAACATCCTCACGCCTGCGTCCATTTACAACGCCATGATTGTGAAGGCTGCCTTCGGCGGATCGACAAACCTTCTCATCCATCTGCCGGCCATTGCGCATGCAGCGGGCTTGCCGCAGCCCACGGTTTCAGATTGGGTCGAGGTCAATCGCCTGGTTCCGCGCCTGGTGGACGCGCTGCCCAATGGCCCGCGCAACTTCGCCACCGTGCAAGTGTTTATGGCCGGCGGCGTGCCCGAGGTGATGCTGGAACTGCGCGCTCATGGGCTTTTGGATGTAAAGGTCAAAACGGTTAGCGGCGAAACGCTGGACACGTGCCTGGACTGGTGGCGCGAAAGCCCGCGCCGGGCAGCGTTGCGACGCCGCTTGCAGGATGCGGACGGAATCGATCCCGAACATGTGATCATGTCGCCCGATCGCGCGCATTCTCGCGGCCTTACGTCGGCAGTCTGTTTCCCCATCGGCAATCTGGCGCCGGAGGGATCGGTCGTAAAAAGTACCGCCATCGATCCATCGCTCGTCGGCAAGGACCATGTGTACCGGCACACAGGTCCGGCGCGTGTATTTGTGACCGAAGCAGCGGCGATCCGAGCCATCAAAGCCGGCGATATTATTGAGGGCGACGTGATCGTGCTCATCTGCAGCGGACCCGCGGGCGCGGGCATGCAGGAGATTTACCAGATCACCGCGGCGCTCAAGCAACTGCCGCATTGCAAGCACGTGGCGGTGCTGACCGATGGGCGCTTCAGCGGCGTTTCGACGGGCGCGTGTATCGGCCACATCTCGCCCGAGGCGCTGGCCGGCGGCGCCATCGGCAAAGTGCACGATGGCGACCGGATCGAAATTGTGATTGACCGCGTAGGACTTGCCGGATCGGTCAATCTTGTGGGCGAAGCCGGCGATATTTTTGACGCCGAGGAAGGTGCGCGGCGGCTGGCGCAGCGCAGTCCGCGAGCCGACCTGGCGCCGCATCCGGAATTACCCGAAGACACGCGGCTGTGGGCAGCCCTGGTGCAGGCCAGCGGCGGGGTCTGGGGCGGTTGCGTCTACGATGTGGATCAGATAGTGGCAAGACTGGAGAAGCGCACGTGAAACTTTACCGAACCGGGCAAATCCACGGTCGAAACACGAATGTAAGCTATGTAGAACACGAGGGACGACACTATCGCATCCCAATCGAGCGCTGGGACGCGATTGTAAACTATCCCGATCTTGCGGGATTTCTCGTGTCCCTGGTTGCCAGCGCGAAGCCCGCCCCGAAGTTTAATCCGCGAAATGTGATTGCGCCCGTCGAAAGTCAGAGCGTATGGGCCGCGGGCGTGACCTACTATCGCAGCCGCAGCGCGCGCATGGCCGAGGCCAGGGACGCGGGCGGCGGCGATTTTTACGACCGCGTGTACACGGCGAAGCGTCCGGAGCTTTTTTTCAAATCCAGCCCTGAACATGTAGCGGGGCCCGGCCAGCAGGTGCACATCCGCCGGGATGCGAAGTGGTCGGTTCCCGAGCCCGAGTTGACGGTGCTTCTTGACGCGCGCGGCCGGATTGTCGGCTATACCGTGGGCAACGACATGAGCTCGCGCGACATCGAAGGCGAGAACCCGCTCTATCTTCCCCAGGCCAAGGTCTACGACCGCAGTTGTGCGCTGGGCCCATGCATTCTGGTGGGGAACGGACCGCTGCCCAAGGAAACACCGATCCGTGTGGAGATTAAGCGCGGACGCCGCGTGGAGTTTTCCGGTTCGACAACCCTGGCTGAGCTCAAGCGCCCGATCGAAGAACTGGCCGAATATCTCTTCCGCGAAAACAGCTTTCCTCACGGCGTGTTCCTGATGACCGGAACCGGCATTGTGCCGCCGGATGAATTTTCGCTGGCTGCGGGCGACAGGGTTCGCATCACCATCGATCCCATCGGCACGCTGGAAAACGACGTGGTGCAGAGCGGGCCGCTGCCCGCGAACTGATGCACGCGTTCGCACTGCTCGTGGAGGAAGCTTGACAGCAGAACCACTCATAGAGGGAAATCCGCGCCTGCCGCGGCGCCGCTGGCGCATCGCGTGGCTGCTTGGCATCGGCATTCTGGTCAACTACTTCGACCGCGTCAATCTCTCGGTATCGCACAATGCGCTGATCGGCGCATTTGGTTTCTCCGATGTGGTTTTTGGCTATCTTTCGAGCGCGTATAACTGGACCTACGCCGCGTGCCAGCTCCCCATCGGCGTGGTTCTCGACAAATTCGGCGTGCGGCGCGTGGGGCGCGTGGGAACTTTTCTGTGGAGCGCGGCTTCGTTTGCGGCGGCGGCTACGCCCAACCTGGGGGGCTTCTTTGGAGCACGTTTCCTGCTCGGCGTGGGCGAAGCGCCGGCATTTCCTTCGAACGCCAAGGCCATCGGCCTGTGGTTTCCGGCGAGCGAGCGGAGTTTCGCTACAGCAATCTTCGATGCAGCGGCAAAGTTTGCCTCGGCCATTGGGGTTCCGCTCATCGGCATCGTGCTGATCCACACCGGATGGCGCTGGAGCTTCGCGTTTACCGGCGCTATCAGCTTTGCCTACTTTGTTTACTTCTGGCGCGTGTACCGCGATCCCGAGGACGACCCGGATTTGACCGAGATCGAGCGCCGTTACATTGCAGACCGCAACAGCCCGCAGAGCGCGTGGGAGCAGGACGAAGAGAAATCGTCATCACTGGGCCAGCTGATTGCGCAGCGCAAGGTGCTGGGTCTCGCGCTTGGGATGGGCGCGTATAACTACGTGTTTTATCTGCTGCTTTATTGGCTGCCGACGTACTTGTCTTCGACCCTGCACATCGATCTGCTGCATTCGTTTGCTTACACCAGCGTGCCCTGGCTCTTCGCCACCGCGACCGACCTCGCGATCGGCGGCTGGCTGGTGGACTTCCTGGTGAAACGCGGATGGAATGCGAGCGCGGTGCGCCGCGTGGTGTTGATTGGCGGAACGGCATTCGGGCTGGGCATTCTGGGCGCGGCTCATGCGCACAATGCCACCCAGGCCCTGGTGTGGATCAGCGTTTCGCTCGGGGGGCTGTCGGCGGCTGCGCCGGTGGCCTGGTCGTTGCCGTCACTGATCGCGGTGCGCGGCGACGTGGGGAAAGTGGGCGGAGTGATCAACTTCTGCGGGCAGGTTTCCGGAATTACCGCGTCGATTTTGACGGGTTACCTGGTTTCGGCGTTCCATTCCTACGCGTGGGCCTTTGCCGTTGCGGGCGCATACCTGGGCCTGGGCATCGCAGGGTATCTGTTCCTGCTGGGGAAGATCGAGCTGCCGCACAGGCAACCGGGCGCTCGGCCGGCAGGCGCGGCGTAAACCGGTCTGCATTGAGCGCGCGAAAGATGCGCGGGGGAAATTCTTTCTGAGAGAAATTTGCTGGGATCGCGTCGGGACCGCCTCCGCGGGGTATACCACTTGTGGTGCATGCGCGGAAATTTGTTCTCCTGTAATCTTACTTGATGCACAATGGAGAGATGGAGGAAAGACTGTAGTGCCGCGTATTCACTTTCAACAGCAATTGGCCGAACTCAAGGACAAGCTTCTGGCCATGGCCGCGCTGGCGCAGCAGGCCGTCGAGTCCGCGTTGGAAGCCTATCTGCGGCGCGACAAGGGCCTGTGCAAGTTTGTGAAGCAGAACGAAAGGGCGATCGACACCGCGCAGCGCGAGCTGGACGAGATGGCCTACGATTTGCTCGCCAAGGAGCAGCCCATGGCCATCGATCTGCGCTTCATCCTCGCCGTAATCAAGATCAACGGCGACCTGGAGCGCATCGGCGATCAGTCCATGAGCATCGCGCGGCGGACCAAGGAGGTTCTGCCGCTGGACGCGGTCGAGCTGCCGGCGGATTTTGCCGCCATGGGCGAGTTCGCCGGGGAGATGATCCGCACCGCGCTGCAGGCCCTGCTGGACGGCGACGCGCGCCTGGCCCACACGGTGCGCGAGATGGACGACGAGATCGACCGCATGAACCGCCGCGCGCATAACGATCTGCTGAGGATGATCGAGGAGAAGCCGCAGTTCACGCAGCAGGCGATGAACGGCATCCTGGTGGCGAAGAACCTGGAGCGGATCGCCGACCACGCGTCGAATATCGCCACCGACGTCATCTTCTGGATTCGCGGCGCCGACGTGCGTCACGAATTGAGCATGGTGATGGACTGAAAAGCAGCTTTCAGCCATTAGCTCTCAGCCTTCAGCTTGTCGTGCGGGAACCGGGCGGGTCAGTTTTTTGGGCAACGGCCAGCGATGCCGCAGAAATCAAGAAAAAACAAGGCCCCGGAACTCCGGGGCCTTTTCGTTGGTGTTTGGAACTACTTAGACGCCGATCACGGCGCAAAGCTCCTTCACCGCCTCAGCGCTCCTCTTGAGCGCGGCGTCTTCTTCCGGCGTGAGCTTGATTTCAACGATCTGCTCAAGGCCGGCCGCGCCCAGCTTGCAGGGCACGCCGATGTAGTAGCCGGAGATGCCGTATTCGCCTTCGAGATAGGCCGCGCAGGGCAGAACCTTCTTCTTGTCCTTGAGAATGGCCTCGGCCATCTCCACTGCGGCTGCTGAAGGGGCGTAGTAGGCGCTGCCGGTTTTCAGGTGCTTCACAATCTCGGCGCCGCCGTCGCGGGTGCGCTGCACAATCGCGTCGATCCGTTCCTTGGAAAGCAACTCGGTAATGGGAATGCCGGCCACCGTAGTGTGGCCGACCAGCGGGACCATGGTGTCGCCGTGGCCGCCCAGAACCAGGCAGCTCATGTTGTTCACGCTCACATTCAGCTCTTCGGCGATGAAGCTCTTGAAGCGCCCGGAGTCCAGGATGCCGGCCATGCCCAGTACCCGTTGGCGGTTGAAGCCCGACTGGCGATAGGCGGTCTGCACCATGGCGTCCAGCGGATTGGAGACCACGATGAGAATCGTCTCAGGCGAATACTCGACCACCTTGGAGACCACGTCGGACATGATCTTGAAGTTGGTATGCAGCAGGTCATCGCGGCTCATGCCGGGCTTGCGGGGAATGCCGGCCGTGATAATCACAATGTCGCTGTGGGCAGTATCCGCGTAGTCGTTTGAGCCCATGACGTGAACATCGGATCGTTCGATGGGCTGAGCCTGCTGCAGGTCGAGCGCCTTACCTTGCGGAATGCCCTCGACGACATCGATAAGCACCACATCGGCCAGTTCCTTGGCCATGATCCAGTGCGCGGCCGTGGCGCCCACGTTGCCCGCGCCGACGATTGAGATTTTCTTTCGCATTTCTATTCTCCTATTTGTGAATCGTGAGTCGTGCCTGGCGGTTCGTGAATCGTGGCTCGTGACGTGCTGCATCCTGGAAACGCCTCGGGCTTTTTATTGCTTCGCGAATCTTCGGTTAAGGTTAATCGTCAAAGTCGAATCACGAATCACGACCCACGAACCACGATTTGCATATTTCCAATAATCCGCGTGGCAAACTCGCTGGTCCCCACCTTGGTGGCGCCGGAAAGTTGCCGCTCGAAGTCGTAGGTGACGAATTTCTGCTGAATCGTCTTCTCCAGGGCGTTTTCGATCATCGTGGCCGCTTCCTTCCAGCCGATGAACTCGAGCAGCATCACGCCCGACAGGATCACCGAGCCGGGATTGATGACGTCCCTGTCAGCGTACTTGGGCGCGGTGCCATGCGTGGCCTCAAAGACCGCGTAGCCGTCGCCGATGTTGGCGCCGGGCGCGATGCCCAGGCCGCCCACCTGCGCCGCGGCCGCGTCGGAGATGTAATCGCCGTTGAGGTTGGGCGTGGCCAGAATGCTGTAGTCCGACGGGCGAATGATGACCTGCTGGAAGATCGAGTCGGCGATGCGGTCGTTGACCAGAACCTTCGACTTCCACGCGCCGTTGCCGTGCGATTTGCCGATGGAGTCAAGGACTGCTTTCACCTCCTGGCAAACCGAAGCCTGAAAGCTCGGAGAGCCGAATTCGAGGCCGGGCTCGATGAGGGCGGCGTTCTGCTCGATGGTGATGCCGGGGTTCGAGTCGACGTTGCCCAGAATCCAGCTTTCGCGCTCGGTCACGGTCTGGTCGCGGAACTCCTGCGTAGCCACTTCATAGCCCCACTCGCGGAAGGCCCCCTCGGTGAACTTCTGGATGTTGCCTTTGTGGACGAGGGTGACGGTTTTGCGGCCGGTTTCAAGTGCGTGACGGATGGCGTAACGCACCAGCCGCTTGGTGCCGAAGATGGAAATGGGCTTGATGCCCACGCCGGAATCGGTGCGCACTTTTTTCTTGCCGCCCTTGAGCAGATCGTCATTCAGGAACGAGATCAGCCGTGCGGCGTCCTCGGAGCCCTGTTTGAACTCAATGCCCGCGTACACATCCTCGGTGTTCTCGCGGAAGATGACGATGTTGAGCTTCTCCGGATGCTTCACGGGGCTGGGCACGCCTTGGTAATACTTGACCGGGCGCACGCAGGCGTAGAGATCGAGAATCTGGCGCAGCGCCACATTGAGCGATCGGATGCCGCCGCCCACCGGCGTGGTGAGCGGCCCCTTGATGGAGACGCGCAGGTCGCGCGCCGCAGCCACGGAGTCGTCGGGCAGCCAGTTGGAGAACTGCCGGAAGGCTTTTTCGCCGGCAAAGATCTCAAACCAGCGGATGGCGCGTTTGCCACTGTAGGCTTTTTCCACCGCGGCGTCGAAGACCCGCTGCGAGGCCTTCCAGATGTCGCGGCCGGTGCCGTCGCCTTCGATGAAGGGAATGATGGGATGGTCGGGAACGGAAAACTGCCCGTCCTTGTAGTCGATCGGCTGGCCGTTCTTCGGCAGCTCGAGGCCGTTATAGGTGCTTTGCATGTCGTTCAGGGAAGCCCTCTCGCAGTAAGGTCAGATTTGAGGCTAACATCCGCAATTCAGAGGTGGCAATGGCGGCAGCCAGGCGTCCGCTTCAGTGGGCGACCGTGGGCTTCGAATCTTCAAACATTACGCGCAGCACGTCCTTATTCCTGGCGTAATCGGAGTGCGCCTTGCTGGGCGACTCGAAGAGCCCGAACCAGCGGTGTGCGTTCTGTACGTAGAGATTCACCACGTCCACATCGCCGATCTTCGGAACGCGGAAGGTGATCACGTCGCTGGGATCGCTCCACGCCACCACCTGAACCTTTTTCCGTGCCGCCGCGTCGTCCGCATGCAAGGTGGTCTGAAAATCAGTCTGCATTTGTTTCCAGCGAGTGACGAGCGCCCGGAAGTTCTCGGCAGGCGCGGTGGCAGCCGGCGGTGCGGTGAGCCCGCTCGTGGGGGCGGCAGGAGCAGCAGACGTGGGCGCGACTTCGAGATTTGCGATCTCGAGCGGCTCGATCTGGTTGGCGAAGAAATAGACCAGCGAGGTTCGCTCCAAGATATAGCGCAAGGCGGCATCTTTGTCGTCCGTCATTGTGGCCTGCGGTTGCGAAGGCTGCGGCGCGGAGGCGGCGCCGGCATCCGGATTGAGCGCATTGAACAACAGGTAAGCGCCGAGGCTGTGCGTAACGCCGACGAACTCCTGATCCATGGTTTTGCCGTTATCGAGCTGCGCCTTCCAGTTGTAGTGCTCGTTCGCCTCGCCCGCGTTTGGGGAAGCGGCGGCCCGGCTGGGATCGAAGGCGGCCGATTTGGCCATAAGCTGCCGAATGCCGTCGCGCAAAATGCCGTCGAGCGGTCCCGTAGCGAGCAGCACATCGGCAAGTCCCCAGTCGACCAGGTTGACCTTCAGATTCCCATTGAGCCACACGCCTTGCGGCCTGATGGCCTCAAGTTGTGCGGCGTTTTCAGGCGTAATCCAGGGAAAATACCGCAGCGTCCCATCCGGATTCTGCGCCTTCGGGTTCGAGCAGAATTCGAGGAGATCGCGGTAGGGACCGGCGAGGTACGCCTCGGGCGCTAATACGCGGCGGCACTTGAGCGAGAGCACTAGCGGCCACCAGTTGATCTCATCCACCACCAGCACGGACGCGTGTCCGCGGAGATGTACCACCCAGTGCACAACGAACGGCGCGGCCGCATGCCATTCATCGGCGCTCTTCCACACCGGGCTGCCCAGGTAGTCGAGCGCGGGCGGATCGACGCCATTCGCAAACTCGCCCCGATCAGGAAACTCCACGCCAGCGTTTTTCCAGTCTTTGATGTCGCAGAGCTTGAGCCGCGTGCAAATCGACTCGCGCAGCAGGGCCGAATCGCCGGATCCAATCTGATTAATGCCATGCACGTAGAGAATGTGAACCGGATGGTGGTCTGGCGCATCCAGCGCATCGCCAATGCTGGTGAGGGTCGCGAGAGATCCGCTCACATCTTCAATGACCTTGGCGCGCGCCGGTGTAGCGCACACAACCGCCGCCCCAAACGCCGTTATGACGAGAAGGATGGAGGTCAACTTACCAGTCGGCATCGATCGAAAACTCCGCCAGGAATCTACGCACGACTATAGCATCTTCAATTTGACCGATGAGCCGGCTGGCTGGCGGGCG
>Ga0326727_10017586_pt1 | contig 14797 bp, 11 predicted proteins | sample MB2enrmetagenome_FD_207643 | JGI IMG/M metagenome (GOLD analysis project Ga0326727, IMG submission 207643) | Lab enriched peat soil microbial communities from McLean, Ithaca, NY, United States - MB29MY | ecosystem: Environmental > Terrestrial > Soil > Wetlands > Peat | place: USA: New York... | reverse complement strand
ACCGGGACGCACTGGGGTTGCGACACGTCGAACTGCGGCGCGTGCACCGTGCTGCTCGACGGGCAGCCGGTAAAATCGTGCACGGTGCTCGCCGTGCGCGCCGACGGCCACAAGGTCACCACGATCGAAGGTATCGAGCACCCCGACGGCAGCCCATCCGCCCTTCAGGAGGGCTTCCGTCAGAAGCACGGCCTGCAGTGCGGCTTCTGCACGCCCGGCATGATTCTGACCGGAACCGCGCTGCTGCGCGACAACCCGCATCCCAGCGAGCACGAGATCCGCGAGGGCATCTCGGGCAACCTGTGCCGCTGCACGGGATACGAAAATATCGTCAAAGCCGTCCAATGGGCGGCCGACCATGCCGAGGAGACCGCCGTTAAATGATCGTCGCGCCGCAGAAGAACGGATCCACGTTCGGAGACTCGATGCTGCGCAAGGAGGACGCGCGGTTCGTGCGCGGCTCCGGGCACTACGTCGACGACGTCCAGCTCAAGGGCATGCTGCATCTCTCGCTGCTCCGGGCGCCCGTCGCGCACGCGCGGCTCAAGAGCATCGACGTTTCGCGGGCGAAGGCCGCGCCGGGCGTCAAGATGGTCATCACCGGCGCCGACCTGGCCGCGCACAAACTGGCCTGGATGCCCACGCTCGCGGGCGACACGCAAGCGGTGCTGGTCACCGATAAGGTCCGCTTCCAGGGCCAAGAAGTGGCGTTCGTCGTCGCGGACTCCCGCTATCACGCGCAGGACGCGCTGGAACTGATCGACGTCGAGTACGAGCCGCTGCCGGTGCTGGTCGACCCGCACAAGGCGCTCGAGCCCGGCGCACCGATCATCCGCGACGATAAGGAAGGCAAGACGGACAACACCTGCTTCGAATGGTCGGTCGGCGACAGCGGTGCGGTGCAGGCCGCCTTCAATCGTCCCGACGCGGTCGTGGTCAAGCAGCAGATCTTCTATCCGCGCATCCATCCCGCGCCGATGGAGACCTGCGGCGCCGTGGCCGACTACGATCGCGCGATGGGCAAGATGACCATCTACATGACCTCGCAGGCGCCGCACGCGCACCGCACGCTGTTCGCGATCGTCAGCGGCTTGCCCGAAGAGCAGATTCGCATCATCTCGCCCGACATCGGCGGCGGCTTCGGCGGCAAGGTGCCGATCTATCCGGGCTACGTCTGCGCCACCGCGGCCTCGCTGCTGCTGGGCAAGCCGGTCAAGTGGATGGAATCGCGCTCGGAAAATCTGATGGCCGACAGCTTCGCCCGCGACTACCACATGACCAGCGAAATCGCCGCGACCAAAGACGGCAAGATCCTGGGCACGCGCGTGCACATCGTCGCCGATCACGGCGCCTTTAACGCGCACGCGCAGCCGGGGCCGGAGTGGCCGACGGGATTCTTCCCGATCTTCACGAGCTGCTACGACATTCCGGCGGCGTACGCGTCGGCGGTGGGCGTGTACACGAACAAGGCGCCGGGCGGCATCGCCTATCGCTGCTCGTTCCGCGTGACCGAGGCGATCTATTGCATCGAACGCACGATGGACGTGCTCGCCGACGAACTCGGCATGGACGCGATCGAACTGCGCAAGAAGAACCTGATCACCAAGGAGCAGCAGCCGTACCGCTCGATCATGGGCTGGGAGTACGACGGCGGCGACTATCCCGCCGCGCTCGACGTCGCCCTCAAGATGGCCGACTACCCGGCGCTCCTCGAAGAGCAGAAGAAGGCGCGCGCCGAGGGCCGGCTGATGGGCATCGGCTTCACGACCTTCACCGAGATCGTGGGCGCCGGCCCGGGCAAGAAGTGCCACATCGCCGGCCTCGAGATGTTCGATAGCGCGGAGCTGCGCTTGCATCCCACCGGTAAGGCGATCCTCAAGCTCGGCGTCAAGTCGCAGGGTCAGGGCCACGAAACGACGTTCGCGCAGATCGTCGCGGGCGAGCTCGGCATCCCGGCCGAGGATATCATCGTGGAAGAGGGCGACACCGACAACACGCCCTACGGGCTCGGCACGTACGGCAGCCGCAGCACGCCGGTGGGCGGCGCGGCCACTGCGGTCGTCGCGCGCAAGGTGCGCGAGAAGGCCAAGCGTATCGCGGCGCACTTGCTCGAAGCCAACGTCGACGACCTCGAGTGGACCGGCGATGCGTTTCGCGTCAAAGGTTCGCCCGACCAGCGCAAGTCGATGGCCGAGATCGCGTTCGCGGCCTATACCAATACGCCGCCCGGGGAAGAAGCCGGTCTCGAAGGCGTGGCCTATTACGACCCGCCGGAGATGACCTACCCCTTCGGCGCCTACATTGCGGTGGTGGATATCGACCGCGGCACGGGCGTGGTCAAGGTGCGGCGCTTCATCGCCGTCGACGATTGCGGCGTGCGCATCAACCCGATGATCATCGAAGGTCAGATGCACGGCGGCTTGGCCCAGGGCATAGGCACGGCGCTGATGGAGGTCATCGAGTTCGACGAGACGGGCAACCACCTCAACTCGAGCTTCATGGACTACCAGATCGTGACCGCGCTGGAAGTGCCCAACTTCGAACTCGGCGAGTTCGTCACGCCGTCGACGCACCACCCGCTGGGTGCGCGCGGCGTGGCCGAGTCGCCGACGGTCGGTTCGCCCTCGGCGATCGTCAACGCCGTCGTCGATGCGCTCTCGCCGTGGGGCGTGCGGCACCTGGATATGCCCATGACGCCCGCCCGCGTGTGGGAGGTGCTCAACGCGAACGGCATTGCCGAATGATGGAACGCACGGCGCATAGTCTGACGCTCGAGCGCGCGGACGTGCTTCGGCGTTCGAGCGATTTGGCCCACACGGGCGTCGCCTTCGCCTTGGCGACGGTGGTGCGGGTCGAACCGCCGAGTTCGGCGCGCCCCGGGAACCGGGCCATCGTCTATCGCGACGGCAGCATGGAAGGCTGGATCGGCGGCGGCTGCGCCGCCCCGACGGTTCGGCGCGAGTCGATTTTGGCCATCGCAACGTCCTCGCCGCGCTTCGTACGGATCACGCCGGACACGCGTGGACCGGCGCCCGAAGGCATCGTGCTCGCGCCGATGACCTGCAGCAGCGGCGGCACGGTCGACGTCTGGATCGAACCGTTTCTGCCCGCCCCCGCCCTCGTCATCGGCGGCAGCTCGCCCGTCGCCGCCGCGCTCGCCGAGCTCGGAACGGCCTTGGGGTTCCGGGTCGTCTCGTATGCGGAAAGCGACGGTGACGCGTGCGGCAGCGCGCACTGTATCGAATCGGGCTTGCAGAAGAAGGGCACGTTCGATCCGCGTGAGACGTGGGCCGTCGCCGTTTCACACGGCGAGTTCGACGATGAGTTCGTCGAAGCGGCCATCCGCTCGGGCTTTCGCTACGCCGGTCTGATCGCGAGCGAACGGCGGGCGGCCGTCACGCGCGTTCGCTTACATCAACGCGGGCTGGACGACGACGCGCTCGCGGCCTTCCATCCCTCGGCCGGTTTACGGATCGGCGCGAAAACTCCGCACGAGATCGCCCTGTCGGTCATGGCCGAGATCGTCGCGCTGCGCCGCAGTTCGGCCGCCCTCGACGAAGCCGAACTGATCGCCCGAAACGCCGAAGGGGCCGGCGTCGAAGCGCCGTCATGCTGTCATCACTCGGAAAGCGCGGAAACCGCGCATTCGGTACACTAGGAGAAACGGTGGAGATTCAAAGTAGCGCCCGCATCGAAGCGCCCCTGGACAAGGTCTGGGATCTCTTGCAAGACATTCCGCGCGTGTCGACGTGCATGCCCGGCGCGACGATCACCGAGACGGTCGACGACCACACCTGGAAGGCCAAGGTCGGCATCAAGGTGGGGCCACTCTCCGTCGGGTACAACGCGACGATCACGCGTCAATCGCTCGACCCGGTCACGCATTCGGCCAAGATGCTCGTCGAAGCCGTCGACTCCAAGGGACGCGGTACGGTGTCGGCGACGATCACGACCAGCGCACAGGCCAACGGCGACGCGACAGACATCGACGTCCTGGCCGATGCAACCATCTCCGGCATCGTCGCGCAGTTCGGCCAGGGCGCGCTCAAAGAGGTCTCGGGCCGCATGCTGCAGATCTTCGCCGGCAACGTCGCCAAGGCGGTCAACACCCCGGTCTAACCCGGGTTGCCCGGACCGCTTTAATGCGTGCCGTAGAGCGAGCTGTCCGACGGGGGCAGCTTCGGATTGAGCCACTGCGTGCCGTCGGCGTAGGTGATGCGCGTCGGCACGCAGGCGGGCAGGCCCGTGGCGATGGGGAAGACGTTGGGGCTGATGCCGAAGCTATGCTTGATCTCGACGCCCGGTGAGAACTTGCCGACGTCGCGCACCTCGGCGACCAACTGGCCGCGGGCCACGAGCCCGAAATCGATCGTCTTGATCTCGTGCGGCGTGTTGTTGACGTAATCGATGTAGAGCGTGCCCGTCGCGCTGACCGGCGGCTGGTAATAGCTGTGCCGGTACGGGTCGACCCAGTAATAGCGCGTGCCGGGATAATAGGCCGGTACGTAGGTGGCGTAGCCGCCCGAACTGCCCGGCTTGTGCACCGGTTCGCAGCGATTCACCTTGACCGGATTGGGGCTTTGCGAGACCGCGCCGGCGGGAGAAGACCAGGCGGCGATGAGGAGAACGCCGAGACTGATGGAGAGTCCGGCCGTCGAGGTAGTGCGCATGTGCCTACGCTACGACGACCGGCGCCTGCTCACCCATGCGGGCCTAGGTCTGTTGGCCGAAAAGCTGGCCCAGCACCCCGCCGACGTTCGACGTTCCGCCGGTACGCTGAGCGCCTTCGTTGGCCGGCTCGTGATAGGTCATCGATTGCAGTCCGATGCGGCCCGGGCCGTAGAAACGGTTCAGCGTGAGCGCCGCGCCGCCCACGAAGGCGCCCAGCGCCCCCAGGAGTCCGCCGCCGCCCTGCGATTGCAGCACGGAGACGGTGTCCATGCGCACGTTCGAGTCTTTCCAGAGCCACGCGCCGGGCTCCACGTCGAGCATCTCGCCCGGAGCCAGCACCTTCTCGAACACGTTGCCGTAGCCGTGCAGCAACACGACGCCTTCACCTTGCTGCGCCGTGAAGCGGTCGATGAAGAGCCCGGTGCGGGACAAGAAGACGTTGGCTAATCCGGTCTGCCAGTAGAAGTCGTAAGCGACGTTGCTGGTCGCCAGGAGAAATTGGTGTTCGCGCACGTCGATCGCCTGACCCGGGCGCAAGCGCATCGCGACGATCTGGCCCGGCGCCTCGCGCGAAAACGCGATGTTGCCGGGGCCCTTCGCGGTCGAGATGAAGATCTGCAAACCCGCGAAGAAGCGCTTGCCGGCGTTCTGCAGGCCCATAAAGCCCAGCGTGACGTTCGGCTGCTTCCACATCAGGATGTGGTGCTCGAAGTACACGGTCTGTTGGGTACCGAGTTCCACGTCGACCACGGGCACCAGCTCGCCCTCGATCTTGATCGACATGTCGCCGAGGGTGATCGGCTCCTTCGGATTATCTGTCTCCGGAACGGGCTCGGTATACGAGCCGATCTGCGTCGCTTGCGCGACGGGCGCGCCGCAACTCGCGCAGAAGCGGGCGCCGGGGACCAGGGGAGCTTGGCAGGTCGGACAGTTCACGGTAAGACCTCCTGATGCAGGCAGACGGCGTACGCTACCGCAGCGCTTTGGTAGTGTTTCGCGCCCCGCCGCGCGGAGTCCCCAGGTCGCACGGCATGGCCGTTCGTGCCTCGATTCGAAGGGACCGGCATGCCCTTCCGCCGTCTCCTGGCCGCGTCGTTGCTGTGCGGTCTCCTGTCGTACGCGTGCCGCGCACCGCTGGCCGCCGACGACGCCGCACCGAGCCTGCCGTCTTATGCCGAGCCGGGTATCTCGCCCGACCACTCCGAGATCGCCTTCGTGTCGGGGGGCGACATCTGGAGCGTGCCCGCGGGCGGCGGGACCGCGAGGCTCCTGGCCGACGACGGCGGCTACGCGAAACGCCCGCTGTTCTCGCCCGACGGAAAGCGCCTGGCCTTCGTTTCACTGCGGCCCGGCGCCGTCGGCGTGTATCTCGTCACGCTGGGCGACGGGACGGTGCGGCGCCTCACCCACGACGACGTTACGCCCGATCTCACCGCGTGGTCGAGCGACGGCAGGTACGTCTATTTTGCGACGCCCGCGCACAATCTCGCCTACCAGAACGACATCTATCGGGTGAGCGTCGACGGCGGCACGCCGCTGCCGGTGCTGCACGAGGACTTCGTCAACTCGATGGACGGCGCGCCTTCGCCCGACGGGCGCGAGCTGCTCTACGTACGCAACGGCTTCGTACAGTGGTGGCGCCGCGGACATAGCCACATCGACCAGAGCGAGATTACGATCGAACGGCTCGCGGACCGCAGCTTCGAGACGATCACGCCCGGCGAGTCCAAGGACCGGTGGCCGATGTGGTCGCCGGACGGAACGGCGCTCTATTATGTCTCCGATCGCAGCGGAAGCGATCAGCTGTGGGAACGCGCCGGGGGCCGGACGCGGCAACTCACGCAGTTCGGACCCGGTCGCGTCCTGTACCCGTCGCTCTCCCGCGACGGCAAGACCGTCGCCTTCGAGCGCGGGCAACGTCTCTGGACCTGCGACACCGCGAGCGGCGCGACGCGCGAGCTGTCGGTCGAACTGCGCGGGACGCCCAACGTTCCGGTGATCGCGCACGCAACGTTGACGACGCGCTTCAGCGGCTTAGCGCTCGCGCCCGACGATAAAAAGCTGGCGTTCGTGGCGCGCGGGCGCATCTTTGCGGTGAGCGCGGCCGAAGGCGGTGACGCGCAACTCGTGCCTTCGAACCTCAATGCCGCGGACGATCTGCCCGTATGGTCGAAGGATAGCCGGACGATCGCCTACGTGGTCGATCGCGGCACCGAACAAGCGTTGGCGACCTACACCTTTCCGGACGGCGCGGAGAAGGTCATCACGCCGCCCGGCCATCACGACGATTACCCGCATTGGTCGCCCGACGGCAAGAGCATCGCGTTCGTGCGCGACGGAACCGAATTGCGGCTCTACGATACCGTCACGCGCGCCGATCGCGTGCTCGCGCGCGGCTTCATGGATCGCCGCCCCTTCGGCGACCTCGGCGACGTGGCGTTCTCGCCTGCCGGCGACTGGATCGCCTACGTGGACGAAGACGCCGGCGGCTTCGAAAACGTGCGCGTCGTGCCGACTGCGGGCGGCGAGTCGCGTCCGATTACGTTCTTGCCTAACGCGAACGGCGGTCCACTGGCCTGGGCGCCCGATGGAACGCGTGTGTTTTACGTAACCGGCCAGCGCACGGAGTCGGGCGATGTCGTGCAAGTCGACCTGGTGCCGCGACCGCCCAAGTTCCGCGAGGACGCGTTTCGCCGCCTCTTCGACGCGCCGCGACCCGAGCTGCCGACGCGCGCGCTGCCGTCGCCGCTGCCCAGCGCCGCGCCGCGCCCTTCACCTGCCGCTACCGGTGAAAAGACCGCGCCGAAAGCGACGCGCATCGAGTTTTCGGGAATTCGCGACCGCCTCACCATGCTGCAAACGGGCATCGACGCGACGCGCGTGTCGGTGACGCCGGACGGCAAGATGCTCGTGCTCGTGGCGAGCGCGGCCAATCAGACGAACCTCTACGGGTTTTCGATCGACGATACGTCCGACGACCCGCAAGTCGCGAAGCAGTTGACCAACACACCGGGCAGTAAGTCCGCGGTCGAAATCTCGTCGAACTCGAGCACGGCGTACTATACCGACTCGGGCAAGATCTTCAGCGTCGACCTGACCGGACGCGGAACGAAGCCCCTCGCGGTGTCGGCGGAACTCGATATCGACTTCAGCCGCGACAAGCCGCTCGTGTACGATCAGCTGTGGTCCAACATCGATCGCTGGTACGCCGACCCGTCCTTTCACGGGGCCAATTGGAACGCGTTGCACGCAGAATATGCACCGTACGCCGCCGGCGCACGCTCGCAGGCGGAGTTCACCCGCATCCTCTCGCTTCTGCTCGGCGAACTCAACTCGTCGCACACCGGCGTCGGCAGCCCGCCGACTCCCGGCAGGGACCCCTCGACGGGGCGGCTCGCGGTCGATTGGGACGCGGCGGCCTTCGAGCGCGACGGCAGACTGCGGGTCGCGGCGCTGGTGCCGCTGGGTCCGCTTGCAGTCGCCGGCGGCGTCAGCCCGGGCGACGAATTGCTCGCCGTTGACGGCACGCCGGTCGACCGGCATGCGGATCTCGACGAACTGCTCGGACACACGATCGGCAAACGTACGGAGCTGCGCTTCGCGACGCGCGCGGGCACGCGCACCGTGGTGGTTCAGCCGATCGATACACCCTCGGAACAGCGTCTGCGCTACCTAGCCTGGGTGGCCGGCCGGCGCGCGTACGTCGAGCGCATCAGCGGCGGCCGCATCGGCTACGTGCATCTGGCCGACATGGGCCAGGAGTCGCTCAAGAAGTTCTATCTCGACCTCGACGTGCAGAACCGCAACCGGGACGCGGTGATCGTCGACATTCGCAACAACGAGGGCGGCTTCGTCGATCCCTACGCGATCGACGTCCTGACGCGGCGCGAGTACGCGCACTTCCGTTCGCGCTTCGGCACCGATCCGCCGGAGCGTACGTCGCTCGGGCAACGGACGCTCGACAAGCCGAGCGCGCTGGTGGTCAACGAACACAGCCTTTCGGACGCCGAGAACTTCACCGAAGCGTATCGCGTGCTGCGTCCGGGCGAAGTCGTCGGCGAGCCGACCGCGGGTTGGATCATCTTCACCAGCGGCATGACGCTGGCCGACGGCTCGACGCTGCGGCTGCCCTCGACCAGCGTCTTCGCGCACGACGGCGTCAACATGGAGCTGCATCCGCGGCCCGTCGACGTCCGCGTCGACAACCCGCCGGGCGTCGCGGAGCGGGGCGAAGACCCACAACTCGCCGCCGCCGTCCGCGAGCTGGAGAAGAGGCTACCTGTGGGGCTTCACAGACGCCCTTAAGCTCGCGGCGCATGATGGGCCTATGGTTCGACAGAGACGATTCATTGCAGGTGTGGCGAGCACGCTGCTGCTCCTGAACGGCTGCGGTGGAGCGAACGCGGTCGGCACGTCGGCCGTGCAGGCCGAATCGACGGGAAGTGCCGGCGCTCCCTACCTGTGCCCGGCGGGGTTGACCTCGTCGGGGCCGCTGAACTGCACGCAGTTGCCTCTGGGAGACCGCAAGTTCTCGACGTCGGGTCCCTCGATCGGGAACGTCTACTCGTGCGTGCAGCTCAGCGGTAAGCCGGTCGTCCAGAGCGCGCCGTGGATCGACGCGAAGAACGGCACGTGGAGTCTGCCTGCCAAGTTGGCGGTGCGCGGAGCGGTGAAGTGGGCGGGGTCCGTCTCGGTGAGCGTCTCCGGGTCGACGCGCACGGTCTCCGGTAATGCCTTGCCCGTTGCGCCCTATGCCACCGGGATCTATCCGATTTCGCCGAGCGACCCCGCGTATCAGTACGATCGCAACCCGAACTCCATCGAAGCGCACACGTTCTCATACGCACTGCCGGCGAATCCAGCGCCGGCGGCCATCCCTTCGTGTCTATCACCGGGGCCGATCGGCGTGACGATCAGCGGAATCACGATCTACGACGCCTTCGACGCCGCAGGGTACGACGGCGCCGCGCGCGAGTTGCAGGACGGCTGCCTCGGCCATCCCGATCCCAGCGACACGTATCATATTCACGGCTCGATCTCGTTCTGCAGCGGAGACACGGGCTCGCTCGCGCAGAACTCGCCGCTGCTCGGCTACGCGCTCGACGGCTTCGGGATCTACGGTCCCTGGTACGGCGGGAAGATCCTCACGAGCGCCGACCTCGACCAGTGCCACGGGACCACGAGCACGGTGGAATGGAACGGTCGACAGGTCGACATCTATCACTACGTTGCGACGTATGACTTCCCGTATAGTTTGGGCTGCTACGCGGGAACGCCGATCCAGAGCGGGCCGCCGCCCACCTAGGGCAACTCGACGCGGTCCGCTTCGACGCCGTCGAACCACATGCGCTGAGCGCGTCCGCCGAAGACGTGGTCGAAACGCACGACGCTGTGTCCGACGCGGAAGGTACCGTTGCCCTGATCGGCCAGCGGCGTCGAGCCGTCCAGGGTCAGACGGCCTTTGACCTCGAGCACGCGCGTCACGGAGAGGTCACCGAAGACGCTCGTCTCGTACCTGCCCACGAGCGTGTCGTACCAGGCCGGATAGGTGAAGGTCGCCGGACCCGTATAGGCAGCGCCGACGAACTGTTGCGCGCCGGCCGTGAAGTCGGTGACCGTCTTATTCTCGTTGCGGTAGAAGGTCAGCAGAAACTGCGCGAAGCGCGGGTCGTCGGACCAAAAGGTGTCGTCGTCGCGCGGATAGAGCCGGTAGGTCGCCGTGCCGTCACGCAGCACCGCGCCGTTGCTCTGAGCGCTCACGAGAATGCTGGTCCCGTCGGCTGCGGTATACGTGCCCGCATAGTCGGCGGCGTGCGGGACGGCTGCGGGGTCCGGTGCGACCGGCGGGCGCGGCAGCGCCAGACCCGAGCTCTGCGCGCGTAGGACGTTGAGGGCATAGAGCACGATCGCGCACGGATGCAACGGCGCCTCGACGAGATTCGACAGCGCGACGACGCCGAAACCGCGGGTCACGTCGATCGCCATGCACGCCGTGTACCCGGATACGCCGCCGGTGTGCGCCACGATGTGGTCGCCGTCGTCGTCGACGATCGCTAGCCCGTAGCCGTAGCGGCGATACCACGTGGGAGCTTCGGCGAGCACGCCATGTGCGGCGCCGGCCGGTTTGCCGTTCATGTCGTCGGGCGCGGTCATGCGTTCGAAGGTCGCCTTCGAGATGAGCCGCGTGCCGCCGGGCGTGACGCCCTCGTTGAGGTAGAAGCGCATGTACGCCGCCATGTCGGCCGGCGTCGAGACCACCGATCCGGCGGGATCGACGAAGTCGAACGGGGGCGTCGGCACGAGCGGCGGATCGAGCGCCTTCGGCCGGTCCTGATAGCGCAACGTGTATCCCGTCGCGGTATCCAAAAAGACCTCGGGCGTGAAGACGGGCGAACTGGAAGCCATGCCGAGCGCGGTGAAGACGCGCGCCCGTACCGACTCGCTCCACGGCCGTTTGTCGAGCGCGGCCAGGACGGCACCCGCCGTCGCATAGCCGTCATTCGAGTACGAAAAAGCGGTGCCCGGCGGAAAGAGCACCGACGCGTCGCGCAGGTTGTAGATCGAGTCGACGTACCCGTTCGGCGACGAATAGTCGTCCGGAAGACCGGCCGTGTGCGAGAGCAACTGATGCACGAGAATCGGTTTTCCGGCGGAATCTATCAGGAAGTCGGGGAGGTAACGGGTCACCGGCGAATCGAGGTCGAGCGCACCGCTATCCACGAGTTGCAGCAGCGACAGCGCCGTCATCGACTTCGTGATCGAGCCGATCGGAAAACGCGTCTGCGCTGTGACCGGCGATTTCGAGTCGACGTTGGCATAGCCCAGCGTCAGCAATTGCAGGAGGTGTGTCCGGTCCGTGATCGCGACCGACATGCCGGGTGCGCCCTGTTCCTTGAGTGCCTGCGGCGCGTAGGCCGCAATTGCCGCGAGCGCTTCGTCCCGGCTCGGAGGCGCGGCGAGGCCGGCGGCGGGCACGATGGACAGCAGTCCCAGCACCAAGGCCGGGATAAACGATAGGGCGGCTCTCGGTCGCATGGAGACCTGGAGTTCAAACGCGCTAGCGGCCGGCCTTCTCGGGACGGCGCCGAATGGCGGCTTCGAGCCCTGCCGATTTACGCCGCCGGGGCGTCGTCGTGGAGATGCATGACGCGAGCCAGCGACTCGAGGGACACGCCGTAGGCGATATGATAGAGAATCGAGCGGACCGTCGTCTCCGGCGGAAACTTCCAGGCGGGCGGCGTTAGGCCCACCGCCGGGACGACGACGAGGTTCGCGGGCGCGAGCGCTAAGCCGTAGACCACGCCGCCGCCGCCGCGCAGCCAGGGCAGCGGCTTGGACAGGGTCGCGAACGCCAGGGCCGCGGAGATGCCGAAGACGACGTGCACGAACCGGCCCGCCGCCACGGCCTCATCGTGCGAAGGTTCGTGGCCCGCGGCCCGCATCACGAGCCGGGCCAGTTGTCCCGGGCCGGTGAGATCTTCGACGTCAGCTTCGCGCCGATGCACGTCCTCGGACTGACGGTAGCCCCCTGAGTGTCGCCAAGGATATGTGGAATCTGGGGCCTCGGCCTCGAAGGAATCCACATGCGAAAGTCTCGGTTCAGTGAAGCCCAGATCATCGGCATCCTCAAAGAGCTCAAGGCCGGCAAGAAGGCCGCGACCCTCTGCCGGGAGCACGGCATCAGCGAGACCACGCTCTACAACTGGCGCTCGAAGTACGCCGGGCTTGAGGTCAGCGATCTCGTAAAGCTCAAACAGCTCGAAGACGAGAACCGTCGGCTCAAGAAGATCGTCGCCGACCAGGCGCTCAACATCGAAGCCCTCAAGATCGTCGCCGAGGGAAACTTCTGAGGCCTGCACAGCGCAAAGCCGCCGTGCAGGCCGTTCGTGAGCGCCTCGGCGCCAAGGAGCGGCCCGTCTGCCGCTGGATCGGCGTGAACCGCAAACTGCTCTCCTACCGGTCGCGCCGCGACGACGAGCCGGTCCGCATTCGACTCGTCGCCCTCGCGGCGCAGCATCGTCGGTATGGCCTGCCGCGGTTGACGGTGCTCCTTCGGCGCGAGGGCGTCGTCGACAACCACAAGCGGATCGCTCGGATCTATCGAGCGGCGAACCTCCAAGTACGCAAGCGGGTTCGCCGCAAACTTGCGCTGGGCCGAGGTCCGGTCGAAACGCCGGCGCTCGTGCCGAACCAGCGCTGGTCGCTCGACTTCGTCCACGATCGGCTGCGCAACAACCGCCGCTTTCGTATCCTCGCCGTCGGCGACGACTGCACGCGCGAGAACCTCGCCCTCGAGGCTGACTTTGCATTCTCCGGCGAGCGCATGACGCGGGTCCTCGACGCGATCGCTGAACTGCGCGGTTTCCCAGAAACCATCGTTTTGGACAACGGCCCCGAGATGTGTTCCCTCGCGATGCTGCGATGGGCCGCCGACCGCGGCGTTCGCTTGCATCATATCGCACCCGGCAAGCCGGTACAGAACGCATTCATCGAGAGCTTCAACGGCCGGCTGCGCGATGAGTGCCTCAACGAGCATGACTTCCACTCGCTTTTCGAGGCCAAGCGCATCCTCGGCGATTGGCGCCGGACCTACAACTCAGAACGGCCGCACCGCAGCCTCGACTGGCGCACGCCCGAGGAGTTTGCGGCCACCTTCTCGATTACCCCATCAAGCAAAACTCGCCACATATCCTCGGCGGCATAATTGGGTTAGCGTCAGGACTGCAAGGCATACACGGCCTTGTCCGCGCGGTCCATGAGCCAGGTGGCCGCAGCTCCGGCCACGGCGTATTGAGCGATGCGGAAGGCCTTCATGGAGCCGTCGTACCCACTGACCGTCGACCGGTACCTCGAACCGCTAGGCACACAAACTATGATTATGCACCCTGGCGAGGCCGCTCGATGGGTCGGCGCACGCCTGGAGCACGGTTCTTTTCGGAGTCTAGATGCTTTATCTGCAGTGTGGCTAGAGCTTTAGGGTGAAAACGGTTCCACAACCGCCGCCTCCGCAAGAGGCGCCACCACCGGCCGCGGTCGTGCCATAGAGAGATCCGTCGAGATCGGTAACGCCGGCATACGGGTATTCACCGTCGGTTCCGCCCTGGAAGCTGTAAAGCGACTGATAGCTTCCGGTCGCCGAGATCTTGAAGATTGTGCCGCATCCCGGCGTTCCGCTCAATCCACCGCAGGGCCCGGTTCCCGAGCCCCCGTTTACGGTTGTGCCGTATAGCTCGCCCTTAACATCGGTGAGACTGTCCTGCGGCACGGCACCGTCAGTACCGCCTCCAAATCGATAAACGACGCTCTCCGCTCCGGAAGCAGTCACTTCAAAAACCGTACCGAAACCGAAGCCGGAATTGCCCAGGCCGCCACCGGCCGTAGTGCCAAACAGCACGCCGCTTACGTCAGTTAGAGTTGCAGTGGGCGCCGCACCGTCGCCACCACCTTGAAAAGCGTAGAGCAAGTTATACTTGCCTTTTTCCGTGATCTTGAAGATCGTACCACAGCCAAAAGAGTTGTTACACCCATTCCCTCCACCTCCGACGACCGTGTCACCGTAGAGCGCTCCATCTAATTTAACGAGTCCGGCCGTCGGCAGTTCCCCGTCGGACCCACCTTGGAATCTATAAAGGACCGTCTCCTTTCCAGACTCGGTGACCTTGAAGATCGTCCCACAGCCGGTTGGACCGCTGCCGTTACACGCAGTTCCACCACCGAACGCTGTAACACCATAAAGCGCCTTGTCCGCGTAGAACAATCCACCGATGGGCTGGTCTCCGTCCGTCCCGCCTGTAAACGCATACACGGTCGCGTATGTGCCGGACGGCGTGATCTTAAAGATCGTGCCACAACCGCCCCCGCCGCAGCCCGTACCTCCACCAAGCGCGGCTTCACCGTAAAATGTTCCGCCTACGTTGACGAGACTAGATGGAGCCGATCCGTCCGAGCCGCCGGCGAACCTGTAGAGAACGCTCTCCTTCCCCGATGGCGTGACCGTAAAGACGGTGCCGCAACCGCTGCCGCCGCAGCCCGTGCCGCCACCGGTAACGCTGACGCCGTAATACGTTCCGCTTAAGTAGGTTAGCCCCCACTCTGGGAAAGAACCGTCGCTTCCGCCCTGGAAGCT
>Ga0326727_10017585_pt1 | contig 14797 bp, 16 predicted proteins | sample MB2enrmetagenome_FD_207643 | JGI IMG/M metagenome (GOLD analysis project Ga0326727, IMG submission 207643) | Lab enriched peat soil microbial communities from McLean, Ithaca, NY, United States - MB29MY | ecosystem: Environmental > Terrestrial > Soil > Wetlands > Peat | place: USA: New York... | reverse complement strand
GAAAACAAAGCAGTTGTTTAATCCGAATCTCTGCGTCTCGGCGTCTCTACGCGAGATTGTCTATTTTTTCACAGCTTCAGATCCGGAACGTATGCGCCACCCGCGAGTGCCAACTCCATTGATTTGCGGTAGAATCTGCCCATAGATTTTTCTCAGTCCATGCCCGCCGCGCGAGGTGGCAATGAAATTCCACAAAACGCTGACTCTCCTTATGCTGGCGACAGGGTTGCTCTCTGCCCTGCCAGCCAAGGCGCAACAGAAGCCCTTTACCCAGGAGCAGGTCAGCAACATGGTGCGGGACGGATTCGGAGACGAATCGGGCGCAAAGCTGATCGAGCAGCGCGGGATTGATTTCGCCCCGGCGGAAGATTTTCTCCAAAGCCTCAAGGCCGCAGGCGCGAGCGAGGCATTTCTTAAGGCCCTGCGCGCCGCGGTAGCGCCGGGCTTGAGCCCGGCAGGGAACGTAGCGCCGACCTTGAGGTCGGCACATTCGGCACATGCTGGCCTCAAGGTCAGCGCTACAACAGCCGCGCCGGAGCCCACGAGCGCCAAGATGCCGCTGAACCAGGTGCAGGTTTTCGCCCTGCTGGTGGACCAAGTGCCGGGCCACCGAGTCACCATTCTGGTCAAGGAACGCGGAATCGATTTTGAGCCCACGGATGACTACCTTCGGGAAGTCCGCTTGGCTGGCGGCGAGGACGAACTTGTTGACGCACTTACGAGCTAGTGGCTGGGAGTTTTGCATCCCTGAGACTCTGGAGTATCTCGAGGGGTTTACAGACGATCAGCCGCTGAATTTGAAATGCACAAACTATGGCCTAATTGCAGGCGATTGCCTTGAGAAGCAGGTAGCGCTGAGGTGCGCGCACTTTGCGCTCCTCAGCGGCACTTCCCAGACACGACGGGCGTTCACAGGTTATTAACGGGAAGGGTGAAGAGCCGCACAGGAACGCAAAATACGCGTACCTGTGCGCTACCTACTTTTCCTTCGAAGGCGAATCCACGGTCAATTCCCAAAGCGAATTGCGCGTGGCCGCCTCCGGGTCACACAACCTCAGGCGCCGTTCGAACGGGTGAAGGCAATCACGAGCTGCCGGGCTTGCCCTACCCGGCGTTCCGCACGGTGAAGGCGGAACGAGGGGACGGCAAGCCGTCCCCCTACGCCTTGCGCAACTCGATCACCAAGAAAGTGCCGACTTCCCGGCCGGCTGGCCGCTCTTACGCTTCGCGCACGAATTCAGCAGAATCAACAAATCAAGTCCACGCGGCGCCTACTGCGGCGCGTCGTCGCTTTCTTTTTCCAGGATGTTATTGATATCGCGTTTTCCGTGCAGGACCCGGACCACCCGAACCCCGCCCTCCTGAGCCAAGTAATAGACGCGCAGATCCTCAAATCCCTTGACGGGCCAGGATCTCAGGCCCCGGAGAGCTTCCCGGGAAAGACGCTTGGGCGCCCCGCCCTGCGGCGTCCGGATGATCCCCTCGATCGTTCTCCGAACGGCGCTTAGGAAGCGTTCGGCCACTTCCGGCTTGTCCTGCTCCACCAGGTAGTAGCGAAACTGGCGCAGGGTGTCATCCCGTGCCGCCGGCAGAATAATCGCTTTCAAGGCTTTTTCCGCGCGCGGTGTTTGCGTGCAATCCCGGCGGCCTCGCTCTTAAGTTCCCTCCAGAACTCTCTGGTCAGCGGAATTTCGTCGCCGGACGCCAAGCCTTCAACCAGCAACGCTTCCAACCGGGCATCCTCCTCCCTGGCCCGAGCTTCTCGCAACAGCGTGCGGAAGTACTCGCTGACATTGCCGTAATCTTTCGTGGCAATCTGGCGCTCCACAAAGCCTTTAAGCGACTCGGGGAGAGAGATGGTCACGGTCTTCATGGGCGCGCCTCCAATCTTATCCTCTCGGTGCATCGTATCCTGCCTCTTAACTATTCCCAATAGATAAGATAATACCAAGTCTGGTCATTGTAAAGCCGTAGCCACAGTTAGCGCTTTCGCGGCAGTGGGCGTTTTTGATGAAAAAATTCCCAAGGCGAATTGGCCGTGGCCACCTCCGGGTCACACAACCTCCGGCGCCGTTCGAACGGGTGAATGCCATCACGAGATGCCGGGCTTGACCTAACCGGCGTCCCGCATGGTAAATGCGGAACCAGGGGGCGGCAAGCCGTCCCCCTACTGTGGAATGTTTTGCGGACAGATGTACGCGGCCACTCTTGACTGGTCGTGTGCGGCGGGAGGTTAGGCGACGGACTGTAAGGCGAGAATCTTTTTCGTCACACTGGGGGGAAAGTCCACAAACAAGAAATAGTCTTTGTGATAGAGGTAATCCTCTCCGCACGTCCATTGTAGCGAATTCATCCTGACTTTTGCAGCAAGCGTAGCAGACCTCCCCCTTTGTGATGGTCCGCGGCCCTTCCTGCGAAAAACACCACAGATCACAACGATGGGGGCTACCCTCGGATTCGGCAGCGTGAATCCAATGAAGGACCGCAGACCTCGACCCCGGAGGTCTGCGCTACACTCTCCCCAGCCCTTCGCCGCCTCGGTCACTCTCAAACCGAGCGCCTTTAGGCACTCCTCCCGGACGATTTCGCCGGAGTGCGGGGGAGCGTACATATCCATGTTCCTTTTCTTCTCTGAACATTTATAGGAGCCAGCCGCACTAGGGTTCGGGTTTCTTGCGGAGGTCAGCCTCTTTTTTCAGGAGCTGTACGAGCAGGATCAGCTTACGGTCCCGCGCGTTGCTGCAGGGCGCATCGCACGCCTCGAGGTCCTCCAAGCGGAGGCAGTGCCCTCGGCATTGGTCAGTGCCCAGCAGCCTGGCAGTTGGCTCGCCCGCTTCCGGCTCGGGCAGGAGGTGGCGGAGCCGCCTGGAGAGGATCGAGATGGAGCTGCCGCAATCGTGCTCGAATACCAGCAGGTTAATATCCGGATTGGTGATCACGGCCTGGAGGCCCAGCAGGCGCACGGCCGGATCTAGAACGAAGTTGTCCCACGTCGACCACGTGCGTCGGCAAGCCCCGCATATCTGGAAGGGGTGGGCCGCGCACTCGACGGTCGTAGTGTGGACACGGCTTTCCATTATCGAGTCCGCTCCGCCCGATAACATACACTTGAGTGCTGGTGAGCGCAACTGGGGGTCGGGTAGTGGTGTCATTTGGTGTGGCACGGCCATCTTGGCCGTGACCGTTCACGGGCGGGGCGCCTGTGCCACTTCCAAATTACACCACTACTGTGGGTCGGGCAGGCTGGCGCAGGGCGCAGCCCTGCGTTTCGAAAATGGATCAAGGCAGCGGGGGCTCGAAATGAAGTCCGCCGATGGGCAGAAAGAATATATCCGGTCCCGCAGCGAGAAACGTGAATCGCAGGGCTGTGCTCGCCCTGCGCCGACCGGGCCACGATTGCAGCTCCAATTAATCGGGAATTTCGCATCGAGGGAAAAGCCCACGGACAGGAAAGCACTGTCCGTGGCTACCAGCTAAACCCTAATCCCTAACCCCTAATCCTGCGTCCCGCACGGCGTCAGTCTTGCTCCTTGAGCGTTCGTACCCAGATATTTCGATAACGCACCAGATCACCGTGATCCTGGAGGCGGATGGGGCCCTGGGGGCCGCGGTCGGTGTAGTGCGGGAAGATGCGGTGTCCGGTTTCGCCCATCAGCGCCGTGTGGTTCTGGACCACCACGCCGTTTTGAAAAACCGTGATGTAGGCGGGGGATTCGAGCTTCCCGTCCTTGAAATGCGCGGGGTTAAAGATGATGTCATACGTCTGCCATTCGCCGGGGTCGCGGGAAGGGTTCACAAGCGGCGGATACTGGCCGTACATGGCTCCTGCCTGGCCGTCGGCATAAATCAGGTTGCGGCTGCTTTCGAAGACCTGAAGCTCGAAGACACCGAAAAGGAAGACGCCGCTGTTCCCTTGCCAGACGTTTCCCGGTTTGAGGGGGGCGGGGGTCCTCCACTCAACGTGCAGTTGAATGTCGCGAAACTCCTGGCGCGTATAGATGTCGCCGGTTTTGGGCGCCACTTCCAGGTAGCCATCGCGCACCGTCCAGGCGGCGGCATCACCCCGGGCGTTCCTCCACTGGGAAAGATCCTTGCCGTCGAAGAGAACTTGCGCGTCGGAGGGGGGCAGTCCCGGGCTCGCTTGCGTGCTGCACGTTCCCGTCGTGACCTTTACCGGCTGCGGACGCTGGGCATCGTGTACGTGCCACTTGCCGCCGGGCAGCATCGGAGTGTCCTCATAACCCATGCCGGACTCGTGTTGCGCGCTTGGCGCCGGAGGCGGCACAAGAGTCCCGCTCATGCTGATTGCCGCAAAAAGAAATACAAGCCAATTCCAGTTTTTCATGGATCTCCTTTAAGGGTGGTTCGTCACCATGCGCTTGGCAAGACCGGGCCTTCTTTTCATCGGTGCGCGAGCTGGTAACCACGGACAGTGCCTTTCTGTCCGTGGCTACCAGCTTTAGACCCATAATTACGACGCCCTTAGATGGACTATTGAAACGAGATGCAAGACTCCTCGGAACTCTCGCCCACTGTTACCCGCTTGCGGATTGTTTCCTGATACCGGACGACGTAGCATCGCGTCGTCCCTCGATAGGCACCGTTCTTTGGCTCGTCGTCCACGAATCTCAACTTGGTGGTGGAGGCAAAGGGCTTGGTCATGTCCTCCTTGCCGCTCGCCGGCCCCTCGAAGATCAGATAGATTCCTTTGCAGGGGGATGTGCAGGTTGCGGCGCTCTTCGAGGGCATCCAGGTGATGGTCGCCCCGTGCTTGCGGGCAATGGCCACGACCGAGAACATGACCGAAAAGAGCAGGGCACCTAAAATCGCTGTCAGATATCTCATGATAACTCTCCGATGCAGGCCTGTTTCCTCGCAGATTCCAAACCTGCGCATCAAATCTGCAAATCGTTCACCCGCCCACGCTGAGCGCACGCTTGCCACGCTCCCACCCTACCCCTAAATATCATCGGTATCAACAGGCTAATCAGCCCAATTGGGAAATGGGTTTGTGGCCTGTCGCGTTTGAGATTGTGAGAGGGTAGCGCAGCGCGGCGGAGCCGCAAGAGAAAGTCAAAAGCTGGTAGCCACGGACAGAAAGGCATTGTCCGTGGCTACCAGCTTACAATACGAAAGAAATCCCGATAGAATGTGGGGTTAACACGACTTCGCGTTGACAAACCGAATGTGTAAGCATAGCATGTGGAAGGTTGTAGATTTTCGTGGACGCGGCTGTTGTTTACGCTTAGCAACCTGTCCGCAAGGTTATTAAATGGCAAAAGCTATGAAAGACGACTACAAGAAGATCGTTTCCGGCATGGTTGATGTTATCGAAAAGCACTTAGATACCTTCCCCGTGGAGGAAAGGAAGAGGCGAATCAAGTCTGTTGCTTCCTACGTTGTTCAATCAAAGCAACCGTCCTCCAAAATTCGCTCTCAAGAATCCGGAATCGATCACTCCCGACCGGTATGTCAAGCTCCGAAGTAAGTATGTCCTTGAAAGCCTCAAAATTTCTCTTTCTTGCACACTCAATGATTTTTTTCTCAATAATCTTCCGCTCATCTCTAGTCACCGTTTTCTCCCGCCCCACTCATTAGCCTGCACGGATACACTAATGCCTTAGCCAAATCACCGCTAAATGTGTTGACATAGCTGGTAGCCACGCTCCTACCCTACCCCTAAGTATCATTGGTATCAACAGGCTAATCAGCCCAATTGGGAAATGGGTTTGTGGCCTGTCGCGCTTGAGATTGTGAGAGGGTAGCGCGGCGCGGCGGAGCCGCAACCAAAATGTGCCACGGCCATCTTGGCCGTGCCCCTTCACGGGCGGGACGCCCGTGGCACATCGCCGGCCGAACGCTGTTCGGGCCACCTTGATTGACAGGGAGAATCCTTTCCTGTAGGCTCAAGGGTTTAGACGTGACACCTCTTGGGAGTAGTGCCATTTCGAGGAGTGCAAAAAAACCAACATGAAAATCAAACCTGTCCTATTAGTTGTGGTTGTCCTGGTACTGAGCAACCTGGTCTACGCGCAGCGGGGCGCCTCCCCGCCGCCGACCCCCAGCCAGCCCGAGTCGAATCCGAACGCGCCCACGCTGGGCCCCAGTGCGCCCGCCCAGACCAAGAGCGCGCCTGCGCAGACGCCGAGCGCGACCGCGCCGTTGACGGAAAAAGAGGTGATCAAGGAGCTCAAGAGCCAGGGAGCTGACCAGCTCATCAAAGACGTCGGCGTGCGCGGCGTCGATTTCGACATGACCCCCGAGATCGAGAAAAATCTGCGCAAGGCCAAGGCCACGGATGCGGTGGTGCAGGCGGTTAGCGGCGCCGGCCCCAAGGCCCGCGCTAATGCCAAGGCTTCCGGCGTGGGAGCGACGGGAGGGGTGGGACTCGCCCCCGAGGAGGGCAAGGACTTCATGGCGATTCGCAATGAACTGGATCCCGACCATGCCATCAGCATGTCTGAGGACTTCGCCAAGAAGTATCCCAACAGCCCGGCGCTCAGTTACGTTTACGCGCTGGAGGCGAACGCTTACCAGCAGAAGAATGATGCGGCGAAAGTCGTAGAAATTTGCCAGAAAAGCCTGGAACTGAAGAAAGATAACTTGATGACTTTGATTATGATTAGCTCAATGATACCTCAACCTCAATACCTGAGCAAGCGGCAGGACGCGGAGAGGCAGTTGGACCTGGCACAGGGCTATGCGCAGGATGCCTTGAAGCTGATCGACGCCCTGCCGAAGCAGCCCAACGAGTCCGATGCGGACTTGGCCAAGCGCAAACAGGAATACGCGGTCAGCGTGCACTCCGCCCTGGGCATGGTGCACCTGCAAAAAGCGCAGCAAGGGCTGATGGGAATCGATAAGGATGAACTGGCCAAGGCGGAACAGGAGTACACCCTGGCCGTGACCCAAACGGACCACCCGGACATGCGGGACTACTATCGGTTGGGCGAAACCTATCGGATGGAAGGCAAAGTGGATCAGGCCATCGACGCCTTTACCAAGGCCGGCCAGATGGGGCAGGGCACCGCCATCAAGCAGTATGCGGACCAACAGATCCAAGCTTTGAAGAAGCAAGCCGCGACCCCCCCGGCCAAGCCTTAGGGTGAAACTGCCGGCGGGGACCGGAATCCCGGCGCCGCCCGTCCCGGGAGGGCGGCGGTGCGACGTTCCGGGTGGCCGTCGGGCGGCAGAGCAACGCGCGGAGAGCATGGCGGAAAACTCGCTCGAGCAATTTCAGGCCGCGATCGGCCATCGGTTTCAGGATCCGCATTTCCTCTGGGAAGCCCTCACCCATGCGTCGTTCGCGCAAGAGTCATCGGACCGCCCCCACGACAACGAGCAGTTGGAGTTCCTGGGCGACGCGGTGCTGACCTTTGTGGTCAGCGTGATCCTGGCCGATGCCTTTCCGGATTGGCAGGAAGGCCAACTGACGCGGGCCCGCTCCCATCTGGTGGCGGCGCCTCACCTGAAGACAGTGGCGAGCCGCTTGCGCCTGGGTGAGCATCTGCGGCTGGGGCGCGGCGAAGAGAAAACCGGCGGACGGAACAAGCCCGCCCTGCTCGTCAACGCTTTAGAAGCGGTGGTGGCGGCACTCTACCGGGATGGAGGCATTGAGGCGGCCCGCCAGTTCATTGCCCGCTTCATCATTCCGGAGGATCTGCAGGCCAGCGCCGGGGAGCTTTTCCCCATCGATTACAAGTCGGCGCTGCAAGAGCATTTGCAGGCGGAACGATTGCCGGCCGCGGAATATCGCGTGGTGGAGGAGTCGGGGCCCGAACACCATAAAACCTTCACGGTGGAAGTCGTGGCCGGAGGCGGCCGCGTCGCTCGCGGGCGCGGAGCAAGCAAGAAGGCCGGCGAGCAGGAAGCCGCGCGCATCATTCTCGCGGAACTGCAGAGGGACACGGGAACGCATGGCTGAGCCGTACACCAAATCATCGTCGCGCGACACCTTGGAGTCGCTGGTGGTCACAGTCATCCTGGCCGTTTTCGGGACCACCTTCGTCCTGCAAGCGTTCAAAATCCCCACCGGCTCCATGGAAAACACCCTGCTGATCGGCGATCATTTGCTGGTGAACAAATTCATTTTTGCCCAGCCGGTAAACTTTCTGACTCGCCTCCTCCCCTATCGTGACTTGCGCCGCGGCGACGTGGTGGTGTTCAAGTTTCCCCCCACCGAGGAGCAGACCGAGCCGGGCGAGCATTTCGTGAAGCGGGTGATCGGGGTGCCCGGTGACCATATTCGCATCTTCCACCGCCGGGTCTTTGTGAATGGACAGCCTCTCTACGAGCCCTACGTCAACCACACCTATACCGACGAACTTCGACCGGGCGACGACTTCCCGCCTCCGGAGAGCGAATACCTGCGTGGCTCGACGAGTGCTTGGGGCGCCGAAATGGCCAGCCATGTTCAGAACGACGAACTGGTTGTGCCGCCCGGGAAGTATTTCGTGATGGGTGACAACCGGGAACAGAGTTGGGACAGCCGTTTCTGGGGATTTGTCCCGCGCAGCGTGGTCAGTGGCCGGCCGCTCATGATTTACTGGTCGTTTGAGACGCCGCGTGACGAGTACATGCACAACTCTTTGGGCGACCGCATCTCCCAGACCGTGGATCTGATTATTCATTTCCCCACCAAGACCCGCTGGCGGCGCACCTTTATGTTTGTGCGCTGATGATGGCCCGCAATCGCCAACGCGTTCGCAACCTGGGCATCGCCATCTTCCTTTTGGTGTTGGCGGCGTGGATCGTTCCCTCCACCTTCAGCGCCGAGCATTACCGCCATAGGCTGGAGGCGGGCCTGGAGCGCGCCCTGCACCGCCCCGTCAGATTTGGGTCCGTTTCCTTCCGGTTGTTGCCGCGCCCCGGGTTTTCTATTGACAATGCGGAAGTCGAGGAAGACCCCGATTTTGGCTCCGAGCCTTTTGCGCGCGTGGACCACATCGACTGCGCCCTCCGCTGGTCAAGCCTCTGGCGCTCACGCCTGGACTTTGCACGCCTGCGCCTCGACCGTCCCAGCTTCAACATGGTTTTAAACGCCAAGGGTGAGTGGAATGTGGAGAAGTTGCTGCGCGAGAGCACCCTCACCGAGCCGGCCGGTGCGCAAGCGGGGGCGGGAACTCCCCGCACGGGCCAGCAACTCACGCTGGAGGTGAAGGACGCACGGATTGATTTCAAGGTGGGGGCCGACAAGAAACCGTTTGCCCTGACCGACCTCGATGCGCGGTTGCGTGTCGATTCCGCGGAGCGCCAGGTGCAATTCCGGATTACCGCCAGCCCGGTGCGTTCGGACCTTACGCTTCCCACTCCCGGCCCCGTGGAAGCGGAAGGTTCGTGGACGCCGAGCCGGGATTTGCGCGGGCCGATCGAAGCCACTCTGCGCACGCGCGGGGCGCTGCTCTATGACTGGATCCCCATCATTACCGGCCGCAATCCGGAAGTGTATGGCGTGTTCGACGCCAACGTTCACCTCAGCGGTTCCCTGCCGGAGCTGACCGTGGAGGGAGAAGCGGGACTCTCCCAACTCCACCGCTGGGAGGGGCTGCCGCCCTCCGATCCGATGCCTTGGACCCTGCGCTTTCGCGGCCAGCTCCTGCCGGCAAGCGAGCGCGTTATCGTGGAAAGTCTGGAAGCTTCCGTGGCTAATTCCCACCTGCACCTTTCCGGCACGGTGGCGGACCTCCAGCACTCGCCACAGCTTGACCTGGTCCTGGGGCTGGAACGTTCGCGGCTGGAAGACGTGCTGGCGGTGATCCGCCGCCTGTGGCCAGGCACCAGCTCCTGGGGCCTGAAGGGCCGGGTTGATGGCATGCTCGCCATCCAAGGCGCCCGCACGCAGCGCAGGTATGGCGGGTTTGTGGGCGCGCGAGAGGTCACGCTGGAAACGGCTTCCGGTTCATTTCCCCTCTCCGAGCTCGCGGTGCGCATCACGAACCGCGGGGCACAGCTTGCGCCGGTCGAAGTGACGCTCGCGCCGCGCGTGGCCGTGGTGGCGGAGGGCCAACTCGAGCGCTCCGCCGCCGGGCCGCACTATGAATTACAACTCTCCGCCAAAACCGTCCCCCTGCGCGATGTGCTGGCCTTCGGCCGGGGTTTGGGGATCCGCGGTATGCAGGGGCTTGATGGCACCGGTTCCGCCACTACCACCCTGCATCTTTCGGGGGCTGCCTGGCCGCCGGCGCGCCCGGTTTTGACCGCGCGGGCGGAATTGCGGGCCGTCCGCCTGTTGATTCCAGGGTTGACGGAGCCGCTGAATCTTCCGCGCTTGAGCCTGCAAGTTACCGGCGACCAGATCATCGCTGACCCGGTGGTGGCGGTCATGGGGACGAGTGTCTTTAGCGGCAAGCTGGTACATCAGGGCGCCTGGGGCAATCCCTGGCAGTTTGACCTTCGCGCCAATGCTTTGAGCCTCGAGCAGGGCGCCCTGTGGTTCGACGCTCTGGGCCGCCGGCGGCCGCTGCCACTGCTCGAGCGCTTGCCCGGCCTCGCCTCCTTCACCGCGCGCCGCAACGCCGCCTCCCAACTCTTCGGAAGCTTGAATGCTGAGGGCCGGTTCTCTTCCCCCAGCGTGACCTACCGGGCAGTTACGCTTAAGGATTTTGAGGGGACCTTCGAAGTTGCCGGCCGCACCATTCGCATGACCAAGTCGAAATTCCGCACGGGCGGCGGGCGCGGCGAGGCCGGGGGAGAGGTGGATATCCCACCAGTCCCCGCGTCTGCCCGCCTTTCCGCGCGGGTGGAGCTCTCCGGCATTCCGGTACAGGCCCTGACCTCCCGTTTACCCAGCGTCCTGCACAACGCGCGCGGTTCGGTGAACGCCGCCGGGCAGTTCGAGACACGCGGCATTAGCCGCGAAGAACTGGGGGACAATTTGTCTGGAGAAGTGACGTTGCGCTCGAAGGATCTGTCCTTTGGCGATTTCGATCCCTTGCAGACTCTGGCGCAGCAGGCGCGCTGGGGGACGCTCGAGCCCGTGCACGGCGCGGTGGCGGCGCCATCGGCAGGGATGACGCTTGAGATCCGGAATCGCCAGGTGACGCTGAAGAACACCGCTGTGGAGTTGAGCGGTGCTACACTTAAATTGGACGGCGTTTACGTGTGGGGCGGAGCGCTGAACCTGGACGCGCGCATCGACTGGCGAGGCTTCCGCCGCCGCTGGCTGGCGCGCGAGGATGAGTTAAAATCCGGCGTCCCCTATTCTCAGGCGCGCCTGTCGGGGCCACTCGATCGAGTTGTGGTCATGCCTCAGGAGGATGTTTCGCGCGCCCGCCAGTAATCATCGGTGGAACGCACGCCGCGAATCCCCAAGCTATTGCCAGGGACAACATTGAAAAAAATTCTCAACCCGAGGTCTCGGAACGGCGCGCGTCATCATGTGAGGCGCATGCCGCGCGTGGCTCGCGCGGTGGCGGCGGCACTGGCGTTGGGATTTCTCGCCCTCGGCGGATCACTTGCCGCCGGGCGCGGGGCGGGCGCGGAGTCCACGCAAGCCGCGGCGCAAGCGCTGGATAAGAAGTTGCAGGTCCTGAGAGCAGATGAACTGCGGCCTGCCAAGTCATCCTATCCGGCGATTGTGATCACCGACTACGAGGCCAATTCTTATTTGCAGATCCATGGCCGGGAATTCCTTCCCGCCGGCGTGGCCAACCCGGCCGTCCACTTTCAGCCGGAGCATGTTACCGGTCTGGCGGATGTCAATTTCGAAGATTTCAGCAAAATATATACTAATCCCAATGACTGGGGTCCCAGGGTCCTGGCAGCGATGTTTCACGGCAAGCAGAGGGTGACGGCGGCGGGCAAATTCCAGTCCGGGAATGGCCTGGCCAAAGTGCAGATTGAATCGGTAACCGTGGGGACGATGACCGTACCGAACTGGCTGGTGGATTTCGTGCTCCAGAATTATCTCCAGCCACGTTACAAATTCGATTTGAGCAAGCCCCTGCCGCTCCCCGATCACGTCACCCAGATCGTCCTGGGCCTGGGTCGAGCCACGTTCCTGCGCAGCCCCAATAAAACTCACTGAACCGGCTGCGGACTTTGCCTGCGGGATGGAGGCCGGAAGCGGGCCGGCGGAGATGGGCAACTAACCTCAAAGCAGGAGCATGAGGAACAAGGATGGCGCGTCGCTACAAGATTTACGCGGCGGAAACCGGGACCTCCTACCGGTATTTTTTCGCGTGGAGCCGGCAGATCAACCGCCCGGAGGGGGCGGGCCCGGGCGTGGAGTTTGTCTTCGTCGTCACCCCCGATCAGCAAACACCTTTCACGCTGCGTGTGTTCGTTCGGGACCGCGCCCTCGCGGCCTGGCGCGAGGCTCACGGCCGGGAGCTTGATTCCCGCGAGATGTACGCGCTGGCCAAGATGCGCCTATTTCGCGGCTTCGATGAGCTCGAACGCCTGCGGGACGAGTACCTGAACTTGCTGGTGGATGAGACCAATATGGAGGCATTGCTCAAGCCGCTGGATTTGTAATCGCGCTCTGACCCGGGTAGTGGTGTCGTTGGGAGGTGGCACGGGCGTCCTGCCAGTGAACGGTCACGGCCAAGATGGCCGTGCCACAGAGGAGTTAACCCGGGCAGAATTTCCTGATGCGGAAATTACGCAAATTCGCGATTGTCTTGGCCGTCGCATATGTCCTGATCGTGGCGGCGCTGCTGGCGGTGATGCGCCGGCCCATCGTGTTCGGCCAAGTCATGCGTCACGTGTCCGAGCCGATGATGATGGCGGTCCCGTTCAAGCAACTCTGGTTTGTGGCGCGTGCGGGCCGCTTAAAGGCGGGGGATGCGGCGCCGGACTTCAATTTGTCCACCGCGGATCGGCAGGCGCGCGTCGACTTGGGCTCGTTCCGCGGGGTGAAGCCCGTGGTCCTGGTCTTTGGGAGTTACACCTGACCGCCTTTTCGCCGGGAGGTTCCCGCGCTCAACAAGCTTTACGATCAGTACCGGGATCGCGCGGCATTCTATGTGGTTTACATTCTGGAAGCTCATCCGGTTGATGCCTGGCAGGACGAAGACAATCAAAAGGAAAAGATAGCCGTAGTGAATCCCACCACTCTCGCGGAGCGTTGCGGCCTGGCCGATACTTGCGCCACCAAGCTGGCACTGCGAATTCCCGCCCTCATCGATGACCTCCAGAACTCCACGGAAGCGGCCTATACGGCGTGGCCGGACCGCCTTTACGTGATCAACCGTGACGGCCGGGTGGCGTACAAGAGCCGGCCGGGACCCTTCGGGTTCAAGCCTGCGGAAGTCGAGCAAACTCTCAAACGGATTCTCCCTGGCTCCGCCCCACCGCCACAGGTCTCCCAGGCCCGATAAGCTGCGGCTGGAGCGAGCTCCGCTGCTAAGTGCTCGTTTTGTTCCCATAAGCGCTAAGGATTGACCCTACGGACTCATCGGTAGACACTGGGCGACTAACGAGCAACTATTTCGGCTCACGCCCTCTCCGGACCGTGAAGGTTACATCTCTGGTAAGGCGGCAATACGTCCAGGTGACCAAGCGATCGTCGATCCCCCCACTATCATGGAAGGGCGTCCCCATCCGCTGCGGCGTAGAGTGGCAAGACTCGGGATTAGAAACTGCTCACACGCCTTGTCGGGCTAGCACCCGGGGATGGTTCGATACGGAGGGAGGGCAGATTGTGACTGGGAGGGTTCCATTTAACGATTTTCAGGTCGAGGACGAAGATGCTGTACAGTACCGGCACCAGTAACAAGGTGATGAAGGTTGCGACGGCGAGGCCGCCGATTTGCGCGTAGCAGAGCGGCTGCCAGAGCGGGCCGCCGTGCAGGGCCAGTGGAAAAAGCGCTAGAATTGTGGCGCCTACGGTGATCATCACGGGGCGCAGCCGTTGGATGCCCGCGTCACGCAGCGCCACTTCCAACGGTTCTCCCTTCTCGTGCATTTCCTCGATGAAATCAAAGAGCACAATCACGTGGCTGATGATGACGCCCACCAGGCTGATGATCCCCAGGAAAGCCATAAACCCGAAAGGTACGCCCATGATAAAGAGTGAAACCAGGGCTCCTACGGCGCCATAGGGCGCGGCGGCAAAAACCAGGACCGGCTTAATGGCGTTGTCGAACTGAATCAGCAGGGCCATGTAGATGCCAAAGATCATCACCATCATGACCACCAACAGGTTGGCGAAGCCTTGCGTCTGCTTGGCCTTTTCTCCGCCGATTTGCATCTTGTAGCCCACCGGGAGGGTCTTCTGGAACTTCATCAAGGCGGGAAGCACGGGGTTCAGGGCTTCCGAATTCAGGTGGCCGGGCACCGGAAACGCCGCTACCGACATGGTGCGGAAATGTTCCCGCCGGTTGATGCGTTGGGTCTCCAGGGTGTGCTTAATCGATGAGATTTCGAGCAGCGGCACGGAAACCCCCGCCTGGGTGGAGGAGTAGACGTAAAGGTTTTGAATGTCCGAGAGCTGCGACCGCTCCCCCATGCGCAACCGTCCCACCACGGGAATCTGTTTGTCGCCTTCGCGAAAGGCCGTCAGCGCTGTGCCGCTCATCGCCGCCGTGGAAGAGTTGGCAACGTCCAGGTTCGTCACGCCCGCCATGTTGGCGCGGTCCGGGTCGATCTCCAGCTTCACGACGGAACTTTCCACATCCCAATCCGTGCGCACACGAGTGGCAAGGGGTGAGGAACGCAGGATGGCCTCCACCTGATTGGCTAAGCCCCGCAAGGTGCGGATGTCGCGAACCTCGTCGGTGGCCGCCACGTCCTCCTGACCGGAGAGCAGGACCTGCACAGGCATATCCACCGGGTTGGTCTGGAGTTGGCGGGCATC
>Ga0326727_10017584_pt1 | contig 14797 bp, 11 predicted proteins | sample MB2enrmetagenome_FD_207643 | JGI IMG/M metagenome (GOLD analysis project Ga0326727, IMG submission 207643) | Lab enriched peat soil microbial communities from McLean, Ithaca, NY, United States - MB29MY | ecosystem: Environmental > Terrestrial > Soil > Wetlands > Peat | place: USA: New York... | reverse complement strand
ACGAACCGGTGGACATAACCAGTCCGTCTCAGGTTGTCACTCTGAACAACACCGGCAGCGCGGCCTTGAGCATCACGAGCATCGCCTTCACCGGGACCAATGCCACCGATTTCACTCAAGTCGACACTTGCGGCGCCTCGGTGGCGGCGGGATGCAACTGCACAATCGCGATATTGTTTACGCCTTCCGCCAGCGGGGCGCGCGCGGCCTCTCTGACCGTCACAGACAATGCCAGCGGCAGCCCACAGGCGGTATCAGTTTCGGGCACGGGAACGCACGACGTGATTCTGTCTTGGACCGACAGCGTGACCCCTGGGGTCGTGGGCTATAATGTGTATCGGGGGACGACCTCGGGTGGGGAGAGTTCCACACCACTGAATTCCACGCCGATTAACGGCACCACTTATACGGACGAGAATGTGACGGCAGGAGCGACGTACTACTACGTGATTACGGCCGTAGCTTCGAATGATGTTACCCAAAGCGCAGACTCGAGGGAAGCTTCAGCCACCGTACCCTCACCTTAGCCGCCGGTTGTCGCCTTCCAGCCCGCGCCGGCCGTTTCGGAAGACGACCAATCCCTGGTCCGAGGCGCGCCTGAGAGGGGAGCATGAACGGGCAGAATTACTGCCCTTCAATAAGCAGCCATCGAAATGGGAGGCCGAGCTCGTCACTTTCGCGACACCTTCGCGGTGGAGTTGCTGCTGGCAGGTGTACCCCTCGACCATGTCTCAGTATTGCTCGGCCACAAGAGCGGGGGAATTACGGAGAGGCATTGCGCCCCATGGGTCTGTTCCAGACAGGAGCAACTGGAAGCGGATATGCGCAAAATGTGGCGCAAGGAAGAAGCCACGGACAACATGCAGGGCACACCGGAAAATGGCAAGTTGTATCTCCCTGATTCTACAGGGGAAAGATTGGTGCTGGAGGGGGGAGTTGAACCCCCATGCCGGGTGACCGGCGGCAGATTTTGAGTCTGCTGCGTCTGCCAATTCCGCCACTCCAGCGCCATCGGATATATCAATTTAGCACGCGCCATGCTTTCGCTCAACTCTGTTGTTTCAGTTTCGATTAGATATTTCCTCCTGAGGTTTTGTCCTGTGTCTGGATATCAAGCCCGGGAATTTTCTCCTGATCCGCAGTTTTGGGAAATTGCTGCACCACTCTCCCTATTCCCAGCCTTGTCGAGCCGATGTATATTGCTGCATAATAGGGGGTTCCCGATCGGGGATCCAAAAAATAATATCGTAGCCCCTCATAGTACTCCGGTACTATTGTCTAGCCTGGCCGGTCACCCCACAATGCGCATCAGGAGTCTGCGGGGCCAGTGCTCTAAAGTGGAAACCCGGTTGGGACGATAGGATTGAAATCGGGATATGCCGGCAGACTGGAAATGACGCCCTCGGCAAGGAGGCTGCCTGATCGTGAAGCGACGCGCAGGAGCGGGATTCTCGCTCATTGAACTCTTGATAGCGATTGCCATTGGCACTCTCTTGACGGCTATGGCGATCCCCATGACCATCAACGCCCTGAGAAGCTACCAACTGACTGCCGCTGTGTCCTCGGCCACGGGGGCCATCCAGTCGACTCGCTACCAGGCGATCATGCATGGGTATCCGTATGAAATCACTTTTACTCCCGCGACCAAGTCGTTTCAGGTCTTTAGCATGATTCCCCCGGGAACGACTTACTCTGCGATGGTCAGTGTGGGTAGCACAACCTTACCTACGTCTCCGGTCCCCATTACCGGGTCAGGGGGCATATCGATCAGTCGGACCGTAACCTATCAGTTCGCCGCCGGAGGCACGGTCACAGAGACCTCAAATAACATGGTTTTTTCCATCACCAATGAGTGGGGGGGATCAAATACCATTACTGTGTCGGGGGTCGGAAATGTTTCAGTCAGTACGCCCTAGGAACGCGGATGCAGAAGAAGGCTTCTCGCTGCTGGAGGTCATAGTAGCGATTGTGGTTCTTACCATCGGCCTGATGTCCGCCGCCCTGCTGATGGCGAATATCTACAAGTACTCAATGCGTTCCCGATACATGGCGCTGGCGACCCAACTTGCCTCCGAGGAACTCGAGGACTTGAGCCGTTGGCCCGCATCCTCCAGCTATATCGATCCCCATATCGCGGTTCCCGCCGGCTCGAACACTTGCGGGATTGCGGGTGAGGCTTGCGTGGGCAGCATCGCGTGGAACCAAGGACCACCGTTAACGCCGGTATTGATTGGTCCTCTCAGCATCACCTCAAGCGGCAACACGGCGTCGGTCTCTTACTTTGATTCGGTGTGTCTCAACACCAACAGCGCCGGCAGCGGCACCCTCGGCCAATTGGCCGAAACGTATGAAATGCCCTGCACCGGCCAGCCCGCCGGGAATGGGAATTATGTTACGGTGGCTTACTCTCCGAACGGCCAGGTCCCAACCATAACCTGTAATGCCACTGCTCCCCAGGGGATGACCTTTCAACGGCAATGGGTGATCGAACAGGACCGGCCGGTGACGGGGGTGCGCCGGATCACCGTGTTGGTGACCCTGATGGATCTGACCATTCAGCCTCCTGTGACCTTCCAGATGAGCATGGTGCGGCCATGATGACACCCTCACGCAGTCAGCGATTACGAAGGGGAAAAGCTCCGAGCGAAGGCTTTTCTCTGATTGAACTACTGGTGGCGATGGCGGTTTTCCTGATCATCGGCTCTGTTTCGTTCACTTTGTTCAGCAAGCACCAGGCTCTCCTGAGCGAGGAACAGATGACCGTGGGCCTCAATATTGGTCTGCGCAACGCGCTGGCGCAAGTCCAACTCGACGTGGTTAACGCCGGAAACGGGTTGAATGTTGGTGGGACTAACATCCCGGCCTGGCCGGTGGGGGTGACGATCATTAACAGTGACCCCACCCCGGAGCAGTGCTTTCAGGCGGCAACCTTCAATGAGGCGGGAGCCTTGATCAGTCTCCCCGTGTATTACGCCGCGTGCTTTGACCAGTTGAACGTTGTTGTGGTTGACCCCAACACACCCCCCATACACTCTTGCGCCGCTACCGGATGCTCTCTCGTCACAAGTGCAGGCGCCACGACCACGCTGAACGGCCAGCCTCCTCCCCCTTACACGGCCTCCCAGATCTATGGGAATTTTCATGCGGGTGACAAGGTCCTTTTTGTGCAGTCCTGTTCCGCCTCAGGGGGGCACGCAGCCGCCAATTCGAGCGGTTGCATGTTCACGACGGCGATTCTCGCCGGGGTGGGCGCGGTCAACACCAGCGCCCCGGGCTGTGCCGCGGGCTGTGTGAATCTCACCTTCAATTCAACTCTGGTGGGGGGCGGGAACAATGCCTCCAACGATCCGTTAGGGATGACCACCAATGCCCCTGCCGCGGTACTGACCGATCAGTATGGCCCAGGGGATTGGGTCGTACGCTTATTGCCAATCACCTATAAGGTGGATGCCACCCATGTGGATAGCACCAATGAGCCCGACCCCCAGTTGATTCGGACGCAGGCGGGAGTCGCCAATGCGTTGATGGATCAAGTGATTGGTTTTAAGGTGGGAGCGGCTTTGTGGAATAACGCGAACACCAGCACCTTTCAATACAACTACAATGCCGCGAGTTACAGCACGGGTTTTGATCCTCCGGGTACGAACGCTTATCAATACAATCTTATCCGGTCCGTTCGCGTTTCCATCATCGGACGCACGGAACCCAACCCTACGAATCCGTACCGGAACCTGTTTGATCAGGGCCCCTACCAGATCCGCGGGAACTCCATTATTGTCGATCCCCGCAATCTGACGATGAACAACGATTGAGGTGTACCATGATATGGCGACAGAACTTTTCGGATTCCGTGCAAGCTGGTATAGTGAGTGTTCCCACCCCCACCCAGGACGGACACGAACCCAATAACCGCGGCGTCGCTTTGATCATTACCCTTCTGTTGTTATTTCTCATGTCGATTATTGGGCTCGCGGCAGTGCTGTCCGCCAGCTCGGACCTGCTGATCAACGGTTACTACAGCAACTACCGCGGGTCTTTTTACGCCGCCGATTCGGGCATGAACATTGCCCGCCAAGCGATGTATAATCAGTTGACCTCCAGCTTCAATACTGATTTCGCTACCTTCCAGTCCCCACCCCCCGACCCTATCGGTGCGTTGGCAGCCTTGCAGTCCCCACCCCCTCCCGATACCAGCCCCTTGGCAGGCACCGTGGCGAACAACATTGCAAAGTACTACGGTGGTGGCGGCCCCTGCCCGATTAACCCGCCATCTAGATCCACAAGCACAACCTGCTACTTGAATGCAGGAACCGGGCTAAAATCCTGGGCGGAAAGTTTTCAAATTACGAATGCGTCGCTTACACTGCCCCAGAACTTCACCAACCCCGTGGTCGGCTATTCGTGCGTCCCGACTCCTGGTATTACGCTGGGCTGCCCCACGCTCGGCTATAGCGCAGAAGTCACTTCGTACAAATACATTTACAACTATACTTTGACTTCCGTGGGCTCGGCGACGGGGGCGGAGCAATCCACGATTAACGAAAGCGGCAGCTTCATAATCTATGTTGCGGGTACACCCGCCACTTCCCTGGAGGCCTTTTCCATTTATGGAGCGTTTGTTAGCAACTGGAATCCTTGTACACTTGGATGGTTGGTTCCCGGCACCATGACCGGTACGATGTTCACCAATGGGTCGTGGGGTTTTGGGCCCGGAGGGACCTATATCTTTACCGACCCGGTCGGACAGGCGGATGTGGCACAGGTGGCGTCGTCTGGGTACGATGCTGGCGCAAGCTACTGGGGTAGCTGGGGTTGCACCCAGTCGCCGGCAAGCAGCTTTACCAAGTCCGGCCAGACCGTCGCGCCTCAATTCCAGGACGGATTTTCTGTAGGCCAAAAAGCGATCAACCAGCCAACCGATAGTTTCAGTCAAAAATGGGCCGCTCTGGACGGAGCGGGGTGCGGCGAAGGCGGTACCACCTGCGGTGGAACTGTTGCGCCACCCGCGCCGACGGCCGCCCAGATGGCTAAATATTTGCAGAATATCAACCAACAGGCATATCCCACTTCCGGCACCACGCCTGGGGTCTATCTCGACTACCAGAACGTTAATGGTACGCCCACGGTGGCCGGCGGCGGACTCTATGTGGAAGGCAACGCCTCCATTTTGCTCACTGCCCAGACCGCCTCCAACGGCGATTTGCAACAGGTGTTCAAAATCACCACGACGGACGGTACTACCACCACCATAACCGTCGATCCTTCCGCCAACAGCGGAACCGGCTCAACCGTTTTGCAATCTGGAACTACTACCTTGTCGTTGAAGGGTGTGCCGGCGAACTGCTCTGCCACGGGCACGAGCACCAATCTCACCGCCAACCCCCCCACCTATTGCACCTCCCTTACCCCGGGGAGCACGCCCGCAACCATGCTTTACGTGGATGGTACCATTTCCAGCATGAGCGGCCCGGGTGAGGGCAAAGGGGCCATTCAAGATGGGGCGGACGTCAGCATCGTGGCCCTGGGCGATGTCAATATCACCGGCGATGTGGTTTATAAGACCGAGCCGGTGACTACGACTCCGAACCAGATTCCCGGAGCTCCTGTCGCCACGCTGATCCCCGGCAACGACCATAATCAGGATCTGGGGATCTTCACGGCCCAAGGAAGCATCTACCTGAGCACCTCTTACGCAGACCATAATCTTCAGGTTGACGGGGCACAGGCCGTCATTGGAAACAGTTGCGCCTCGAGCTCGTGCGGGTTTTATGTCGGAAATTCCTGCCCGGGAGGGCATTGTGCAGCCTGGCCCGCCGGCGGGAATTATCAAGGTAGTTGCATTAATACTTTCAATAACGTGGGTGGTCAGATGCAAACGAACATCTTTGGCGCCTGCTTGAATGTTGAGAACACCTATTTCGATCGCCGCTACACGTCGCGGCCCGGGTTCGCGCCGGCGTGGTTTCCTGCGACGACTATAACCAACACCGCTTCCTCCATCACGACGCCACCCACTCTCACGCTGCAACGCACTGCATGGGTAGCAAGCTCCGGCCAGTAAATCGGCATTGGAGGGAAGGTCACAAGCGGGGGGAACGTGCTGAAGACAAGAAGCAACTTCCATCTGCCCTCCCGAGCAACGGGGCCCACTTCCGAATGCTCAGACCGCTGAGGAAAGGGACCCCTTCCAGCCCGAACGCACTCAACTTCTGTGTTCTTTCCCGCACGCTCGCGGGGCACCCCGGAACGAAGTGAGCGGTGGGATGTAGAGGCGGCTTTACGCTGCCATGTGGTCCGTCAGCCGCCGGATAAACTCGCTACAGCATCAAAGGACCCACCACCTACGTTTGAGCCAGGAACCCGTGCTCGCACCTTCCTTTTGATATACTGCCGGGGTGCGTGGGTCCGGCCGGCCGGACGCAGGTGGATGTGGAGCGATGAAGCGCAGACCAATCCTTGTCGTAACGGGGCTCCTGCTCGTGGCCTTTGGGCTGGGGGTGCGGGTGGGCTCGCGATTTAGCCGAAGGCCGCTAATGAGCGCGGTAAACTCTTTGCCCCTGCAATCCGCCCGCGCCCCTGGTGCGCCCGCTGCGAGTAGCCCGCCTCCCTGTGAGGATATTCGCAATGCCGGGCCGCTGGTGGGCAAAAGCGGCTGCGTTGCCGGGCTTGTGTTGCGAGTTTACTCCGCCCGTACCGGGAACACCTTCCTGGATTTCTGTCAGGACTATCGCAGCTGCCCGTTTAGCAGCGTGATTTTCGCTTCCGACAAAAACAAATTTGGTGACCTGGAATCTTTGCAGGGGAAGCGGGTGGAGATTCGGGGCGACGTTGTCACTTACCAGGGCCACGCGGAAATCATCATTCATGATCCTCAGCAGGTTCGAAGTGCGCCCTAAAAGACAGCAGGCAGCGGGCAGAAAGCAGTAGGCCGTGCATTTAATGCGAAGCCGGAATTACCAGCGTCCCGTTCGTCCATTTGAGTTTGTGAGGCTTACCCTTCTCTGTGGGTTTGGGGTTGGCGTGACTGGGGCATGTCTTCTGCTTACTGCCTACTGCCAACTGCCCACTGCCGTTTCTGCGCCCGTCGGGCAGGTCTCAAAACCAGCGGCGGACCTCATCCTGCAAGCGTTCGATCTTTTGGACCAGCACGACGCCGCGGGGGCGGAAAAGGCTTTTCGGCAGGCCATTGAAGCGCAACCGGAAGTGGAGCCCGCGCACCGCGGTTTGGGATTGGCGCTGCGCGAGGAGGGCCGGCTTGCCGAGGCCTTCCGCGAATTGCAAACCGCCACGCAACTGAATCCCTCTGACTCCGACGCACATTACACCCTGGGCTCGGTGGCATGGGCGCTGAGCATTCCGGCCAATGCCCCTCCTGGTAAAAAGGGAGGGCTGACTTCCTCGGATTATCAAAACCTCGCGGGCGCGGAATTTTCCAAAGCCCTTGCCCTTAGCCCCAAGGATCCCATGCTGCGAATAAGTCTGGCGGTCCTCTATCTTGATTCCGACCGGCCGCACGACGCGGTGCTCCAGGCCGAAGAAGCGGTGCGCATCGCGCCGGGCAACGCGGCTGCTCACGTTACCTTGGGGCGTTCCTATTTCGCCAGCGGAGAAGAGGAGAAAGCGGCGTCGGAGTATGAGGCGGCGACCAAGCTTGACCCCCAAGACGGTAACGCCTACTTCGCCTTGGGCCAAATGCGGATGTTCCAACGCCGCACGCCGCAGGCCGAAGAAGCCTTGCGCCACGCCATCCAGCTCTCACCCAACCTGGGGCCCGCCTATGCCGCGCTAGCGCAGATTCTCACAGGGGAAGGCAAGAACGCAGAGGCACGCGGGCTGCTGGAGAAAGCCGTATCTCTGAATTCACAAGACTGGCAGAGCCAGTACGAGCTCGCTGTGCTTTTGAACCAAGCGGGAGAGACGGGGCGGGCAACGGGGCTGCTCATGAAGGTCTTACAAGTTAATCCGGACTTCCCGGGGGCGCGCGAGCAAATGGCCACGGGGCTTTTGCGCCGGGGCGACATCCAAGGCGCCACCACTTTGGCGGGAAAGATGATTGCCGAGGATCCGCAGGGGCCGGAAGGTCATCGCATCATGGCGTTGGCGTTCTGGAAGCAGCGCGATTACGATAGCGCGCTCGCCGAGTGCGCCATGGCCCTCAACGCCGATTCGAATTCAGGCTCGATGTTGGTGCTTCAGTCCATCGCGCTTTGGCAGGCGGGAAATAAGAAGGACGCGCAAAAGGCCTTTCGTGATGCGGCGAAGGTTGATCCCAAAGTGGGGACGGCAGATGTCTTCTGCCGCTTGCTGCTTTGCGACACGCAGGATATCACCATCGTCAGTGAATTCCTCCACAAGAACCGCTGGCTGTTGGTGCCCCCGCCGTCGCCTTAAGCCGGATTTCCCACCCATGAGGGGGAAGGGCGCGGCTTTACGGGTGGCGGGGAAACACTTCCCTACGTGTTTATCGCAAAATCCCCGCGCCCATGATAGGATGCGCACCGATGTAATTTGACCTCTGGCTGTCTGCCGCGTTCGCGGCGAGGAATCAAATTGACCACTTCCAGTTCGAGGGAATCCGCATGGCTATCTATATCGTGGAGAAGGTTGTCGATGGCGTCATGCTGGTAGATTTACGCGGACGCATTACGTTGGGGCCGGAAACGGAGGCGGTGCGCTCGAAATTGAAGCAATTGCTCAACGCGGGCTACCATCGAATCATCCTTAACCTGGGAGAGGTTGACTATCTTGATAGCGTTGGACTCTCAACCTTGGTCGCGGGTTATACCTCGGCGCGCAATGCCGGGGGAGATTTAAAACTGCTCCACCTGCCACGCGGAGTCCAGCAACTCTTGCAGATTACCCGTCTTAGCACGGTCTTCGAAATCTACGAAGACCTGGCGATCGCGGTGGAATCGTTCGAATCGGAAGACCTGTAAGAGCGGGTGACCCGATACGACATTTTGTCGGTGCCTCCATCCCTCCTCAACCTCATCCCTTTGACAAAGCACTTGCGTGCTGGTAGAGTTTCCCCCAACGCGTGCGAGAGGTAACTTCACTGGCAATGTTGACTGACCCGCCACAAAAGGCCCCCCTACGCAAATCGAGGTGTCTATGCAAGGCACAATCAAGCGTGTTATCCGCGACCGCGGATTTGGGTTCATTCGTTCAACTGACGGCCAAGAGATATTCTTCCATCGCAGCAGCCTTCAACAACTTGACTTCGATGGGTTGAAAGAAGGCGAAGCGGTTGAGTTCGAGATGGAGCGCGGCGAGAAAGGACCACGAGCTACGAGCGTTCGGCCTAGTGCGAAATAAGCTTCCAAGCTTCGTATCCTCCCCCAGAAATTGCCCCTTTCATGCACCGAGGTGGTAGTGTCGCTGCCAAGGGGCGGCGATTCTGGCGTGCGCGCGACGCGTTGCCTTCCCGGTGCATCACTCTCTTTGGGATTCTTCCGGCGTTATCTTTACGCGACGAACGACCCACTGCTCGATGGGCCGGTGAAAGCTCCGCGAGGGGCTTCCGTCAACGACGAGGATTGCGTCTCGCCCGGCGAAGCCGGGCACATCGTTTCCTGACCGTCGGCGGAGAAACCGTCGAGAGATGCCCGTTGAAGGAGCGCATCTCTTCGGAGGCGAAAACTTCTCCTTCATGTAATCTCCCTCTGCGGCATTATCTGCCCCGGTCAGTGCTGCTTGGGTCTTGACAGCCGCACGAATGCGGGTAGGCTTAGCGCGAGAAATTTGGAGGGTTGGAAGCACAAGGAAGACCTGAGTCTGACTGGCAAGGGGGTAGCGATGAAGAAACGCAAAACCTCAGGAAAACTGGATGTGAGCCGGCGGGACTTTCTGCGCAACGCCGGCGCGGGACTGATGGCCACTGAGCTGGCGGGAGCATCGCCGGGAACGCAGCAGATGCCGGTGGGTCCGTCCGCCGCCGTGCATTTCACGCCGCAGGGCGGGCTGACACAAATTTCTCCCAACCTTTACGTGCTCCGTGACACCTGCAACGTTTATGTTCTCAAGGACGGGCATCGCGCCCTCTTGATTGATTTCGGGTCCGGGCAGGTCCTGAACCTGCTGACCCAGATTGGCGTCAGCAAGGTTGAGGCCATCCCTCGTACTCATCACCATCGCGACCAATGCCAGGGGACTCCCGCGCGGTTGCTGAGCGGATTCCGATCATCGTTCCCGAACACGAGCGGTATCTGTTCGATGATGCCGAGAACTTCTGGAGGAATGCTGGCCGTTTTAGTTCTCCTCATCACACCCCTGTTGCGGGCTCAGAGCACGCCAAACCAGTTGAAGCCTATCTTGGAGAAAGAATTACAGTCGCCTTCTGTGGTGGAGTTTCAACTGCAAGAGTATCTGATGAAGCAGGTTCCCAAACTCCCGCCCATGACCACTCCCGAAAAGTGGACCAGTGAGGAGGAGCAAATTCGCAAGCGCGTACTCGACAACGTGGTGTTTCATGGGTGGCCGAGTGAATGGGTCAATTCGCCGCCGCGATTCGAAAACTTGGGAACCATTCCTTCCGGAAAGGGATACCGGCTGCGGAAACTGCGCTATGAGGTTGTGCCGGGATTTTATTCCACCGCGATCCTTTATGAGCCGGAGAACCTACAAGGCAAGGTTCCAGCCGTGCTGAACGTGATGGGGCACTTTGGGGAAGTTGGCAAAGCGGAAGAGTTCCAACAGAAGCTGTGTATCAATCAAGCCTTGCGGGGCATGGTGGCGCTAAACCTCGAATGGCTGGGGATGGGGGAACTCTTTGACAAGCAAAACGTCCATTGGTTTGGCGGGCAACTGGACTTGGTAGGAGCGAATGTGGAGGGGTTGTTCTATCTGGCCATGCGCCGCGGGCTCGACTATTTATGGCAAAACTCGAATGTGGATCAAAAGCGCATCGCGGTCACGGGATTGTCTGGCGGCGGCTGGCAAACGATTATATTGAGTTCGCTCGACGAAAGGGTGAATGTCTCTATCCCCGTCGCAGGGTACACGACGCTGGAAGGAAGGTTAGCGCTTGCCCCGGTCACCGAGGCCGGGGACATTGAGCAGAACGCGACGGACCTTTTAGTGGGACAAGACTACTCGACCCTGACGGCGATTCGGGCGCCTCGGCCGACGCTCCAGATCAATAATGCCGAAGACGATTGCTGTTTCCGCGCCCCCTTGGTGAAGCCTTACATCTTCGAGGCCGTGCGGCCCTTCTTCCGGTTGTATGGGAAGGAGGATGCGTTGCAGTTTCATGAGAACACCACCATTTCGGCCCACAATTATGAGCTTGATGATCGGCAGCAAACCTATCGGTTTTTGGCAAAGTACTTTGGCTTGTCCGCCTCCGACCAGGAAATCGAGGTCGGAGAATACGTCAAAAGCTATAGCGACTTGGCGGTAGGGTTGCCGAAGGATAACCTGACGATCCTGGGATTAGCAAGGAAACTTGCAACGGCGATTACCCGCCCGGTCATTCCTTCGGATTCTGCCGGCAAGGCGGCCTGGGCGGAAACGCAGCGGGGCAAGCTCAAAGAAGTGCTTCGTTACCATCCGGTGACCGTGCAACAAGCTTGGTCGGTCGCCAATACGAAGCACAACGCCGTCGAATCGGTTTCTTACCGCTTCCTGCTGAGCAACGGCCTTAGCGCCACGGGAGTCTGGCTGAAGGATATTCCCACGCCTGAGGGCGCACCTCTGACCATCGTGATCAACGATAAGGGCAAGAAAGGCGCTGCCGCGGAGGTTTGGGACCGCATGCCGGAAATTGCCGAGCGCATGGATCGAAATGAGCAGGTGCTGGTTCTCGATCTTGTGTTCACGGGAGATGCGGCTCCGGACGGACCCTTGTTTCTGTTTCCAGAGATGTTGGCGGCCGCGGGCAATCGCTCGCTGGGCCTGGAGGCTGCACAACTGATTGCCCTCACCAATTGGGCGCGCGATAGGTGGCATGCTCCCTCGGTACGCATTGAGAGCACAGGCATCCGCAGCCAGGTGGAAGCCCTCACAGCTTCGGCGCTTGCGCTCCACCTGTTTTCGGAAACCTCAGTTCAGGGAGGTATGCACAGTCTGAGTTATCTTTTGGATAAACCGGTCAGCTATGAAGAGTTCGCCGACCTGTTTTGCCTCGATTTGTATAAAGACTTCGATTTGGACCGCATCGTCGTAATTGCTGATCCGACCAAAGTATCTGAACACAATTTTGTGGAGGAAGAGGCGAAGCGGGAATAGCTATACAGCGCGACATAAACGATTGCGCATTCGGTTGTAGCGGCGGTCTCTGACCGCCGTGACCGGAGCATTGTATGCTGAGGCGGTCAGCGGTATATTATCGACCGCTTGGGAAGTCAAAACGGGATTTCCGGCTAAAAGGAGCACCTATGAAATTGCGACCAGCGCTCTCTGCGGGTTTGCTCGTTTTTGCGATCTGTTTTTTCTTGGCGGCTGCTTGGGGTCAAGAAGCGCCCGGTCCCGGCGCGAAGCCTGCGACGGCCATGCCGTCGGTGGTCCAGGTTCCGCCGGAGGCGCAGCCCTCGGACCATTTCGACGCGGTGGCGGCCACGAACGCGTACCTCGCGCAGATTCCCGCCGATGCGCGCTCGCGTTCCGACGCCTACTTCGAAGGTGGGTATTGGCTGATCCTGTGGGATTTTCTGTACGGCGCGATCGTTTGCTTTCTGCTGTTGCACTTTCGCTGGTCGGCGGCGATGCGCAACCTGGCCGAACGCATCATCCGCTTCAAGCCGTTGCAGACCCTGATCTACTGGGCGGAATTTCTCGTGGCGACCACAATCCTCAGCTTTCCCCTCACGGTGTATGAAGGCTACATCCGCGAGCGCCAGTACGGCCTTGCCACGCAGACGTTCGGGCCGTGGATGGGTGACCAGTTCAAAAGCCTGCTGGTCGGCATCGTCCTGGGTGGCATCATCGCCATGTTGCTCTTCGGTGTGGTGCGCCGCCTCCCACGCACCTGGTGGATCTGGGGTTCCATCGTCGCCACCGTGTTCGTGGCCTTCACGGCCATGATCGCTCCCGTGTACATTGTTCCGATCTTCAACAAGACCACGCCGCTGGACGATCCCCGCATCACCGGCCCGATCCTCAGCATGGCTCACGCCAATGGCATTGCCGCCGACAGGGTTTATCAAATCGACGCTTCTCGCCAGACCACCCGCATGAGCGCCAACGTCAGCGGCCTCGGCCACACCCTGCGCATCACTCTCAACGACAATCTCCTGCGCCGCGGCTCGCCGGAAGAAATCCAGTCCGTCATGGGACACGAGATGGGCCACTACGTTCTTCACCACGTCCAAAAGGGGTTGATTGTCGGCTTTATCTTCATCGTGGCGGCATTCGCGTTCCTGCGCTGGTCGCTCGCTTGGTCTCTGGCGCGCTGGGGTGAAAGATGGCAGATTCGCGGCATCACCGATACCGCCGTTCTCCCCCTCGTTTTCCTCCTTGGCTCCCTCTTCATCTTCGTGCTCACGCCCATCCTGAACACTGCCAGCCGAACCGACGAGGGCGAAGCCGACATGTACGGCCTGAACGCCAGCCGCCAGCCCGACGGCTTCGCCCAGGCCGCCATTCATCTCGGTGAATACCGCAAAATGAACCCCGGTCCCGTCGAGGAGTGGGTCTTCTTCGATCATCCGAGCGGCCGCAACCGCATCTATGCCGCCATGCGCTGGAAGGCCGAAAACTTGCAGCTTTTCACGCCGCCACCCGGGCACTGATTCCGGCGGAAAATGCCCCTGCGCCTTGCGGCCCGGCGACGGGGCGCGGGGGTGGGCGGAAAAGGTGCCCTACAACTTTGCTGGCAGTTCTCGGAACCCATCCATAAAGAAAGTCTCCCTTTAGAGTGGGTAGGCATCGGGCAAAATGCTGAGCTTCTTCCAAAGCCGAACCGCACTCCCAAAACCGCAGAGTCGTCTTGCCCACCTATGATCGTGGTGATAGAGTCCCCGCAGCCTTTACGGATCTCCCGAATCAAGCTGTCGAGGAATGAATATGCGGCAGCAATTCCTGATGAGATGGGATGTTCGCCCGCTCGACGGACCAGGAGTATCTTCCATGCAGAGACGCGATGTTCTGAAAGCGCTTCCTCTATCGATTGCCGGAATAACGGAACTTGTTGGCATGGGCCCGGAGGGTTCGGCGGACACGACGGATATAAAGAACAGCCGTCTTGTGGCCCAGGTTCGGCCCCATAACGGAACCCCGACACTCTTCCTCAACGGTGAGCCGGTCTTCGCGGGGATGTGCTGGGTCGACACTCCATTGACAGAAGGTTGGGGGGATAGCGAACACGCCCGCGCCGTGGCCAAGGCGGGGATTCACATTTATTCCTTCGACGCGGGGAAAGATTTCGAATGGGTCGAGCCCAAGGCGGGGAGGTCCGACCCTTTCGATTTCTCCACGGTGGAAGCCCGCTACGGGAGGATTATCGACGTTGACCCGCAGGCCCGCTTTCATCTCCGCTTACACTTCGAATTCCAGCCGGGCGACTGGTGGATGAAGGCTTACCCGGGGGAGTGCGAGATTGCGTCAGACGGCAGGCCGGTCGGCCAGTCGTTTGCTTCGGAAGCATGGCGGAAGCAAGTGAACGAATTCCTCCAGGCCTTCGTCGCCCACCTCCACCGTACCGGCCTCATCAATCGGATCACGGCCTTTCAGCCCGGCGCCGGGCACACCGGAGAATGGGTGAAGGGCGAGACTTCCATGTACTCGCTTTGCAGTGACTATAGCGAGCCGATGAGGCGACACTTCCGCTCCTGGCTCCGTCACACTTATCACGATGACCTCG
>Ga0326727_10017583_pt1 | contig 14799 bp, 11 predicted proteins | sample MB2enrmetagenome_FD_207643 | JGI IMG/M metagenome (GOLD analysis project Ga0326727, IMG submission 207643) | Lab enriched peat soil microbial communities from McLean, Ithaca, NY, United States - MB29MY | ecosystem: Environmental > Terrestrial > Soil > Wetlands > Peat | place: USA: New York... | reverse complement strand
GCCTGATGGAAGCCTCAAAATCCGTCTCGGATCTCACGTTCATCCTCGGCAAAAGTCCCGCTTCCCCGGCTTGCACTCGGCGTTGGGGCGACGCTGCCATTGGACAGTGACCCGATTCCGTATCCGTTCACGCAGTCCTTAGTTGGAGGCTCACGCTACCGACGGAGCTCGCGTTCATGGACCAAGCCACGGACAGGTTTCAGAAGATTGAGTCCATCTTCCATGAAGCTTTAGATTCTCCTCCCACCAAACGGAGGGATTTAGTTGCGGCTCGCTGCGGCAGTGATTTGGAACTCGCCGCGGAGGTCAGGGCCTTGCTGAAGGCGTGCGAAACCGATGAACGCCTGACCGCCTCCAGTCACCAGGAGCACGACGTAACCCCTGCAGAACCGTTGAACCATAAGCGAGTTGGGTCCTACGAGCTTGATCGCCTCCTGGGCCGCGGCGGCATGGGAGCCGTCTACCTGGCGCATCGAGCCGACGGGCAGTTTGAGCAGAAAGTGGCCATCAAACTCATTGACTTGCCCCTGGCTACCGATCTCTTCCGCGAAAGGTTCCGCCAGGAAAGGCAGATTCTGGCCGAGCTCCAACATCCTTACATCGCGCGCCTGCTGGATGGCGGCGTGACCCCGGAGGGTGATTTATACCTGGTGATGGAGTACGTGGATGGCGTGCCCATCCACCGATTCTGCGAAGAGCACCAACTTTCCGTGTCTCAACGGCTGGAGCTGTTTTTGCGCGTTTGCGACGCCGTGCAGTTTGCCCACCAGCACTTCATCGTCCACCGCGACTTGAAGCCCGATAACATTCTGGTGGGCGAAGACGGCACGCCCCGGTTGCTGGACTTTGGAACGGCCAAACTGCTTTCACCCTCGTTGGCTGGCGCTGACAGCAAGCTGACCCACGAGGGGTATCAGTCTTTCACGCCGCAATATGCCAGCCCGGAACAGGTCTTGGGCAACCCCATCACCACCGCCTCCGACACCTACTCGCTGGGCGTTCTGCTCTATCTTCTGCTCACCGGAACACTGCCCTACGAACTCAAGGAACTGACCACCGTGGAGATGCTGCGGGTGATCTGCGAAGAACCTCCTCGCAAGCCCAAGGATGCAGCGGGCGCTCACCAGCGGCTGGATGCTGATCTCGAAGCCATCCTGCTGAAAGCGTTGCGCAAGGAGCCGCGCGAACGGTATCTCATCACGGAGCAGCTCGCCTCCGACCTTCGCGCCTATCTTGGGGGATTGCCGGTGGGGGCGCGGCGCGGCACGTTGCGCTACCGGGCCGGCAAGTTCATGCGCCGTCATCGCGGGGGGCTGGCGGCCGCGGTGCTGGTAGCCCTTTCCTTGATTGCGGGGGTTACCGGTGTGGTCTGGCAGGCCAGGGTGGCCAACCAGCAACAGCGCAAGGCGGAGGCGCGTTCGGCAGACCTGCGGCAGCTCAGCAACAGCCTGCTCTCCGAGCTCGACGAAGCCATCAAGCAGCTTCCCGGTTCCACCGGCGTGCAGAAGCTGCTGGTCACGCGAGTCCTCGAGCACCTGGATCGCACGGCCCGCGACGCCCAGGGCGACCGCCAGGCCCAACTCGATTTGGTGGATGCCTACACGCGCCTGGGAAATATTCAAGGCAATGCCTACGACCAGAACCTGGGAGATCCCGCGGGGGCGCTGGCCAGCCTGGACAAAGCTCTCGCCATCGCCGGGCCGCTCGCGGCGTCAGATTCCCACGACCGCGAAGCCCTCCGGGCGCTGGCCTTGGTGCAGCAGTCGCGCAGCGAGATTTTGTGGCAAACCGACAAGACGCCGCAGGCCGTTGCCGTCATGCGGGAAGCCCTGAAGAGCTTCGATTCATTGGCTGAAGATCCCGCGGCCCCGCCCATGCTGATTTATGAGGTGGCTACCGCCTACGGTACTCTGGGCGACGAATTGGGGCAGTTTGGTACGCCCAGCCTCTCGGATTCCGCCGCGGCCATCACGGCTTATCGCCATTGTCTGGCCCTCGATGACCGCGCCCTCCGCCTCGATCCCCATCTCGTGCGTGTCAGGCGGGGTATTGCCATCACCGGAATGAAGATCGGGAGTATCGAGTTGGAGACCGATCCGGCCGAGGCGCTCAAAGATCTGGAAGCAGCTCTGGACCGCGCCGAGGCGCTGCCCGTGGCCGAGGTGGGCAGCCTGCCGAGCGCTCGCTTGCGGCAAATTCTGCTGCGCAAAGAGGGGAATGCCCTGAATCGTCTGGGAGAATACGCCCGGGCGGTCCCGCTCTTCGAGGAAGCGCTGGAAATCAGCCATCGGTCGGCTCTCCAGGATCCGAAGGACTCCCGGGCTCTGTACGACGTCGTCACCGTGCTGGAGGATGAAGCCGTGGGCTTCGAGGATGCCGCCAACCCCCTTCTGGCGCCGAAAGGCGGCGATCGGGGAGCGAATCTTGTCCATGCGGAAAAAAATCTGGTCGAGACCGAGGCCGACCTCACGCGGTTATTGAAACAGGATCCCACCAACGACGTTTGGAAGGCAGAACGCGGCAGGATGCAAGTGCGCATCGGGGTCATCCGGGCTGCCCTGCGAACTCCCGGCGCTTCCGACGAATTAACGCGGCAAGGCCTCGCCGCCCTTAAGGAAGTGGCCGAGAAACCTCAGGCCGCCCCCATGGTCCTTGACCAGGCGGCCAATGCCTTCTTGACGGCCGCGCCGGCCTTGCTCCGCAATCCGCCATGGGCTCTCGCCTGGGCGGAGCGGGAGGTGGCCATAACCCATCGCACGATGCCCTCCGGAATGTTGACCCTGGCTCAGGCCTATCGCGGCACCGGCCAAATCGAGAAGGCCCGCGCCGCGGCTAATGAGGGCTTGGCGCTGCTCCCACCGTTACCGCCGGGGAGCGTAAAATCCAACCTGCGCAAAGAGCTGGAAGCGGAAGCCCGGGCTCGTCCCTGAGCGGGCATTGTCGCCCTCGTGTTACCTTCGCCTCCGATGCGATACCGCTTCGTACTCCCTGGTTGTGGAATCGACTGGAATACATGACAAAAAAGAGAAAAGCACTTCCGGCGCACTCCACAAGATTTCGCCTGATAACGCCCATCAATTCCGGTGAGGAGCCGCAGATCGCCTTGGTCACTTGGACGTGCGGCCACCAAACCGCGCGCGGGATCTGCGGAGTCATCGCGGGGCTGCTTTGGTGAATCCACCCATCAGAAATGCAGAAACTCCAGGGTGCGACAAGGGGTACCACTGCCTACAGGGCGGCTGAGCCGCCTTCCAATTGCCAAAAGTGGGATGTTACGCGCTAGCTTCCGCCGGAACTCTTCGGCGCCGCCGCAACTTGGCGTGGATCGGCAGCCGGGGCGGGTTTGAAGGGCGCGGGGGCGGGATTGGGCGCACTCGGCTTGGGGACATTGACCGCGGAAGCAGCAACTTGCGCGGCAGGCGCGGGTGAAGTACCGGCCTGGGGCGCGGGACGCTCTGCGGGGGGCAAGGTTGCCGGCTTCGGCGCCGATGGAGGAGCGGGGGGCGGGGCTGGCCGGGGCGGGGCCGCGGTTTGAGTTGCCGGTGGCTTCGAGGCCGGGCGCATATTGTTGCGCGCTTCGCCCGGCCGGCTCCAGGGACCACGTGCGGGACGGTCCGCCCGCCGGGGTGGGGCTCCTGCGTCGGTCCGCGGTGCACGCTGCACGGGCCGGAAGAGGATATCGATCTGGACGCTGTCCAGGTCGCCATCCTGCAACTCCACCACTTGATCGAATCCCTCCTGGCGAATCGTCGGGCTGGCTTCCTGGAGGGCGTGGTACTGGCGCTCGACAATGGCCCTGCCCACGGAGCGCTCGCGCTTTCCATCACGCTCCACGCAGGTTTCCAGCGGCACGTTGAATAGGATAAGAGTGGTCGGAACCTGGCACTTCCTGGCCAGTTCGAGCAGATCCTTCCGGGCCTGGGCAGTGACCGCTGTGGAATCGACCACGCATAGCCGGTTCAGCGTAAGCCGCTGCTCCAAAAGGAAATGCACCAGGGCAAAGGCCTGCGCATTGAAGCGCTGGTCGCGTTCGTCGTCGCAGACGAGGGCGCGGGCCCAGTCCGAGGAAACAATCTGCGTGGGCCGAAAGTGCCGCTGCGCAAATGTGGATTTCCCGCACGCCGCAGGCCCACAGAGCACGATGATCGAGGGCCGGAAGAGGCGGATAGACTTTCCACCACCATTCGTCGTGTTTTCGGAGCTCATAAATACTTAAGACGCCCTTTGCGGGATTAGGGTTACCCGTCATTATTCACCTCTCCCCTCACCCCCTTGGGGAAATAGGTGCTAATCCGACTCCCCTCGCCCCTCTGGGAAGCACGGTGCATAATGAACTCACCTCTCCCCTCGCCCCTTTGGGGGAGAGGGGCAGGGGGTGAGGGGGTCAATTCCACTCAATTTTGAAGCGATCCATAATCTGCCCCGCCTAACACTTGCTGATGTATATTGAAAGGGCAGGAAGGACACATTGGCTGTAATCCTGTCGGCAGAACCGTGGCTTGCCGACAAATCAATCGCGGAGGGTAATAGCTTGGCAGCAACCCTGGTGACCTTGGTGGACGACATTTTCTTCCTGGCGAAGATTCGCGAAACTGCGAAAGCCATTGGCGTTACAGTGGTTGCGGGCCATCCGCGGCTGGGGACAGCGGGCATTGCCGAGGCTAATCCGCAGGCCGTCATCATGGATCTCAATTCCCGGAACCTGACCCCCATCGAGTGGATCCGCTCCCTTAAAGCTGACCCTGCTACGAACTCCATTCGAATCATAGGGTTCGCTTCCCACGTCGAAGAAAAGGTGATCGCCGATGCCCGCGCCGCCGGGTGCGATGCCGTCATGGCCCGCTCGGCATTCACACAGCAGCTTCCAAGCCTGCTGCGAAGCCTTTTAACCTAATGTAAATAGTGTATTTAATCTTGGACGCCACGATTCCAGTGGTCCATGCGACAGTTTGTCATTTTTCTAACCCGGCACGGTGCGGACCCTAACAGCATCTATGCCAAATCTGATTTCTTCCCTTAGCCCATAATTTCCGGAAGATTCCAACACGTAAAGAGAACATCTCGGCACGACGTGAAATCCCGAGTAGAATAAAGTTTCGTGTTTCGGCGAAACAGTATCGTCCTGAGTCCGGTACCGATTTTCTAATTTCATGGCCGATCTCTATTCCCTAATCCAGCCTCTTCTTGAGCATGCCAGCGTGCGCGCGGCAGTTGCGGCGCTTGATGAGTCTGACGGCCATCCCCTCGCCGTTTCCGGCCTGACGCCGGCGGCCAAGGCGGCGGTGGTGGCGGCAATCGCCTATCAACTGAAGCGTCCCGTGGTGGTTTTGACTCAGGACAATGAAGCTGCGCAAAGCTACCGGCAAACGACGGCGACTTTTCTGGAATGGCTGAAACCCGGGGCGGGAAACGCCGTGCAAGTATTGCCCGCGCTGGATTGCTCGCCGTACGATGGCCGCTCCCCGCACGCGGAAATTCAGGAGCAGCGGGCCGTGGCGCTTTGGAATCTGGCGCGGGGAGGCGTGCGGGTAGTCTTCACTCCGGTGACGGCGGCCCTCGGCCGCTTGCGGGAAGGCGCGTTTTACTCCGCCCTGGCACTCGACCTGAAAGTGGGTGACGAGCTGAATCTTCACGATCTGGTGGAGCACCTGCGCAGCGTGGGCTACGAGGCCGGGGAGCCGGTGGCCGCGGTAGGCCAATATTCCGTGCGCGGCGGCATCGTCGACGTTTTCCCTCCCGAAGCCGAATGGCCCTTCCGCCTGGAATTTTTTGGCGACCAGCTCGAATCGGTGCGCGAATTCGACCCGTCATCACAGCGCTCGCGCAAACCCACGCCCCGCGCCCTGTTGTTGCCTCTCTCGGAAGCCCAGCGTTCCCCCGCGTTCTTCGAAAGGCTGCTGCGGGTTTTGAGTCTGCGCGCCCGCGAGCACGCGCAGGCACGCGGCACGCCGCTGCCTGAGCGCGAACCTGAATGGGCGGCGGAACATGCCAACACCTTCCCGGGCTGGGAGTTCTACGTCCCCCTCGTCGAGCCCCACACCCATACGCTGTTTTCCCTGTTGGGGCGGCCTGCGGTGATTTGGGACGAGGTCATCGATCGCCGCGCCCAAATCCCGAGCACGATGGAAAGCCTGGCGGCAAGCTTTGAGGAAGTGCGTGATGCCCTTCCCCCCCGCCCGCAACCGCGCGATGTATATCTGAATGAGCGGGAGCTTCTCGAAACGCTGGAAAGCCTGCCCCAAGTATCGCTCAAAGAATTGGGGATGGATAACCTCGCGCCAGCAGCGGAGACCAGTTCGCAGGCGGTGGTCATCGGCGGCGACTTGTACTTTCCCCCCGAAGGGGCAAGAAAAATTGATGAGTGGCATGTGACGGGTGGCACACCCAATGTTCCCATTGTGGATAGTCCGATACATCCCGGTAATCACCCCAATTCTCCGCCCTCACTACCAGACATTTTGTCATCCGACCGCCCGATCACCCGATCACCCGGTTCTCCTGATGGCTTAATGACCCCATGGTCCGATGAGCCGATTCTTCCGCCCCCAGTCCCCATGCTTCATTCACCTGATCACCTGATCACCCGATCACCCGATGGCCCAATGGCCCAATGGCCCGATGAACCAATCCTCTCGCAGCCTCCCCCCAAGTTTCAAGGCGGCGTCAAGACTCTGGTGGATGACCTGCGCGGTCGGATGAAGCGGGGGGAATCTGTCATCTTCGTCGTTCCCACGAGCGGCAAGGTGGATCGCCTGCGGGAAATTCTGAAGGACTACGAAATTCCTTACGATCTGGCGATGGGGAGATCGGGTGATCGGACGAGTGGCGGAATCGGATCATCGAACCATCGGGCCATCGGCTCATCTGAAAAACCACTCTCTCCATCGCCAGATGGCCAGATCTCCCGATCGCCCGATTTCCCCGGCGTGTTCATTGCGCGCGGTGAGATTCGTGAAGGTGTGGCGTTTCCCAGCCTGAAGCAATTGTGGTTGGCGGACGCGGACCTCTTCGGGGGATTCGACTGGGCGGCGCGCGGGCGGCGCGAGCGTTCCGGCATCTCCAGCTTTATCTCCGACCTCGGCGACCTGAAGGTGGGCGACTACGTGGTGCACATCGACCACGGCATCGGTATTTATCAAGGCCTGCGGCAACTGGCCGTCAGCGGCGCGGAGCGCGACTTCATGCTGCTGACTTTCCAGGACGACGCCCGGCTTTACGTGCCGCTCGAGCGGCTGGACCTGGTGGAAAAGTATCGTTCTCACGAAGGCGCCAAACCCCCGCTCGACCGTCTGGGTGGCGCCACCTGGGAGCGCACCAAAACGCGTGTCAAGCGCGCCTTGCGCGACATGGCGCAGGAGCTTCTGCAACTCTACGCCGACCGCAAGATGCGCGGAGGGGTTGCCGCCTCGCCTGACACTCCCTGGCAACGTGAGTTCGAGGACGCCTTTGCCTATGAAGAGACGCCTGACCAGCTCAGCGCCATGGCCGATATCAAGCGCGACCTGGAGAGCCCCGAGCCTATGGATCGGCTCTTGTGCGGCGACGTGGGCTATGGAAAGACCGAGCTCGCCATGCGCGCCGCCTTCAAACTGGTTCAGGATGGGCGCCAGGTGGCGGTGCTCACGCCCACGACGGTGCTGGCCTTCCAGCACTACACCACGTTTCGCCAGCGTATGGCGGCTTTCCCGGTGCGCGTGGAGATGCTCAGCCGCTTTCGCTCCGCCGCCGAGCAGAAAAAAATCGTGGCTGAGACCGAAGCCGGCCGCGTGGACATCCTGATCGGCACGCACCGGATTCTCTCCAAAGACGTCCGCCTTCGCGACCTGGGCCTGCTGGTAGTGGATGAGGAGCAGCGCTTCGGCGTGGCGGCCAAGGAAAAGCTGAAGAAGCTCAAATCCGGCATCGATGTGCTGACCATGTCGGCCACGCCCATTCCCCGCACCCTGCACATGTCGCTCGGCGGCTTGCGCGACCTTTCGGTGATTGAGACCCCGCCCCGCGGCCGCCTGGCCATCCAAACCACCGTCGCCCCTTTCAGCCAGATGCTGATTCAATCGGCGATCATGCAGGAAATGCAGCGGCAGGGGCAGGTGTTTTTCGTACACAACCGGGTAGAATCAATTTTCCAGATGGCCTCGCTGGTGCAGCGACTGGTGCCCACGGCCCGCATCGGCGTGGCGCACGGCCAGATGGGCGAGAAGGATCTGGAGCGGGCCATGCTGAAATTCATGCAGGGCGAGTATGACGTGCTGGTGGCCACCTCGCTCATCGAAAACGGCCTGGACATTCCGCGCGCCAATACCATCATTGTAAATCACGCCGACAAGCTGGGTCTGGCCGACCTTTACCAGTTGCGGGGGCGCGTAGGCCGCTCGAACCGCCGCGCTTACGCGTTTTTCCTGATTGGATCGGAAGAGACGCTGACCCCCATCGCACGCCGGCGCCTGGCGGCACTGAAGGAGTTCTCCGATCTCGGCGCGGGTTTCCGCCTGGCGGCTCTGGACCTCGAGTTGCGTGGCGCCGGCAATCTGCTGGGGGCCGAACAGCACGGCCACCTGAACGCCATCGGCATCGATCTCTACCTCAAGATGCTGGAGCAGACCGTGGAGGAGTTGAAGGGGGCTCCCGCCAAGCTGGAAGTACGCACCTCGCTCAACCTGGGGCTGGACATCAAAATCCCCGATCCCTACATTCCTGACGAAAACCAGCGCCTGCGCATGTACAAACGCATTTCGAGCGCCGCCACTCCCGCCGAACGGGCCGACATGGAAGCCGAGCTGGCGGATCGCTTCGGGCCGATTCCCCCATCGGTCTCGAACCTGCTCGATTACGCCCTGCTGAAAACGGCGGCGGAGCGCTTGCTGGTGCAAACGGTGGAGCGCAAGGGTGACGAAGTCTGGATCAAGTTCCATGAGCAAGCCCCGGTGGACGCGCCGCGGCTGGCGAAATTGGTGCGCGCACGCCGCGACGCCAGCTTCCGCCCCGACCGTGTTCTGCGCTTCCGCCTGCGCGACCGTGACGGCGACTTGCTGGCGCAAATCCAAAACGTCTTGCAGGAATTACAGCCCCAGACTTAAAATAAGTTGTCAGTTGTCAGTGGTCAGTCGTCGGTCATCAGTAAAGGCACCTCGAAGACTGGTGACTGAATACTGATGACTGAAAACTGATAACTGATAACTTGCGTTGGGGGGATGATGAAACGAAGGGTCAAAATCCTGGCATGCGCCATTCTGGCGACAGTATTGATGGCGCCCCAGATTCGCGCCGCCCACGTGGTGGAGCGCATCATTGCGCGCGTCAACAGTGAAATCATTACCCAGCGCCAGTACGAGGAGGAAAAAGGCAAGCTGCGCGAGGAGCTTTCCCAGCAGTTCTCCGGCCCCGATCTGGAATCCAAAGTCAATGATGAAAGCAAAAACCTTCTGCGCAACCTGATCGACGAGTCCCTGATGGTCCAAAAGGCCAAAGATGAGGAGGTTAACGTTGAAACCGACCTCATCAAGAAGCTGGATCAAATGCGCCAGCAGGATAAACTTGCCACCCTCGAAGACATGCAAAAGGAAGCGGAACAACAGGGCATCAACTGGGAGGACTTCAAAGAGAAGCTCCGCCGCCAGCTTCTGATGCAGGAAGTCATCAGCCGCGACGTGGGTTCCCGCATCGTGATCACGCGGGAAGATATGCAGAAATATTATGATGAGCACAAGAACGAGTTTCAATCTCCGGGCATGGTCCATCTCGCAGAAATCCTGATCTCCACGGAGAAGTACAAGCCGGAAGAGGCGGAAAAGCGCGCCAAGGCGGCGGAGGCGGAATTGAAGGGAGGCGCAAAGTTCAGCGAGGTGGTGAAGAAGTATTCCGATGACCCCAGCGCCTTCGAGAGCAACGGCGATATTGGCCTGATGAAGACGGGATCCGTCGCCCCCGCCATCGCCGAGGCCATCAGCAAGCTCGATAACAATGAATATACCGAACCGATTCGAGTCAAGAGCGGATACCTGATCTTGAGGCTCGTGGAGCGTTTCAGCCCCGGCATCCCGCCGTTTGATGAGGTTGAATCGCATGTGAACGAGGCGTTATACAGCCGGCGCATGGAACCCAAGCTACGCGAATACCTTGTCCAACTGCGCAAAGACAGTTACATTTTTCTTGCGCCCGGATACGTTGACACCGGCGCCGAAACGCCGGGCGCGGCGCTCGCCCCTGAAAGAACGCAATGAAGCAGACCTTTGTTAGGGACCTCACGCCGGATTCACCGGTGCGCACCACCTTTCTGGTCCAATCCAAAGAACGCAAACTCACCAGCAATGGCGCCGCCTACCTGGATCTCAGCCTGCAAGATACCAGCGGGGTCATTTCCGCCAAGCTCTGGGATTATTCAGAGCGCACCACTCCGCCCTTTGGAGCCGACGACATCGTGCAGGTGGAAGGCCACGTGGAAAGCTATCGTGGCACGCCGCAACTGCGCATCCGCAAGATCACCCTCTGCCCGCCCGGCGAACCGGACCTGCTCGATTACCTTCCCCGCACCCGGCGCGACCCGGAGGAGATGTACGCCGCCCTGCTGGAACGGGTGGGCCGCATGAGTCAGGGTCCGTTGCGCGCTCTGCTGCTCAGCATCCTGGAGGACCCGACGCTCGCGGAAAAGTACAAGCTAGCCCCCGCGGCCATGAGCTATCACCACGCCTTCCTGGGCGGGCTGCTGGAACACGTTTCTTCGCTCATCGGGCTGGCCGATGGCGTGGCGGATCATTATCCCTGGCTGCGGCGTGACTTGATCCTGGCCGGCCTGGTGCTCCATGATATCGGCAAGATCGAAGAACTGGATTTCAAGCGCGGCTTCCGCTATTCCACACGCGGGCAATTAATCGGGCATATCACCATGGCGCTGGAGATGGTTCAAAACAAAATTCAGCAAATTCCCGATTTCCCCGCCCCGCTCAAGGACGAATTGGAGCATATTATTATTTCCCATCACGGCAAGCTGGAATTCGGGTCCCCCAAAGAACCCATGTTCGCTGAGGCCATGGTGGTGAGTTTTCTGGACGAGATGGACTCGAAAATGGAAGCGGTGCGCGCCCAGTACGCAGCCGACCACGATCGCCCCGGCGACTGGACCGCGCGCAACCCCGCGCTGAAACGCGAATTGCTTAAGCCCCCAAAGATTGAAGCCGAAGGTTAAAGTTTGAAGGGTAAGACCAAAGTGTAAAGGGTGAAGGGTAAAGTTTAAAGGGTAAAGTCTAAAGGCTGAAGGGTAAAGTCTAACGACCAATGTTTAAAGGTCGAAGGGTAAAGGGTAAAAGATAAGGGCAAAAGATGAAGGCTGGTGTGTACCCTTAATCCTTTACCCTTCACCCTTTACACTTTGGTCTCACCCTTCATCCTTTACCCTTTACCCTTTATCCTACCCTTTAATCGTATGTCTCATCTCTCTACCAACGACATCGCGCGAATTCTGCCCCACCGCTTCCCTTTCCTCTTTGTCGACCAGATCGCGGAATTCGTTCCCGGGCAGCGCATCGTGGCCATCAAGCATTTCTCCATTGACGACCAGGCGGCGCGCGGCAATCCCTCGGACGTGCCGATTATCCCCATCAGCGTGGTCTTAGAGCTGGTCACGCAGGTGGGCGCCGTGCTGGTGATGGAGCGCCCGGAAATGGCGGGTAAGATCGCCATGATCCTCCAGATTCCCTCTGCCCGGGTTATTCATCCCATTGAGACCGGCGACACAGTGCGCGTGGAAGCCGAAGTGGTGCGCATGAAATCCCAGTTCGGAGAGCTGCGCGGCGCCATCTTCCGCGATGGTGAATTGGTGGCCGAGGGCCAAATGCGCTTTGGAGTTGCCAATTCAGCGGATGTGATGCCGGGCGCCGGGTAGCCGGCAGTTGGCGTTATTGCTTCGCATGGGAGATGCCTCGCCAATATTCGAAGCGGGCCTCGGGTCAGGGAGGTCGATCAGATGTACGTCATGACGGTGGTGCTTTTCTTGGTTCCGCTGTCGATTCTGGGTATTGCTTGGCGAGGTGAATTCAGGACCAGCAAAGAGATAACACATTTGGACTGGCGCTCATACTGCACGAAGCTCGCGCTAGCTGTCGCGACTATCTTCACGCTGACGGCTTTGGCTTCCTGGTTGTCCTGGACTTACAATGGTGGAAGCCCTCACGGCATGATGCCACGCGCGGGCCTATGGGTAACACTTGGACCCATCAATAAGAGGTTGTTGGTTGCAACTTTGGCGATCGCCATTTTCGCTAGAGGTAAAGGAAGGTTAAGTGCCGTAGGATCGGCAATTTCTGATGTGTTCATCATTTTCTTACTGAGCAACCTGGAGAGGGATTAAGCGGAGATAAGGAGATTCCGATCATGAAGCGCAAGAGGATCAAGGCCAAACTTATTCCAACCCCGCATCCAGCACCGCCGCGGTTGCCAGACTTTCTCGCCCGCCTGAAGCAAATCTACAAGAACGGACCTGTCAAGGTCAGCGGCGCACAACTCATCACCCGCGACCGTGGGCGATATTGAGGGCCCATGAAGGCCAGTTGACAACCTCCCCCGAACAGCCCACAATCGGATTTGAATCGCTTGAGCTTGACGCTATTCTTTTAGGCAGTAATCATTAGCATGGTATTTCAAGACCTGCAAATTCGCAACGTGGTCATCCGGCCGGGGCACATTCTGGCGCCCATGGCGGGGATCACGGACACGGTTTTCCGCCGCTTCATCAAGCGCCTGGGCGGCTGCGGTTTGATCATGACGGAGTTCGTCTCGAGCGAGGGCATGATCCGCCCGAATTTCCGCACCCAGCGCTATCTACACTACCGGGAGGAAGAGCGGCCCATCAGCGCGCAAATATTCGGCGCCGACCCGGCGCACCTGGCGGACGCGGCGCGCCAAATCGAAGACCTGGGATTTGACCTGGTGGACCTGAACCTGGGCTGCCCCGCCAAGAAAGTGGTGAAGTGCGGGGGCTCGGGATTGCTGCGCGACCTGGCGCTGCTGGAAAACATCCTGCGGGCGATTCGCGCCGCCGTGAAGATTCCTTTCACCATCAAACTCCGTTCCGGCTGGAGCGATGAGGAGATCGTGGCCTTGCAGGTGGCGCGCCTGGCGGAGGATTGCGGCGTGGAAGCCCTGGCCATCCATCCACGCACTCGCCTGCAAGGGTTCAGCGGCCGGGCGCGTTGGGAAATCATCCGGGAGGTCAAGCAGGCGGTGCGCATTCCCGTCATCGGGAACGGCGATGTTTTCAAACCCCAGGACGCGCAGGCCCTCCATGAACAGACCGGCTGCGACGCCGTGATGATCGGCCGCGCGGCCGCCTCCAATCCCTGGATCTTCCGGCAGATGGCAGAGTTTTTCCCCACCGGCGCCTACCGCGAGCCCACCGACGCGGACCGCTACGAAATGATTCGCACTTACTATGCCATGCTGATCGATGAGGAGATTCCCGGCGCCATCGGCAAGATGAAACAGTTTGCAAGCTGGTTTACGCACGGCGTGCGCAACGGAACAGAATTGCGTCGGCAAGTGCAAAGTGCGCGGGAAACGGCCGAAGTGCTCGAGCGGGTCGATGCCTTTTTCGCCGCCCTCGCCGCCCATCCCGGCAGGCAGGAAGAGGCCATCGCATCCTGAAGGGGAAGGGGAACGTGCTGGAGCCTACTCGAAAGGAAAGACGCAGTCAGCGCCGGGTGGAAGCGGCCATCCCCATCCGCATGCAAGGGCCAGACGCGGCCGGTGATCCCTTCGATGAAACCACCAAGGCGCTGGAAGTGAGCCGGCGCGGCCTTTCTTTCCTTACCAAACACAAGTTGACCATCCTTGCCACCCTCACCGTCACCATTCCTGGCCTCGGGCCAATCCGGCCAGGCGAAGGCCCAACGGATTTCTTCACCCAGGCCACCGTCGTCCGCAGCATCAAGGATGACGTGGGATTCTATAATGTGGGAGTCCGCTTTCGGGGAGCCACCCTTGCCATGTACAGCCCGGAGGGCCTCTAAGGCCGCGGCCATCAGACGGATTATCGGCGTAAGAGACGCGAAGGTTACACACCCGCGCAAGTGAATCGCGGGGCGTTCATCAATGCTGAGCCTTGAGCCCTTCCTGGGCCTTGGATTGCGCCGCCACTTCTGCCCTTGCCTCTGCCAACTCCTGCACGAGATTTCTGGCTATTCCCTGCGCAGCGTGCGGGCCATCGATGGCGGTGACTTTCCCGGTGGAAAGGACAACCCCCGAGCGGGCATCACTCAGAGTGTAGGTGAAATCATACGTGAACAGCGGCCGACCGACGGTTACCAGCAATTCCCCGTCCCTAGTGTCCTCCAGCACATTGATTTTGAGCTCGCGAAAACTCGTATTGCCCAGCAATTCTTTTTGCAGCATAAACGGCGTGAAGAACGAGGTTCGCGATTCCACGCGCAGGGTCCTGACCCGGGCAAGGGCCATGGCCGGGGTGGCCGGCTCCTCCGGCGCTGCCCCCCCATTACGGGCCATGCCGGACAGCGCCAGATTTTTTCCTGTGCCCAGACGCGTATGCACGGCTTGATTAGGCAGTTCCGCGACGCTCTCCGCGGGAACGGCAAATTGGTCCCCGCCGGAATCCAGAGTGGAGGTGATGATTCCCAGAAGCTGGCCCCGTTCATTGACCAGGGCGCCACCCAAAGCGCCGGGAGGAGCAGGAGCCATGAACTGAATGACACGGTAACCGTGACCTGCTCCCGCAACTTCATCAGCCAGCCGTACCGGGCCCAGGATGCCCTCCGAAGACGACCACGTCATCGCCTGGTCAGCGTCAAGCAA
>Ga0326727_10017582_pt1 | contig 14802 bp, 10 predicted proteins | sample MB2enrmetagenome_FD_207643 | JGI IMG/M metagenome (GOLD analysis project Ga0326727, IMG submission 207643) | Lab enriched peat soil microbial communities from McLean, Ithaca, NY, United States - MB29MY | ecosystem: Environmental > Terrestrial > Soil > Wetlands > Peat | place: USA: New York... | reverse complement strand
TTGGTAATCTGGGAAAGTCCAAGCGGCTTCGTCCTGAAGCCCACGCATGTGCGCCCGTAGCTCAGCTGGATAGAGCGACTGACTACGAATCAGTAGGTCGGGAGTTCGAATCTCTCCGGGCGCACCACCTAAAGCAAAGAAATAAAAGATGTTAAAGACAATCTGAGTGCAAAGCCCTGTTGGCTTTTTCTGTGCTGGTGGCAGTTCTGGTGGCAGTTTGACCCTGCACACGCACTCGCCGGAATTCCCCTTCCCTGCCCCGGAAGCCGCACTTTGCATCCTCAAGCAAGGCGGTCGAACTCGTAGAGCGGGGCGGCGGGTTCCCAATGTCACCAACGGGTGAGAAAGACGTACAATGTTGGCGGTTTCGAGTTGAAGTAGGGGATTCCAGCTAATTCTTCGAGAGGAGCAGCCCTATGAACCGGAAACTCGGACTGATTGCCACTGTTGTTGCCATCGCCGGGCTGGCCTTGACCTGGGAGGGGATCTCCCGCACTTCTGTCGCCCAGGAAGCGCCGCATGCACGTGTTCTGATCACCGAGCCGATTGACGAGGGACGCCTCATCCCGCTAGCACGCAACACGCGCCGTGAAGCCAACGCCGACAACGATCGGGGCCGTGTTCCGGACAACTTTGCCATGGAGCATATGCTGCTCCTGTTGAATCGCCCACCCGAGTTGGAGCAGGAATTCGAACAGTACATTGAATCCCTCACCAACAAGGCTTCTCCCAATTTCCATCATTGGCTGATGCCCGACGAGCAAGGGCAAATGTACGGCCTGGCACAGGAAGACGTCGATGCGGTGACAGGGTGGCTGCAGTCGCACGGCTTCACGGTCGGGTATGTCTATCCCACCCGCCGGGTTATCGATTTCTCCGGCACGGCGGGGCAGATTCGCGAAGCCTTCCACACGGAGATTCATCATCTGGATGTCGGCGGCGAGCAGCACTTCGCCAACATGAGCGATCCCCAGATTCCCGAAGCGCTGGCGCCTGTCGTGCAGGGCGTGGTTTCCATGCACGACTTCAAGCCTCACTCCTATCTCAAGCCCCGGACGCAATACCAGGTGACCTGCGAGGAGTCGGGCTGCACCGGTGACACCTTCAACCTGTTGGTGCCCGCCGACGTGCAGACCATCTACAATCTGGCCCCGGTCTACCGGCAGGGCATTTACGGCCAAGGCCAGACCATTGTGGTGGTCGAGGATTCTATGCCCTACGACACGGATCCGACAACTTACCAAAACACGTTCAATCTTGGGATCTACGGCGGGAGTTGGTCGAATACTCATCCCAACGCGGGCGGCAACTGCACCGCTCCCGCCAGCCACAGCAGTGATGAGGGCGAGGCAGACATTGATGTTGAAATCGCGCTGGCGGTGGCGCCGGGGGCGACCGTCGAGGCGGCCTCGTGCAGGGATACTTCAACTTTTGGCGGACTGATCGCCCTTGAGAATCTGGTGAGCGCGGGCAGCCCACCGGCCGTGATCAGCATGAGCTACGGTGAGTGCGAAGCGATGAACACAGAAGCGGGAAACGCTGCTTTCTACGGCGCGTTCCAATCGGCCGCGGCGGCAGGGGTCTCAGTCTTCGTCTCCTCGGGCGACGAACTCTCCTCGAGTTGCAGTGCGGGCACGAACTATGGAACCTACGGCATCGGGGTCACAGGCTGGGGATCCACACCGTATAACGTAGCCGTGGGCGGCACGGACTTTGAGGATACCTACAACGCCGGAAAGGGTGGCCTTCCGGTCAGCACGTATTGGAATTCAAGCAACTCTACTTACTACGGCAACGCGAAGTCGTACGTGCCCGAGATTCCGTGGAACGACTCGTGCGCCAGTTGGCTTATCAGCAACTACGAGGGGTTCAGCACCACCTATGGCTCATCCGGTTTTTGCAACAGCGCCACAGGCGAGGCCGACTACCTCACCGTAGGCGGCGGCAGCGGCGGTCCCAGCGGCTGCGCCAACGGGGCCAGTACAAACGGATATGTCACGACAGGCTGCGCCGGCTACGCCAAGCCGTCATGGCAGTCGGGGATCTTGGGCAATCCGAACGACGGCGTGCGCGACCTGCCGGATGTTTCGCTGTTTGCCGCCAATGGGGTATGGGGGCATTTCTACGTTATCTGTTGGTCCGATACCCGTCACTATTCGTCTGATGGCGCTGCACCCTGCACCAACCCGCCCAATCCCCTGGGCTCGACCCCGACATGGAGCGGATTTGGCGGAACGTCTCTCTCGGCGCCGATGATGGCCGCCATGCAGGCGCTGGTCAACCAAAAGTGGAAAATGCGGGCGGGCAATCCCAACCCCATTTACTATCAGATCGCCAATGCGGAGTTTGGCTCGAGCGGAAATAGCGCCTGCTATTCCATCAACCAGCCGCCGCGCCGAGGTTTAGCCAGCGCGTGCGCCTTTTACGACATCACGCAGGGTGACATCAATGTAAACTGCCTGCAAAGTGGATCGGACCACCCCTGTTACATCCCTTCCGGCACCAATGGCGTGCTCAGCACGGAGCCACTCTCTGCGGTCTCGGTGATCCAGGGCGGGTCCGGCTACACCAGCGCGCCCACTTGCACGCTCGGTGCGCCGGCCACTTTGGAAGAATACCTTTCCCCAACCGGGGCATCCATCTACGGTGGCGGCACGCAAGCTGGAAGCTGCACCGCCTCGATCAATTCGGGCGAGGTTTCGTCCGTCGTGTTTTCTCCGTCCGGCGCAGGCTACGCGGGTGGCTCCGGTTGCACACTATCGGGTGGCGGCGGATCGGGCGCGACCTGCGCAGCAGAGGTTTCCATTACCACCGCTCCAACCGTATATGCGCCGGCATTCTACGCTACTCCCGGCTGGGATTTTGCCACCGGGATCGGGTCCCCCAATGCCTACAACCTGATCTTTAACACCGCTTGGTGATCAAGCTAAAGCTAAGTAGCGAATCGTAAGTGTTCAGATGCAAGAAACAATGCTCGGATGCTGGCGGTTAGGGGACAGATAGAAAGAAAAAGACGGCGGAAGGCAGGGACGAGGAAAGATGGCGAGGTTCAAGCGTATGAAAAACTCGCGAGCTTTGTTTTCCCGGGCATTGATCGTGCCCACGGCTCTGGTGACGATGCTTGGTTTCACTCTGTCGACGCGGGGCCAGGAAGCCCAAACTCCTGACGGGCCGACGCCCAATGCGACTGCCGGCCAAGGCGGCGGCTTAGCTTCGGATTGGAGTCACCATCACGTGATCTTTTCCGATCCGGGTACGGCCGACGAGGCTCTTCAGAAAGGCACTTACGACCGCTGGTTGAGGATCACGAACGATCCGCGCAACACGACGCAACAGCTGAAGCGCAGCGGAGCGGGACCAAATCCGGGAGTTATAGGACAGCTCTCACCTGCATATGGCGAGGTCGTGCTGGAACCCGGCGGCGATGAGGACGCTGTGGATCCCGCGACGCCCACAACCGTGGAGGATTTTCCCGGCGGAAGGCTGCCCCGCGGCCTGGCGCACGCTCTGATACCGCCTGCATCGCAGCAATCGCGGCCTGCATTGCCCAGAACCCCTGTCAATCCCCGCGCGAGAAAGCTGAACCGCATCCAAAAAGATTGGAGCGAGACCATGGGCAATGACGCCACGACTGGCCTGGGCAGCTTCCCTGCCACCTTTACCAGCACATCCGCGAGTTGTACCGCTGACTTTGCCGTCTACAACACGAGTTTGGCCGGTTCCTCTTCGCAGGCCAGCATCGCTGCTTTCAATCAGCTCTATAGCGGCTGCAGTCCCCGGCCTTCAGTTTATTGGGCCTATGACACGGGCGGAACCGCCTATAACTCGTCCGCGCTTTCACTGGATGGCACACAAGTGGCCTTCGTACAGACCGACAACACGACCGGCGATGCCGACCTCGTGGTCCTGAAATGGAAAGCATCGAGCGGGACCCTCACTGCCCCGACGGTGTTAACTTCTAACAGCTCCTATCCGAACTGCACCACCCCATGCATGATCAGCATCCCTTTCAGTGGAGGCCCCACTGACACCTACTCTTCGCCGTTCATCGACTATGCGACAGGAACGATTTATGTCGGCGACGACGCCGGAAAGATACACAAATTTATCAATATCTTCACCGCCAGCAAACCGGCTGAGGCGGCCAGCCCCTGGCCGGTAACGCTCAATACCTCCACCAATGCGGCGCTCGCAAGCCCCGTTTACGATTCGATAAGCGGCCATGTATTTGTTGGCGACTACTTGGCCAATGGCTCCTCGAACTGCCAGCCGGGAATCATGACGGCTGAAGGCCAATGCGGGTACCTTTACTCCATCAACGCAAGTTCAGGAGCAGTTGTGCAATCGGCGCAGTTGGATTACAACCTTGGCATTTACGACAGCCCTATCGTGGACTCGAGTGCCGGCAAGGTATACGCCTTTGTCGGTGCGGATAATTCGACCAATTGTTTGAGCGGCCCATGCGCCGCCGTCTTCCAATTTCCAGTGAGTTTCACGAGCGGCGCCACTGGCACTGAGGCGACGGTGGGAGCGGGCTACGAGTTTCTAATGTCGGGCGCCTTCGACAATCAGTACTTAACGTCGGGTAGCTCACCCACTGGCCACCTCTATGTTGTCGGGGGCACCGGCTGGCAAAACAACACCCTGTACGCGATAACGATCACCAGCAATGTGATGACCGCGGGCGGTGCCGCAGCGGGCCCGCAAGTAGCCACCAATTACACCAACGGTTACCACGCGGCAGGGCTTCAGGTCACAGAGTTTTGCAACAATGGGAGCAGTGCTTGCACGGCCAGCCAGGGCACTGATTACCTCTTCTTGAGCGTGCTTGCGTTTGGAAACCAATTCACACTCAATCCCTGCCTAAATCCAAGTCTTGGCAATGGCTGCGTCATGGGCTTTACTGCTCCCGCGAGCGGCACGGTCTCAACCAGCGCTACGCCCAATGGAACTCTGCAAGAGGCCGGGGGCACCAGCGGAATTGTGGTGGACAACGGTGCTTCCGGGGCGTCAAATATCTATTTCTCAACGCTTCTTAACCAGTCCTGCGGCAACTCCGGGACTGGCGGCTGCGCGGTGTCGGCAACGCAAGCAGGGGTGCAATAATGTAACCTCGCACGATCAGGACAAAAAAGGGCCACACCCATCGCTTCCGTGATGAGCGTGGCCCTTTGGGATTTGTTTGCACTTACCGGTTTCGGCTTCGAGAAAACGCGGCCTGCTTACTCGTAGTATGCGCGCTTCACCTTATGTGAGCGGCTGCCTTACGCACGCGTCTGAACGTTCAAAATCGCGTCATGATTCGGCTTTCCGTGCCCAGTTTGCCGCGCCCATCGCCAGACCCACAGCAGTGGACGAAGGGGTCTATAGAGCCAGAAGAGAGAGTCCGGAAGAGGAAGCACCCTAAAATCTTCACGACAGTAGAAAAGCTCGGACAAACGATCCTTTAAGGTTTTGCGAGGGCACAATAAGCGCTCGTAATGGCTTATGAGAAGAGTGTTGCGAAGTGAGGCCAAACCGGTGCGAGTTGGCGATCCTTCAGAGTTCTTGAGAAGCTGAAGCGGAATCTCAGTCAGCAGCGATGACTGGCTCTGCCATTCGGCCCCCGGCAGTTCAGGCATCTGAAGACGATAAATCTTATCCAACAGACACAGTCCCGCAAGCAATACGTTTTCCTGATCCGATTTGCGGGCCTCATCTAAAGCCGCCTTCCAATCCAAGAGGCCCAAGGAGTGGGCACGAGCTAAATCCCCCAGCCACTTGGCACAGCACCAAGCGTGTCTTCCCCCATGTCTGCAGAGGTAGAGCGCCAGGTCGCCGGGGCCCATGATGTGGATCGAGCACCCCTGCCAATCAGACGGGATGCTTCTGTCCCACCAAGCGCTTGTCGAATCTGGGTTCTCCCAGTGATTACGCCAATGGAGTTCCAAGCAGCGGCCCGTGTGGGAGTGCGTGGAATTCATATGATGCTCATTCCGCATGAAGCTTTCCCATTGGCGAGGGCTCATGGAAGAAAGCGTGGGATCGAGTTGCCAGCCCATGCTCTCAAGGCAGGCTTGTGCCCTTTTCAGATCCGCTTGCATCACTGCCACATCCAAATCCGACAATTGGCGAAACCCAACATCGCCGTAGAGCGTGAAAGAGAGTACCAGACCCTTCAAGGGCATTACAGGAATGCTCTCGCGGTTGAACCCTTTCAGCGCGTCGGCCAGAAGCAGGCAGTACTCAATCGCCCGAATCCGGCAAGCATCGCTGAGCTTATGCAATTGCTGTCTAACTGGCTCCGGAAGTGTGATTCCCGGAACTCGGCTGAGTGCGGCCCAACTCAGCGCTGTTATCTGATGCCGATCAACCAAACGGAGATACTCCGCCCAGTCCGGCCCAGCCGCTACAGCTTCGCGGATCGCTTTTTCCTGATTCTCCTTCCACGAGTCTGGAGCCAACCAGGAGGTTGCGATCATCAGGCGAAATGCGGGACTGGTGCCCTGTAGCCAGTCGACTTTACGCATGGGCAACCTCCTGCATTTGTGCAAGCCAGGATTCCGCGTAGGCTCCGCCGAGCGCTACGAGTTGCGCGTGCGTCCCTGACTCCATGATTCTCCTCTTATCCATCACGTGAATGACATCGGCACGCACGGTCGCGGGAACAAGAGCGCTACGGCCTGTGAGCAACTGGCGGAAGAATTGAATGATTTGGCTGGTCAGCATGATGGTGAGCGAACTTACAGCTGAGCTGAGTTACGGCGTGGTCCGGGAAGATCCAGCAATCTCGACTGAGCCGCGGGAATCAAGCGGAACCCGATCCCCCGTCGCCGACTGAATCGAGACTGGAATCCCGGTCCGCGCATAGGACTTCTCGCAGTCTCGCGAGGACGGCCCACGAGGATCGCCTTCCATATATGCGAGACCGGGGCAGCGGGAGCAATACGCGATGTGGTTGCATTGTGAGCAGACGGGCAGGTCGCGCATCTGGACGGAGCGTAATTCGGTAAGCGCCCCGGAATGCCGCCAGATTTCGTTGAAACTTTGCTTGCGCAAGCTGCCGCAGGGCATGGGAAAGGAAACACAGGGATACACATCACCAAACGGGGAAATGTAGGCCAGTGTGTGGCCGGCGCTGCAGCTGTACTCCTTGAGGACGTCTTCGTCCACGGTCGATACCGGCGTGCAAAACTCGCCGACATTCCCGACAAACTCCTCCGTATGATAGACCTCCTCCAACTCTTTGCCGGAGATCCCCAGGCTTGTAATCGACCAGTCGCCGTTCAACTTGGGTGTGATGGTCGGGTCGATAAGAAAAGCTACGCCCAACTCGTCGGCCAGTTGCTTCACGGCTTTCCCGTGCCCGGCATTGGCTCTCATCAGGATATTGGTGATGGAAACCTTGACCCCATTCTCCTTGAGGCGCCGAATTGCATCGATTGTCCGGCGGAACGATCCCGGCAGCCTGGTAATCGCGTCATGCACTTCGGCGCGGTGCGAATACACGCTGATCTGAACCTGCTCAATGCCGAGCCTCCTGATGCGCGCGGCCTCCTTGGGGCCGATCATCACGGCGTTGGTCTTCAGTTTTACGTTCAATCGCAGCGCCCGCGCGTGCTCCAGAATCTCAAAGCAATCCCAACGCAACAGCGGCTCCCCGCCACTGATGCTCAAGAAGAAGGTGCCGCACTCCGCAACTTGGCGGAGGACATCCTTGATCTCGGCGGTGGTCATCTCGCCTTTGCCATTGTGATCGAGATAGCAATGGACGCACTGTTCGTTGCACCTCCAGGTAAGATCCAGGTGCACGCTGAGAGGAACGCCGAGGGCGGTCGCCTTCCGGTTCATCTCCTCGAGCAGATTCATGCCATCTCCTTGCACGGAACCGGCTCACCGGAGACCCGCAGGATCCCGTGTTGCGCGAGCTTCTCGACAAACTCTTTTGCGTCCGCAAGCGCTTGGGTCTCACTTACGTCGAACTCCGCACACACCTTTTCCTGAACGATCCGGGAAAGCGGTGTAGCGCCGTCCGCGGTTTTCCAAATCACCGAGCCGACGGCATTCAATATGAATAACGTCGAATCCAGAGTCGACATGATCATCGTGTCATCGCCAAGCGTGCTTGATGCGATGTCAGGGCTTTGCGCAATATAGGTCTCTTCTGTCGCCATTTGTCACCCAATCAGTTCCCAAACCCTCTGGTCCGGGAAGAAGGAAAGTTGATATACCGGCACGGCCTGCACAAAGGCGCAGGCCGATGTGAATACCTGGCGCACGCTCTCTGCCTCATGTGCGAAAAAGAGAATGTTCCTGAGCAGACGCCGAACCGCCTCCGCCGGATCGATCTCCTCGATTCGGTTTTCAGTTGCTTTCTTTAGCAGATAGAGCGCGGCAATCGGCGCCGAGATGTTCTTGCCGGGTTCTCCAAGCTCGCCAGCAAAGGGAGTGCCATAAGCAACGTACTGACCATCCACTTTGCGGACATACGATGCTTCATCGGTAAGCAGCGCCACATCGGGCGGCGCCAGGCGGGCCATCGTGGTCTTCCCCGCCTCTGAAACGCCGGAAAACAAAAACGCCTTGCCGTTGCGCACCGCGCTCGAGGCATGCAACAGGAACCCTCCCTCCGGCGCCAGCATCAAGGTGTGAATAATGCGCAGCACCGCATCGATGGAGTACGGATTCGCCGACTGGGAGACCTCGCCCTGGCCCTCCGCGGGATTCCATCGGGCACGGAAGTCGCCGCGCGTCATCCTCCACTCGCACCCCTCCAGCCAAACCTCCGCGTCCGCATCGGTGTCAATCGTCTCCGGCGGCGCCAATTGCACACGGAGTGCGAACTCCGGCGTGGCGTGCGGGTTCACATAATCGCGGTAGCGCCCCCGCAAAAGGCGCTCGAAGCCGGTGTCGGCTGTCTGCACTTCGATCGGCAGACCACCGATCTCAATCACCACGTTGTGACTTGTCATTTTATCGGAGAGTTGCCTCGATTCGGACATCTTATGCTTCGCCTTGGCTTGGCAAGAATACCTCTGTGGCGAAACCAGAAATCCTTAGTTCTTCTGCGGGCCCGTTACTCCGGTACTGCCGTAAACCGCTGCGCTGCGGCGCGCAGATGCAACAGGATCCGAGTGCACCACTCCGAGCGCCGCAGAACCCACGCAGCGGCACGCTGCCCGAGCGATTGTTGCAGTTTGACCATCCGGCCGCTGCGGCTTATGCCGGCTACTTGTCCGACGATCTCGCTGAACTGCACGGGCTGGTCGAACGAGGGGACGCAATCACCTTGCGTGATCAGTTCGTCACCCGAAACACGAATGATCCTGTGCGCAGTGAGTTTTCCGTTGCGATGGTAAAGGATGATCTGGCCCGGCTCAAGCAGATCCGGGGATTGGCTCCGCACTGTGAGCACGTCGCCGGGCCAGATCGCAGGGAGCATGCTGAGTCCTGTGACCTTCAAGCTCGCGGAACCCGCTCCGCGAACCACCTCGGTCACCAGATCACAGCATGCCGCCTGAAGGTGCGCCTCGCGAATCATCTCTGATTGCGCTATGAGGTTTTATGGTTACCGTGACAGCTGCCCTGCGTCGGCCCGATCTTGCCGCACGACAGCGCCATGGTCTCGAAGACCTTCTCGTGCCGCACATCGGGCTTCACGTACGGCCTCTTGATGGCCCGCGCCCCATTTGCCTTTTGACTTGACGGTTTTTCTTGCTCCGCTGCTTTCATTCTCACCTCACGGTATCGCAGACGAGTTTCTGTTGCGCCCTGCAATCCAATACCGACTCTGCTCCTCAACTCCGCCACATGCGCCGCCATTCCAACTCACACGAGCCGCGGCGCCTTGGCGCTCCATCATCGATCTCAGGCTCCGGTGGCCCTTCTATGACGAAACCCGCCTCGAGCCCAACTCCCCTTCGCCCTATCACAGGGTCTGTGCATCCTGTAAAGCGATCGGAGTAGCAGAATTACCCGTGGTGCACCCGCTGCTGGTGTAGGTGGTTTCCCAGCCAGCCGTATTGCCATTCAGCTCAAGCGTATAGATTTGCGACGCGCCGGTCATCTCGCCAGTGCCAGTCCCAGTCGGCACGCTGTTGTCGACAATGATTCCGCCTGTTGACCAGCAGCCGGGATCGCCAACAGTTGCGGCCGGTGAGCTTCCGGTCGGCGTCGTGAGGGCGGTGGTCGGATTGGTGATCGTGTAGACCAATATGCAGCCGTCATTCTTCTTGTTGTCGCAGCCTCCCGGGTTTGTCAAAGACATCCTGTAAACGCTGAAGAAGATATAGTCAGTACCGGCCGACGTGTATGTCCCGTTTGACGTGCACGCGCTCCCTCTGTTGTTGCAGAATTCGGTGACTGGAGAGGCCCATTCATAGCCATTTGTGAGGCCCGACATCATCGCAACCGGGGTGCTCATCGCGCTCCCGCTGCCGATCGGAATCCGGTAGAGGATTCCGCCGCTGGCTCCCGTATTCCCCATCACCCAGAGATCCCCTGCGGTACCGCCCGTCGAACTGTAGTACACGTTGTCGAAGTCGCCGTCCAAAAGCCAATATTCCGTCCCGCCCGTGCCTACTGTTGCCTCTGTGCCGCTGCCGGAAGTAAAGCTTGTGGCAAATTGAAACACACCATTATGCCCACCGGTGTCGTTGCTCACAAAGACATAGACCTTCCCCGCAGCGGAGTCGACCAGAGGAGCATCAACAATGGCCGCCCCGGTACCACCCAGGCTGCTCGACGTGGCATTTGCTGCGTTGAAGGTTGAGGCTTTAACCGAATAAAGAACCGCCTCGGAGCTGGCAGTGGCCACAAAAACATTGCCGCTGGTGGGATCATAGACGGGCGGGCCCAGTTTGTATGTGGTCAGTGAAATAGTCGTCGCCGCCGGCGTCCCGCGAAATGCGCCTGTGACCTTGTGAAGGTTGCCGGCGTCGTCTCCCACATAGATAATATCGTTCGTATAGTCATAGAACGGCGCGGAGAACGTGTCATTCGCGCCGTTAAAATTCACCTCGTAATAACATGGGGCGGAACAGGTGCTGTAGTTCGCTGCCGACGACTGAACGCTGAGGGCATCCGGGAAACTTATCGTGCCGTTTCCTGCTTTCCATTTCAGGAGCACCAGAACAGCGCTCTCTGAGACGCCCGTAGTCCCCATAAATGCCACTTGCGAACCATCAAGCGAGATGACCGGAGAAGTGGTAGCAACAACGTCCAGATTGTATGCCCAGTTCACTGTGGGCACTGTTCCACTGCAGCCCGTCGTGTATAGGTTTGTAAAGCCCACAATTTCCGCGGTCGACACGCCTGTCGGATAAACGACAAAATCCTGCGTGCAACTCGCCGTCGTGGTGCTGAACGACCACTTGGCCGGGTACATGTTCGGCTGAACAAGGCCGCTGGCAACGAGGGATTGGCTCCAATCTCGTTTCAATCCGCCTTTCCGCGAAAACGGATCAGCCGGCGGCTTGTCCCGCGACGCTTCCGAAAGAACCTCTGCCATCGGTTTGATCACACCGTCCGAGGTCTGAAGAAAGGCTTTCGTTCCGGAGCTGCGCCTGAGCTGCTGCTGCTTGTAGCGCACCTCATTGACGATTCTGGAGTATCGCTCCTCCTCGCCTCTCAAATAGGCATCTTCCGCTGTGCCGGGATTGGAGAATATCAAGTGATGACTGCTCCAATCTTCTACTACCACCTGCGCGCGCGCCCGGGTGCTGAGCACGGCGATCGCTACGAGCGCGAAAGCGACCATCAACCACTTCATGTGAAGACGATTTGCATTTGACATGATTGGCATCTCCGATCCAAACACCGGTTCCTCGGTGTTGAACCCGCACGCTACTTGGGAGGGATGAATGCAGGCCGCGCCGATTTCGGTGCGAGGTTCAAGGCCCTCAGTTGCTCGCGGAAAGGTTTACACGCACGTCAAGCAACTGTCCGCAATTGCGGCCCAATTGTAGCGCCGTCTGCGCCGATTACAAGATATTTTTGGTGAAGATTAGTGCCTTATTATGACAAAGTTAGACAGGTGTAAGACACTTGACGTACGCGTACGTCTGGTGGTCCAGATCCAGTTGTAACGGTTGGTCAGAGAAGTTGCGGAAACGACGTCTAGAGATGCGCCGCCGGAAGATCACGCCAGGTCAAGGCTCTGGCACACGCCAGGGGAGATGATGACTGCAGGGCAGACTCATGACGTGCAGCGCGTCTGTCTCATTGCAGATTGCGGAAAATGCAGCTTCCACTTAGGCGCCTGGATCCAACTGTTCTGCCGCCGCCCGAGTAAAGGTTTGTGTAGCCCACAATTTCCGCGGCGCCGGCGCCGCCCCCCCACGCCTGTCGGATAGACAACAAAGTCGTTGCTGCAACTCGCGGTCGTGGTGCTGAACGACCACTTGGCCGGGTACATGTTCGGCTGAACCTGGCCATCAGCAAGGAAATTCTCGGCCCAATCTTCTTTCAATCCGCCTTTCTGCGAGGACGGGTCAGCCGGCGGCTTGTCCCGCGATGCTTCCGATTACCGGGACCACCTCAATTCTTTATCGCACAATGAGGAAAATGAACGACAGGGCATGCAGACTCCAAGCCAATGTGGCACCTCACTCGGACCTTTGTTGCCCCGCCGGCCGTCTGCTACTCGCAAAGCGCAATCTGTGATACAAAGGTCGTACTTTCTTGTCCTCCCCTGAAGCTTCTTTTGACGCGCACGATCGCGCGAAGGAGGCCCAGCTTGTCGAGAGTTCAAATCGCGGCTCTTGCCTTTTGCCTCTGCGTTATCGTTCCCTCCGCGGCCGCTCAGCAATCCCGTGCCGAATTGACGGTGTTGGTCGTCAACGCCCATGTTGCACCGTCGCAGCCCGTCGAGGGGGCGCGCGTCACGTTGAGCTTTGTTTCCGGCTCCGAAAAGGTCGTCACGGCACGCGACGCCACCAATCGTGCCGGCCAGGCGCTGCTTCTCGTCTCCCAGGAGGCCATGCAGCGCGGCGATCTGCGCATTGAGGTGACCGGCGTCAGCGATCTTGTCATCTATGAGCCGGCCGACGGCCAGTTGGCCGGACTTCCAGCCACCGTGACCATCAAACTGCTCCCCAAAGGCTCTCCCGCCCTGCTGGGGCCGCCGCAAATGGAGGCGCTGCTGCGTCGCCTCTCGCTGCGCAACAAACACCTGGAACAGGAGAATCGCGAAGTCACGGAAAAGCTGGCCGCGGCGCAGAACCCAAAGCAGGACGATCTGACAGCCGCCATGATGGAGTGGGCCAGCGAGAACGGCTTCGGCATCGCGGATGTCAATCAGAAAGTTCGGGAATGGGCTGAAGAAATTCAGCAGCGCAGACAACAGGCCACAGAGGAGCAAAGGGCCCTCGCGGAACTGGCGCTCAAACACTACGGCGTAGCCGCTCAGATGTTCAACCAGGCTGCCGACGACATCGGCCAGTCCATGGACGAGGAGGAGAAGCGATTTCTGGAGGAGCGGCGCGCCAAGTTGCGCAGTCTCGTCGACAAGTCATTCCAAAGCGCGAATGCCTACCAGCTCAACCTTCAGTACCACCAGGCAACCCAGATTCTCGAGCAGGCCCGCGATCGGGCAGCTGCCGAACATGGTCACTACCCGGAGGACGCCGCGCTGCGCGACCTCTGGCTGGAGGCGGTGCTGCGCCTGGCGAATGGGCGCCGCGAGGAAGGCGCTAACGGCGAAGCCAGCGAGAGCTCGGCATTATTGACGCAATCGATCAAGGACTATCAGGGATTGCTGCAGGCGTACTCCGTGCCGCAGGAGCGCGAGGACTGGGCCCGGACACAGAACGAACTGGGCTACGCTCTCACGGACCTGGGAGAACGGAGTAGTGAAGCGCAAGCGGCGGAATTGTTAGCTCAGGCAGTGGCAGCCTTCCGTGCGGCACTGGAAGTTGAGACCAGGACAGCCCTTCCCCAGGACTGGGCCCGAACAGAAAACAATCTGGGCAACGCTCTTTGGAGACAAGGCGAGCGGAGCAGCGGGGCGCAGGCCACGGATCTGTTTGCCCAGGCGGCCGAGGCCTTCCGGGCGGCGCTTGAAGTGATTACCCGGGCGGACCGGCCGCGGGACTGGGCAATGACCGAAACCAATCTCGGCAACGCTCTCTGGGAGCAGGGAGAGCGGAGCAGCGGCGTGCAGGCCACGGATCTGTTTGCCCAGGCAGTCAAGGCTTTCCGGGCGGCGCTCGAGGTTTATACCAAGGCGGACTCGCCCCAGGAATGGGCAAGGACACAGGGCGATCTGGGAAACGCTCTGGGCGACGAGGGAGAACGGAGCAGCGGGGCGACGGCTATAGACTTGTTTGCCCAGTCAGTCAAAGCTTTCCGGGCGGCACTGGAGGTTTATACCAAGGCGGACCTTCCCCAGGACTGGGCCAGGATACAGAACAATCTGGGTCTCACTCTCACGGATCAGGGGGAGCTGAGCAGCGGGCCGCAAGCGATGGACTTGTTTGCACAGGCCGTCGAGGCGTTCCAGGCAGCGCTCCAGGTTTTTACCAAGGCGGACCTGCCCCAGGCATGGGCGTTAGCGCAGACCGATATTGGTATCGCATTGGCAGACGAAGGCGAGCGAAGCGGTGGGGCACGAGCCACGGAATTGCTCGCTCAGGCCGTCGCGGCTTGCCGGGCCGCGCTTGAAGTGCAGACCAAAGCGGGCCTGCCCTGGAGCTGGGCGATCACCCAGTACAATCTCGGCATCAACCTGACCAAACAGGGAGAACGGAGCAGCGGGGCGACGGCTGCGGAATCATTGGCGCAGGCCGTCGATGCGTTCCGGGCGGCGCTCGAGGTTTTTACCAG
>Ga0326727_10017581_pt1 | contig 14802 bp, 15 predicted proteins | sample MB2enrmetagenome_FD_207643 | JGI IMG/M metagenome (GOLD analysis project Ga0326727, IMG submission 207643) | Lab enriched peat soil microbial communities from McLean, Ithaca, NY, United States - MB29MY | ecosystem: Environmental > Terrestrial > Soil > Wetlands > Peat | place: USA: New York... | reverse complement strand
GGGCGGTTACGGGACTAGTTCTTTGCGTTGTCTCCGCTGTCGCTTCCCGGACTGACGGCTTTTTTGACTCCCTTGCCAACGTCCTTGCCTGCTTTACCAATCCCCTTGCCGGCGTCCTTGCCCCCTTTGGCCACACCCTTGCCGGCGTCCTTGCCCCCTTCGCCTACACCCTTGCCGGCGTCCTTGCCCCCTTCGCCTACACCCTTGCCGGCGTCCTTGCCCCCTTTGGCCACACCCTTGCCGGCGTCCTTGCCCCCTTTGCCTATACCCTTGCCGACGTCCTTGCCTCCTTTGCCTACATCCTCAACGACCTGTGCGGAAGCGCGCGACATCAGGCTTAGGCCTAACATCCCTGTCATCAGAAAGGTTAATGCAACCCTCCCCCATGCCGTTCTGCTTTTTGGATTCATATGTTTCTCCATTTCTCGGGATGCTTGCCGCGGGTCATTCATTAGCTCGCCGGGTGTTGCAGACACCGTCAAACGTCAAGAGCGGCGCCGAAGAAAAAGCCGACGCAAGCCGCCCCGACGCCATTTAGAAATCCATGGCGCTCTCAAGATCCAACTCCCTCTTTCTGCTACCTTCCAGGCGGCGATATCAATCAGCCGGAGCCCTCGCAGCACACTCGTTATATCCTGGAGCGAATCGTGTTTCAGTCCCGTACCGCTCACTCATTTGGTCAAGATTGCTCACCCAGGATTTGTGGCGGGGACCTTCGGTGGTCGCGGAAAAACGCGCTGCTGCGGGAGGGAACTTCACGTGCGGCGCGGCGCAGGCGCCTTGGAGTGCCATAGCGCCAGCGTGTCCCCTGACCATTTCGACCGCGCTGAAGTCGGTAAAGCCGAGTTCGATGATCGGCATCAACGTCCGACGGGGAGAGGCCGGAGAGCTAGGGCAAGAACGCTTTTTCGACCGAGCGCTGCGTACCGTGCGGGAGGATCACGAGAAGGTCGAATACCTCCATTTAAACCCTGTCCGCCGGGGATTCGTGAAGAATCCCGAGGACTGGAAGCGGTCAAGCCTGCGGGAATACGCGGGGGTTAGCGGGGAGAACCCAGAGCGGTTCTGCGGACTGCGCAGCGATCGCGTTCCGCTTCCCTTCGATGTGCGTACGCGCATTGGAAGGCGAAAAGCCGCGGACCTTGAACCGCATGTTCGCGCTACTTGCTCCCGCTCACAGTCCGTCTCCTGCGGTGTGCTTCTCCACGCTAGGTGGTCGTGTCTTCGCTCCCCGGAGATCGGTCACTTCTACCCCGCAAAACCCGCCCCGCCACACCCTCATCCTTCCCATCCGACGCTCCTCCAACAACCCAACGCGCTGCGTCGGAAGCTTCCAGTTCACCGTTTCCCCATACGCAACGATTGAAACCCCATAGGCCCTAAGTTCGGGGACGCCGCGCCAGCGGCTTACTTCAAACGGCGCTATCGGCAATGCCCCGAACTTACCCTTCCGCCCTCATCACCATTTATCCGTCGGGGCATTGCCGATAGAGGTCTAGCGTTATACAGGCAAGTGGCCGATACCTCGCGGCGGAGACGATTCCACAGTTCCTATCCGCTGGGCGACTGAGAATACTATCCTCACAATACCCGGCTTTGCGGCTGCCCATTATGAGCTTGGAATATCTATTCACATGCCACACGGTGCGTTCTGAGGTGACCTTTTATCTGGGATTCTCCAGGTGGGCCTTTCCTGCGGATGAAGCAGTCGTTTCAAGCGCCGCGCTGCTCCTTAGCCGTAGCGGCCTTCGATGTAGTCGGCGGTGCGCGAGTCTTGGGGAGTGAGGAACAGATTCTCGGTGCGAGCCTGTTCGATGACTTCACCCAAGAGCATGAAGGCGCATTCATGGCTGACCCGGCGCGCTTGAGCCATATTGTGGGTGACGATGAGGATGGTGTAGCGGCCGGCCAGGGCGAGCATCAACTCTTCCACGCCGAGCGTGGCTCCGCTGTCCAAGGCCGAGCACGGCTCATCCATCAGGATGACCTCGGGCTTCAACGGCAGCAGCCGCGCGATGCAGAGCTTTTGCTGCTGCCCCAATTGCAGCGTTGTGGCGCGGGTGTGCAAGTGGTCCTTGAGATCTCCCCAGAGTGACACCTCGCGCAAGGCCGTTTCCACCGCCTCGTCCAACGCGGACCTCCGGAGGGCGCCGTAGCCACTGTGGATGCGCAGGCCGAAGACCACGTTCTCGTAAACGGAGATGGGGAGCGGATTGGGGCGCTGAAACACCATGCCCACCGCCTTGCGCAGCTCGATCAGCGAGACGTCCGGGGCGTAAATGTCTTGTCCAAGAATTTTGATATGTCCCGTGGTGGTGACCTCGCCGTAGCGCTCGTTGATGCGATTGAAGCAGCGGAGCAGCGTCGTTTTGCCGCAACCTGACGGCCCGATCAGCGCCGTGATCTGGCCGTGGAGGATGTTGACGCTGACGTTCTTCAGCGCCTGAAAGCTGCCATACCACAGATTGAGCTCCTTGGTCTCAATACTGTAGGGGATGGGGGGCGCGGTGGTACTCATCCGAAGATCCCGTTGACGTACTCGTAGGTTTTGCGGCTGGCCGGCTGGTCAGAAAAGATCACCTCGGTACGGTCGACTTCAACCAGTTCTCCGTTGAAGAAGAACGCCGTGCGATTGGCGAGCCGGCGCGCTTGCTGAACCAGATTGGTCACCAGGATGACGGTCATCTGGGAGCGCAGCTCTTTCAGCACGTCCTCAATGCGCATCGTGGTGACGGGGTCGATGGCGATGGAGAACTCGTCGAGGCAGAGAATCTCCGGGTCGTGCGACAAGGCACGGGCAATGGTCAACCGCTGCTGCTGACCTCCCGAGAGCTTGGTGCCCAGGCTGCCCAGGCGGTCTTTGACTTCGTCCCAGAGCGCCGCTTGCCTCAGACAACGCTCGACGCGTTCTTCCAGTTGGTCGCGGTCGCGAAGCCCGGCCATGCGGGGCGCGAAGGCCACGTTGTCGAAGATCGAGAGCGGCAGGCCCACGGGCATCGGCGCGACCATGCCGACTTTGCGGCGCAGCGCGAAAACATCCTTCACCTGGCGCACGTCCTCGCCGTCGACCCTGACCGTGCCGGTGAAAACAGCGCCGGGAATGTCGTCGACGGTGCGGTTGATGATTCTGAGCAGGGTGGTCTTGCCCGACTGCGCCGGGCCGATGATGCCGAGAACCTCATTGCGGTGGACATCCAGGGTAATGCCCTTCAGCACCTCGCGGCGTCCATAACGGGCTCGCAAGTCGACCATCTCCACCATGGAGCCGGACGTCACCATTTTCTCCGCGAACGCAGGCGAATGCGCACCACGATCGACAGGGTGTTTACCGCGAGCACCGTGCCGAGCAGCACGACCGCGGTACCGTACGGCAGCGCCTTGGGCACGTCCGGGACCTGGGTCGAGATCGTGAAGAGATGCATCGAGAGCGCCATGCACTGGTCGAACAGGCCGTAGGCAAACAAGTGGCCCGCTTGGATCGCCTTGAAGAACACCGCCCCCGTGAACATGATCGGCGCGGTTTCACCCGCCGCGCGAGAGACCTGAAGGATCACGCCGGTAAGAATGCCGCTGATCGAGTTCGGCAGAACCACGTGCAGAGTGGTTTGCCAGCGAGTGGCGCCGACGTTCCAGCAGGCCTCGCGAAATGCCATGGGCACGGATGCCAACGCTTCCTTGGTGCTGGCGATGATGACGGGCAACGTCATGATCGCGAGGGTCAGAGAGGCGGCGAGGACGGATTTCCCCAGCCGGGCAAACAGAACGAACGCCCCCAGTCCGAACAGCGCGTGAACGATGCTGGGCACCCCCGCGAGGTTGACGACCGCAAGATTGACGACGCGAGTGAACCAGTTATCCCGCGCGTATTCGTTCAGGAAGACCGCTGCCAGCACTCCGATCGGCGTGGCGATGACCAGCGAGATGACCACCAGATAGACGGTGCCCAGCAACGGCGACCAGATACCGCCCGCCCGCATACCGTGTTTCGGATTGGAAAGCAGGAAATCCAGCGAGAGGATCGGCCACGCCTGGTAAAACAGGTAGCCGATGATGAGGACCAAAGGGACCACCATGAGCAAGGTCATCAAAAAGAAAACGGTCCTTGCGATGAGCTCGCTGGTTCGCTTGCGGCGGGTCAATGGAGTGGTTTGAAACAAACCGGATCACCTGTTAAAGCCATGCCGCCCTATTTGTGGCGGACCCCGCGGACGATGAGGTCGGCGGTTAAGTTAACAGCAAAGGTTATTGAGAACAATAGAATGCCAATAATGAACAATACCTGGTAATGTTCCGAGTGTACCGCCGCCTCACCCAACTCGGCGGCAATCGTGGCGGTCAGCGTCCGCACCGAGTCCATCAGGCTGGCGGGAATCTTCACGGCGTGCCCCGTGGCCATGAGCACCGCCATGGTCTCGCCCACGGCGCGGCCGACGCCGAGCAAGACCGCCGCCAGCAACCCGTTCTTGGCGGCCGGCAGGAGCACGCGGTACACCATTTGCCACCGCGTGACTCCGAGCGCCAGCGCCGCCTCGCGATAGGAGTCGGGCACGGCCTTCAGCGCATCCTCTCCGATCGACACGATGATCGGCACACTCATCAGGGCAAGAATCAGGCCGCCGTTCAACACGTTGAGGCCGATGGGCGCATTGAACAGGCGAATGATCAGCGAATTCATCACGGTCAGCCCGATGAAACCCCAGACGACCGAGGGGATGGCGGCCAGCAGTTCGATGGTGATCTTCAACGTCTCCTTGGCCCGGGGCCTGCAGAATTCCGAGATGAAAATGGCCGCACCGATGCCGAACGGCACTGCGAACAGCATCGCCAAAACCGTGACGCTCGCCGTGCCTGCGATCAACGCCAGCGCACCGTAGCGCACGTGGCTCTGCGAGGTGGGATACCACTCGATGCTGAAGAAAAACTCGCCGATTTTGAAGCCGTGGAAGAGAAAGCCGGAGCCTTCCCGGAATACAAAGAAGAAAATCCCGAAGACAAACAAGATGGCGCTGATCCCGCACAAACGGATCAGCATTTCCATCGCAGTTTCGGCGACGACCTCACGGCGGGGTCGCATCAGCATAAAGGTTGCAGCCTCATTTTGGCTTTATAGGGGTCGCGCACCAGTTTTGGGGAGAGGCACGTACCCGCTCTGGGTCACGATCCTCTGGCCGGTCTCGGAGTAAACCCAGCCGAGGTACTTTTTCACCTCGCCGGCGGGTTCGCCCAGAGTGTACATGAAGAGCGGCCGTGCGATCGGATACGAGTGGTTCAGGGTGTTCTCAACGTTCGGTGCAAAGGCCTTGTCGCCAGCTTTCCCGGCGATGCGCAGCGTTTTGACCTCGGAGGTGGCGTAGCCCATTCCGCTGTAGCCGATAGCGCCCGGAGTCTTGGAGACCAGTTCCACGACGTCCTTGGAACCATGCATGTCGCGCGAACCGAGTTTGAAATCACGGCCTTTGCCGAGAATCACTTCCCGGAAGTAGTAGTACGTCCCGGAGTTCGACTGGCGGCTGACCCGGATGATTTCGTCCGCGATTCCCGGCATCTTGACGCTGAGCTGTGACCACTTGGTGAACTTGCCACTCTCACCATATATTTCCGCCAACTGGTCCAGCGTGATCTCCTCCAGTGGATTGGCCTTGTGAACGTAAATGGCCAAGGCATCGTAACCGACCGTAAACTCGTGCGGTAGTTTGCCGGTGTTCTTCTTCGCCTGATCCATCTCCTGTTGCTCTAATTGGCGACTGCAGTTGGCGATGTCCACCGTCCCGTTGATCAATGCGGCAATGCCTGTGCCCGATCCCCCGCCCGACACTTCCACGGAGACGGTCGGCTCGACTTTGGCGTATTCTTCGGCCCACGCCTGAGCGAGGTTAACCATCGTGTCCGAGCCGGTGTTTTGAATGACGGTCTTCTCGGGTTGCTTCGAGCCCGAGCAACCAAGCGACAGGCACGCCAGAATCGTGGCCAGCACCAGAATGATAGCAGCCCGGATGAAACGAGAATCAGCCTTGAGTCTGAGGGTTCTCATGGGTTGTGTTTTCGGCCTCTCCGAGGATCGCTTGGACGAGATCGCGGATGTGATTGGTCAAAGATTCGAACGCCTGTTCGTACTCTGCTCGGACTTCTTCGGGCGTGCCGCGTGCCTTGGAGGGATCGGCCACCAACCACAGCAAGCCCAAGGTCTTCGTCGGCTTGCGCGGGAAAGCCTTCTCCGCTTCCTTGCAGAGCGCCACAATCACCTGAATTTGGCCTAGGTCCGAAACCTGCTCTACCGACCTGGAAGGCTGATGCGATATATCAGCATGTTTCTCCGCTAGGAACCAGATGGTTTGCGGATCCACCGCTTCCGCTGTGAGGCCTGCGCTGCTGAATGCGAACCGTTTTGCTCCCATCTGTGTAGCGATCGCCTCAGCGATCCGGCTCAGACATCCGTTGGTTTCGTCTACGAAGAGCACGTGGTACCCTTCGTGGGGCAGGTGGCGGAGATACTCTCCGGTCGCGAAGTACAGCGCTTGCTCGCAAATGTTGGTGGCTTGGTCCGAAACACGCTCAAACCGCCGAGCCACGGTAATGAGCGCCGGCAGCGCTTCGAGGGGCAACCGGCGTTGCTGACGCCATTCCACCAGGTCGGCGTTGATGCTGTCGCGGATCTGATTGACCCGCGGCTCACTGGCCATAGTCGTACGTGCGAGGTCGGGGTTCTTGTCCACAAACGCGTGCACGGCGTTGTGCAACATGGGGATCGCCATGTTCGCGATTTCATTGAACTTGTCGGTGGACACCTTAAAAGGCATGGAGCCGATCAGCACCACCTGACGCGCGATACTCTCCGCATAATCGCCTACACGCTCGAGCAGGTTGACAATCTTACTGGCTGAATACACAAACCGCAGGTGAGCAGCCGTCGGTTGGTGCCGCAAGATGAACTCCAGACAGAGCCGGTCCAACTCGGTGTCCATGGCGTCCACATCCTGATCGCGCAGAATCACTGAGTACGCCAGTTGTCGATCGCGCTTCAAAAACGCGTGTAAGGCCCGAGTCAACGCCTGCTCGTCCAGCGCTACCATCTCCAGCAGTCTGGCGCGAATGAGGTCGATGTCTTGCTGCAGCAACGCTTCCAAATGTGGCGTGGGTAATGTCGCCATTGCTCACATTCCTCTGCCAATTGCATACAACAATCCCCCCAAGCATTCAAGCGCTATTTTTGACGGACCCGTTATGCGGGAACATTACGGAAGCATCGCGTGCCAGCGATTCGAAGCCAGCAACGCACGTGCAGACTTCCACTCTCTTCCCTGTGGAACTGGAAGCGGAGGGCCCGTGAGATACAGCGGACAGGCAGGGAGAGGGCCGCAAGACCCGCCACTTTTGAGAGATCACTTCTCTGGGGGGCAGAGTCCAGAATCTCCCTCAGACTCCCCGTCAGATGAGTCTCTGTGGTCACGAATTCCGTTGTTCTAACCCCTTGGGAAATCCTTCATCAGATCAAGCAGGAATCCCATCCGCGCATCTGGCCTTCTGTCCAGCACCATTGAAGCAAGCAGACGCACGAGGACAACCAACGGTACCGCTGCAAAGACGACTTCTGCAGATATAGCACCGTGGGATGCCGTAGCCAGGCTCCAGACTCCACTGGCATTGTAAGAAGAATGCTAACGAGGGTTCAAGGCCTAGTTGGGTTTCGGGAAAGAAGTCCTGCTGGGGATTCAGACTCGTTGACACGTGGGTAGATAAACAGTGAACTTCGATCCCTTGCCCAAAAGGCTCTCAACTGTGACAGTACCGTTCATTGACTCGACGATGTGTTTAACAATGGAGAGTCCGAGGCCTGTTCCTCCAACCTCGCGCGAGCGTGCTTTGTCCACGCAATAAAAGCGTTCAAAGATGCGCGCCAGGTCAGTGGAGGGAATACCGATCCCGGCGTCGGCGAGACTGACCTGAATCTTGCCATCAGGGACGTGCCTGGCCTCAACTCGCACCTCGCCGCCCGGCCGATTGAATTTGACGGCGTTATCCAGCAGGTTGGCCAGCGCCTGCTCCAGACGCAAAGGATCTCCGAGCACGTGCGCATCTTCGAGCTTCCCGCAAATCAGCTTCACATCGCGTACGCGCGCCTGGGCCTCAACCGTACTGAGGGCTGTTTCCAGCGCGCCACGAATGGACACCGGCTTGGGCTCCAGTACGGACTTTCCTGATTCGAGTTGCGAAAGGGTGAGCAGGTCGGAAGCGATATGATTCAGGTGGTCGGCATGGGCCCTGATAATGTAGAGAAACTTCCGATTGTGTTCCTGATCCTCAAGCGCACCATCCAAGAGTGTTTCACAGTAACCACGGATGGCGGTGAGCGGCGTGCGCAACTCGTGTGAGACGTTAGCCACGAAATCCTTTCGCACGCGCTCCAGACGTTCGAGGTCAGAAACGTCGTGCAGGATGACAATAGCCCCGCGACGAGGGGGAGCTGCGAGCGGGGCCGCCTGCGCTTCGAAAGTGCGGCCCTCTGCGGCGGGAGGTCGTAGCCGCTGCTTCATGGATTCTCCGGAGACGAGGACTCGATGGAGCATATCCAGGAGTCCCGGGTCGCGCACCAGTTCCAGCAAGGGCAAACGCTCCGGAACGGGAGATGAGAAACCGACGGCCCGCGCAAACGCATCGTTGCAAAAGGTGACTCGCAGCTCATTATCTACTGCCAACACGCCCTCGACCATGCTGGAAAGAATGGCCTGGCGCCGCGTGGCTTCCAGGCTCAGCCGCTCCACCAAGTCACGGAGTTGCCTGGTCATGGAATTCAGCGACCGGGCCAGGGCGCCCAGTTCATCCTCTGCGGCGGGTAGCGGGCTTTCGGAGAAATTCGCGTCCACCAGACCCTCCGCGAACGCGCTTAGGCGACCAATGCGGCGGGTGAAGGAGCGGGAGAAAAAGTAGGCGATGCCTAGTGCCACGACGGCAGCGGCGAGTGACGCTCCGAGAATCCGCCATCGCACTGCGGCTATGGCGGCATCAATGTCTTCGAGTGGCACCGCCAGCCGCAACACGTGACCCGGCTTCCCGCCGTAGGTGACCGCCATTGCCACGTAGCAGAGGTCGCGGTTGAGTGTGGCGCTGTGCCGGATGGCCATGCCAATGCCGCCTTGAACGGCCTGCCGGACTTCCGGCCGCATGGCATGGTTGTCCATGGCCGCGTGATCATGTTGAGAATCCGCGAGTACCACGCCCCCGGGATCGACCAGCGTGACGCGCGCTTGCGCTTGCGCCCCTACGGCTTTAGCCCATTCCTGGAGTTGTGGCCGCGGGAAATTGCCCAACTCAGCAGAAAGGATCCGCACCTGCGCGGCGAGGCGCTGCTGCACGCTCTCCACCTGGCGCTGCGCCATGTACCGGCTCAGATAGAAATTCAGCACGAAGAGCGTCGCAGCAATCAGGAGGCAAGCGTTCCAAAGAAGCTTGCGAAAGATCGGGCTCTTCAGAGTCATGTAAGCCAAGACTCCCCTTTTGGCTTCCCGACTGGCCTTGATTATACACCTCGCGGGCTTCGTGTTGGCACGTTCCTGTGACGGGCCAGTTGGAGGCAACAGGGTGTATACTCTTTACTGCCAGAATGCCCGAGTGAGCTTTCGGGCTTATTCTACTAATCCGCCGCAATATGGTGTTCGTCACCGACATCCACGTGCTTTCGGCCGCATTTTTCATGGGATTGGCGGCGGCTGCGCCGATGGGCCCGGTCAACATGCTGGCCATCCGCCGCGGCATGATCGGCGGTTGGCGCCGCACCCTCACCTGCGGAATGGGCTCCGTCGCCGGCGACCTGATCCTCTTCTCCGTGGTCCTTCTCGGCGGTCACTATCTCTTTTCCGACCTGTCCAACCCGACTCTCCAGACTGTCCTGGCCGCTATCGGCGTCATCGTTCTGCTTCCGCTGGGAATCTACTTCCTCATCCGCGCCGTCAAGGAGCCCCTGCGGGCCTACGCTAGCGCTCGCAAAGACTGGGATGAAGGCACCGTCCCCGAGCATCTAGCCACGGATGTCGCCTCCTGTGCTGCCCTAACCATGTTCAATCCCTTAACCATGGTTTACTGGGTCGGCGTCACTTCCAACTGGCTCCCCTTCGCCCATTCAGTCTTGGGCCGCAGTGCCCCCGGGTGGGGAATCGTGATGGTCGCCGCGGGGCTGACGACTTGGTTTACCACGCTGATCTTCCTCGTTCGCTTCATCCCCAACCGCATCGGCCCGACCTTCTTCCGCGTCGTCAACGTCATCCTCGGCCTTATTCTCCTCGGCTTCGCCACCTTCTGTGCCACACTCCTTTCCCACCATTTCCTGCACTGAAACGCGGCGGACATTATGATTCTTAATTCAATCAACCTTTGCTCGCCGCACGGCTGTGTGATTGCACAGATTCTGGCGCCCAATAAGGCGACTGGGCGTAATAGTCGTAAAGCCTATGCTCGTACTCGCGAGTGACGGGGATGGATTCGTCCCACTCCGGGCCGTTCTTGATGGTCTCCCGGGAGAGGTTGACGTAGACTTTGGAGTCCGGCCAACTCACATTGTCGATCCACTGAGGCGACTCCAGCACTTTCTTGCCAGACCACCAGTTCCGCGTATCCACCTCGAGGTATCGAATGGCCCAGGTTTCATCGTCGACGATGAAGTCCCTTACGTGACCGATCTCACCATCCGTCGCGTCGATGTGATAACCTGTCACCTCGTCGGTGCTGCGCAGATGTGAATCGGCCGACTCTTTTCCCGCCCGGGCTTGCGCCACTTCCGCTTCCGTCGCCGCTTCCCTTTGAACCGTCAAGCCTGCCGGGTAGGACGCAAGGCCCCATAGATTGGGTCCATCCCAATAGTAGGGGTAACCGTAATACCCTAAGTACACGGCCTCGTGCTGCCGTGAGACGGGCTTGTGTGTATCGATGGAGGGGCTGCCCTTGATCTGCTTTTTCGTCAGCGCCACATCGAGGCGCTTGGATTGTCACTCCGCCTGGCAAAGGGCGATGGGCGAGACCAGCACCAGTCGGCTGGCCAGCCAACCCCCGGTATTGACCACAAGGTAGCGGATGGCCCAGATCTCATCGTCGAAATAGAACTGATCTAATGTTCCAACCTCCCCATTCCTTGCTCGGATTGCAAAACCCTTTAGCTGGGTGACATTTCTTAGCATGGTTCTATCCTCCTTGGCAGTTCGTAACTGTGTTGCTCAACCACCTCTTCCCGTGCCCGAGCTCCCTTGTTATCAGGGCTGGTTCGGGGCAGGGCTCGGCTGGCTTTTGGCCGGTGCCGAAGACCGCGGAGCGGTCGGATTGTTCGGGGATGTCCCAGACAATCTTTGGTCGATGTACTCGGTCAGACTTTTTTTGAGGTTCTGAATGGCTGGCGATAGCAAAACGTCATTGGGGAGATCATGAAAACGCTTTTCAATTGCCGCTCTGAGGTCATTGTTGAACACCTGCAGTTGTCTGTTGAGGGCATCCTGGGTAGCGTTACTGGTGGCGTTCAGCCGATCCAGAGCAGCGTTCAGCTTCACCGACTCATCGTGGTTGAGTTTCGAATACAGAGCCGCGTAATCGCTGGAGCCGTAAATCGGGCCAGTGCACTGAACCATTTCATAGGTCCAGTTCTCGGTAGCGTCGATCGGAGTATGCGTGAGCTGACCCTCGCAGACGTACCCACCCCGGCCCATTTTTATGGACTGGTTGGGTTCCGCGATGGGCCGGATTTCTTGTGCTCGTAAAGCTCCGGCAGTCAGCAATGAGAGTAAGGCAAGAGATGCTGACCATAATGTGAAAGGGACCACCTTCCTAATCTTGCTCATTGCGGTTACTCCTTATGGGGTTGTGCCAAAAGCCGTCGGAAGCGACAATCGCGTTAGCCTCTTTCGGCCCCCAGCTACCGCGCTCGTAGGGGCGAGCCCGGTGGTGGGTCTTAAGGACTGGATCGACCACCGCCCAGGCAGCCTCGATCGCGTTTTCACGCGTGAAGAGCGCTCCATCGCCGACCATGGCATCGCCCAAAAGCCGCTCGTAGGGCGATTCCTCTGCCGGCCGTTCTTCGAGCAGGTAGAGCTCTCGCTGGTCCCCGACGAACTCCTTCCCTGCGACCTTGACGCGAGCCGCAAGGGCGATGGCCTCGCTGGGGGAGAGCCGGAAGCGCAGGTAGTTGGCCCGGCCGGTCGTCGGCGCGGAGTCGGCGAAAAGCCTCTGCGGCGGCGGCTTCAGCTCCACCAGGACCTCGGTCGCGGTTTCCGCTAGGCATTTGCCCGAGCGCAGGTACCACGGCACCCCCTCCCAGCGCCACGAATCGATGAACAGCCGCAGGGCGCAAAAAGTCTCGACGTCGGAGTTCTTCGCCACGCCCGGCTCCTTACGGTAGCCAGCATACTGGCCGCGCACCAAGTCGGAGGGCTTCAGAGGGCGCATGGCTTCAAATATCTTGGCTTTCTCGCTTTGCACGGCTTCAAAGTGTCTACCGGCCGGCGGCTCCATGGCCAGTAGCGCGACGATCTGGAAGAGGTGGTTCTCGATCACGTCGCGCAGACAGCCGGCGGTTTCGTAGAATGCGCCACGCCCCTCCACGCCGAAATCCTCGGATAGGGTTATCTGCACGCTGGCCACATAGTTGCGGTTCCAGATCGGCTCCAGGAAGGAATTGGCGAAGCGGAAATAGAGGATATTCATGATCGCTTCCTTTCCGAGGAAGTGATCGATGCGAAAGATGGAGTCTTCCGGGAACTCGGCTCGGGCAACGTGGCTGAGCTCCCGCGCGGAGGCCAAGTCGCGTCCGAACGGCTTTTCCACAATGACGCGCGCATGCTCAGCCAATTTCGCGGCGCCAAGCCCTTTGATCACCGTCTCGAACAGCGAGGGCGGGATGGCCAGGTAGTGCGCTGGGCGCCTGGCGCAACCGAGCTCTTTTTTAATCGCCGTGAACGTGCTCGGGTCATGATAGTCCCCACTCACGTATCTGAGCAGGGACAGAAGATGATGAAGGGCGCGCTGGTTATCGATCCCGCCAGATCGCTTGATGCCGTCCGTCACGCGTTTGCGCAGACGCGTCAGACTCCAATTGGGGAAGGCGACGCCGATTACCGGAACCTTGAGGGCGTCTCGCTTCACCATCGCATAGAGTGCCGGGAAGATCATCTTGTGGGCGAGATCGCCCGTCACACCGAAGAGCACCAGCGCGTCCGAACGGGGAGCATCCATCAGGCGCCCACCTCCTTATTGGCGGCCTTTTCCTTATGGCCGCCGAACTGGTAACGGAGGGCTGACAACATCTTGTCCGCGAAGTCGTCCTGGCCGCGCGAGCTGAAGCGTGCGTACAGTGCGGCACTGAGGACGGGGGCCGGAACCGCCTCATCGAGCGCCGCCGCGATCGTCCAGCGCCCCTCCCCCGAGTCCGACACCCGGCCAGCGAACTTCGCCAGGTCCGGGCTATCGAGGAGCGCCATGGCGGCCAGGTCTAGGAGCCACGAGGCGATGACACTGCCACGGCGCCAGACCTCGGCGATATCGGCCAGATTCAGGTCGTACGGGTAATACTCAGGGTCGCGCAACGGCGTGGTTTCGGCATCGACGGCGCGCTGCTGCTTGCCGGCGTTGGCATGGCGGAGGATGTTCAACCCCTCAGCGTAAGAGGCCATGATGCCATACTCGATGCCGTTGTGGACCATCTTAACGAAATGGCCTGCGCCGCTCGGACCGCAGTGCAGGTAGCCGTGTTCGGCGGTGCCGCCCAGCTTCTCCCGGCCGGGCGTGCGTGGCGCCGCCTCGATACTTGGGGCTAGCGCGGCGAAAATGGGGTCGATGCGCTGGATGACGGTCTCATCACCGCCGATCATCAGGCAGTACCCTCGCTCTGACCCCCAGACCCCGCCGCTGGTCCCGACATCCACATAGTGGATGCCCTTCGGTTTAAGTTCGGCAGCGCGGCGGATGTCATCGTGGTAGTAGGAGTTGCCGCCGTCGATGACCACGTCGTCACGCTCCAGGAGGGAGATGAGGGTCGCCAGGGTTGGGTCAACCGCGCCGGCCGGGACCATCATCCAGACGGTGCGGGGCAATTTCAGCTTATTCGCGAAGTCTTCGAGCGACGTTGTTCCGACCGCCCCTTCTTTGACGAGAGCCTGCCCGTTTTCGGACTGAATGTCATAAACGACGCATTGGTGGCCGGCCCGCAGGAGGCGCCGCACCATGTTGGTTCCCATTCGGCCTAGTCCGATCATGCCCAGTTCCATGTGATTTTCCTCTCCTTCAAGAACCGTAACCCTCGCTCGTCATAGGCGTCAGATGAGGCCGCAGCGGATCGACCATGATTCGCAAGCGGTCTTTTCGAGAGGGCTCCCCGTGAACTCGCTTCGACTGGATCAATGCGTTTCCTGCCGGTCTTGGGTATGTCCGGATAGCGAGCCAAGTCGAGGACGGGAAGGCCCTGGAGTGTCAAACTAGAGCAGCGGGACCTTCCCGCCGCTCCATGGCTCTCCGCCGGGCGGCGAACTCCTCTGGGTTGCGGTTGATGCGTTGAGGGCGGTCAATGGATACGTCATCCTGGAGGCGCGTGGTGACCTACAAGCTGCGAGTACAACGGCAGAATTCCCTTTACTGGGTTTTCTGGTCGCCGGCAGTCTCCTCCTGCTGCTCTTCCGCCTTTTGCCAACTGGAGTTGGGGTCGTATCCCTTCATACCTTTGGCGAGAGCCTCGGTCTTCTTACCGAGATCCTTCTGATACACCACTCCATCCTCGTCAACGATGAAGGTCATGACGCCCGAGGACCTGTATTCCGCCGGATAGGCCACGAAAGC
>Ga0326727_10017579_pt1 | contig 14804 bp, 10 predicted proteins | sample MB2enrmetagenome_FD_207643 | JGI IMG/M metagenome (GOLD analysis project Ga0326727, IMG submission 207643) | Lab enriched peat soil microbial communities from McLean, Ithaca, NY, United States - MB29MY | ecosystem: Environmental > Terrestrial > Soil > Wetlands > Peat | place: USA: New York... | reverse complement strand
GCGGCAGTGACTCGCTGGCGTGCGCTTCGATGAAACGGAGCGCCGCAGATACGCGGCGTTCATCCGACGCTCCCGGAGTGAAGGTTGCTTTACGGTGGGAGTTGACCATATCCCCGACTGAACAGGCTAGGCTGGTAGCCAGCTCGTCAAAACTCACGCGCTCAGGCGACTGAACGCCCAGCGCCGCAATGACAGTTAAAGGAGACAATTCGGGCAAGGGAGGAATGCTGGGAAGCGGAAACGAGGGACATACGGCACGACGATTCGTTTCTATGATCCTAAGACGGACGTGTGGCAAATCACCTGGATCGACCCTCCCGCTGGCCATGTGCAGCTATTGACTGGACGCAAGAAGGGAGACGAGATCGTGCTGGAGGGAAAGAGAGCAGATGGGGTTGCCATAAAGTGGATATTCTCGGAAATCAAGTCCGCCTCGTTTCACTGGAGCGGCCATGAGTTTGTCGATGGGCGCTGGCGCCTTGCCGAGGAGTGTTTTCCTCATCGTGTCGGTGCGATTCCGCGATGACCATCTTTCCATCGCGTGGGTCTGACCACATCTCAGTTTCTTGCTTTTCTCAATCGAGGATCATGGGTTGGGATCGTGGGTTCTGCACTTTTGCTCCGATACTGTAACTTGTTTAGAATGAAATTCTTCAGAGACAAAGATGAGCCGCTGACCTCGCTGCGCGCAAGCTGGCGCAGTTCGATGGCGGGAAAAGAGTTCCGGCGACCATCAGCGCAATCGCGGACGCGGTGCGCTGGGCAGAAGAAATTATGAAGGCGATTGACGAGCGGTGGCCCTCTGCCAAATGAGGGCATCCACCGCAAGTAGTCCTGACGCAATGAGGGCTGAGATTTCTACCCTGGCATGACCCGTAGAACCACTGTCTCTTGCCTTCAGATGCCAAGGCAAACGAGTTGGAGATCACCTTTTGTGTCGCCGTACAAAGCGCGCGGCAAGGTGAAGAGGATGATCAGACTGATGAAGGCCAACAGAGCGAGGATGAAGATGCTTCCTTCTGGACCGGTAGCTCCGCCACTCAGGATCGGCCTGCCAGCAGGATGGCTGGAGAAGAGATGGTGTTGGACCATGGTTCCGCTGTCCGCGACTCCGTAGAGAAAGGATTGTGCCCAGTCCCACGTGGTGTGGAAGCCGATTGCCCACCAGAGTGAGCCCGTACGCCAGAGGCTGAGGCAGAAGACGAGGCTTGCCAAGCCGGCGCTCAGCAAGCCGATAGAAGACTCGCTTGCATTGGAGCCATGGCCGAGGCCGAAGAGGAAGGAGAGCAAGAGAGCGGCCGTCCAGAAGCCGAGAGCCTTGTGATGGCGCGTTTTAAATATCCACTCATAAAGACCGGCGAAACCCCGCGCAATGGTGAACAGCAGATATCCCCTGGTTAGGCTCTCTTCAAAAAGAGCAACAAGGAAGAAGCCGAAAAGCCAGATTGCCCCGTAGCGAAAGACATCAGTTCCGAAGAGAAGCCGATTCTCAATCAACAGCAGACCCGTCTTCCAGAGGGTAAAGATGAGGACTGAAAGACAGGTGACACCCCAGGCAAGACCCGTGAAGAAGTGGGAGACTTTGTGTTTGCCTCCAAGCCCGTAGACGGAGAAGCGGCGCTTTTCAATCTTCGACATGATCAAGGTGACAATCAAAATGGCGAGGAGAGGAATGGAAGTGCTCACGAGTACGGAAGTTAGCCGCCTGGTGGTCTTGTCGATTGGGGTAGGCGGTTCGGAAGGGTGAAGATTGTGGCCGACCACGTTTGCAAGAGCCATTAGTGCGCCAAAGATTGTGATGAAGATAAGAAGGCTCCAGCCGGGGCGGAGTCCGCAATCGCCGATAAAGAGGTTGCGGAAGGCTCGCGATTTGGTGGGAACAATTGCCTCTGTTGTGGGTGTGAGTATTTCATCTTCGGAATTGCGTGTTTCATTGATCTCAGTGTTCAAAATGCTCCTTTGTGAGCTACTTTCTGCTGAAGGTTGGCAGAGCAGAATCGAGGCGCCTATCGCTGGATTCTCTTTGGGTGCGGTCCATCTGGGTTGCGCTTCATTTCAAGCGCAGGAATGTGCGGGTTGGCCTTGCTTGCATCCGTGGCCAGCGTTGCGCGGGCCTCGCTGATGCGGGTTCCGTAAGACTTCCGTGTGAGTGCGTTGATGGCGTTCTCCAACACCCGCGAAAGCGGAGAGGGCAACTCAGCGTCCAAACTGTTCGCTGCCATTGCCGTGGCTTGCCAACACAACGTGAGATTTGGCAGCAGCTCACGGCCTTTGGCGGTCAGCCGAATCAACTTCTGCCGTCCGTCTTCCTGCCCAGATTTGGCGGAAAGGATGCCTTGCTTGATCATGAGAGCAACGGTCTGCGTGGCAGCCGGCTGGGTGATGCCGGCGATCTCTGCAACCTGGCCTACGGTCAGCGGCTCAAGATTCATCAGCGCACGCACGACAGGTGTGTAGCGTGGCCTGTAGGCAAGGCCGGCGTCCTTGTAGGCGGCGCTCACTGCGCCATCCAGCAGATCGACCAGATGGCGCAATTGCGTTCCGAGTGTTTGATTCATGACATTACATTAGCACTTATATAATCGCTTGTCTAGTTGAATCGCAAAAGGGGAAGGGGCAGAAGATGCTCAGATATATACAGTCTTTGTCCCCGCCGGATTGATCCTGATAAGTCGGCTGGTGTTTACCGATGGGCGATGCGCCGGTTGCTGGTTCAGACCGAGTCACGGCCAAAACAGGGATGTTATCTCCAGCAACCCCAGCAAATAGGATCTCAGCTCAGGTGGTCAAAAAGGGTTCCAGCGCGGTAGCCCCAAGTCAGTGAATCCATTGCCCAGGAAATTCGCGAAGGTGCTGGTCAGTCGGGTATACCTTTTGACCCGATCTACTTACCAAAGGCTCCCGGAAGATTCGTCCAGCATTGAGCTCGCGCCTGCAATCCGCCGTCTCCAAATGCGGCGTGTCCTGGCAGCTATGGCCACAGTATGAACAGACGGGCGGCGATCGTCGGCTGGTTGGCCTTGAAGTCGATGCTGATCGAGTCCTGCCCACATTTGTGCAAATGCCCGCATTCGTGCAATCAGCTGAACGTACGCCTGCCAAGAGCTGAATTCGATCAATGAGATAGCGGCAGAAGTCTTGGCACGCAACTTGCGTTCCCACATACGACGGAGAGCAGGACAAGCCGCTGGGCGAAGGACTAGAAGCAATGTTTCGCGCCGAAATTCATCAACTTGCGAATGGTCCGACTCTGAAGATGGAAGGCAGGCTCGTTGGCAACTGGGCAGAGCAGGCAAAGTCCCTGGTCACGAAGACTTCGGTCCCGGCAGGACTGATCATTGATCTCACGGACGTGACCTACGTCGATTCTGTGGGCGAGGAAGTACTGATCTGGTTCCGCATTATCGGTGCGATGTTTGTCGCGGAGACTAGTTATGTCTTGGACGTCTGCGAACGACTTCGCTTACTGCTCAAGGAAGACCCAAGTAATTCTTCCGGCGAGCGACATAGCGGGACCGTTCGCAGGCCCTCCCCCGGCCGTGCCCGGGCGAGTTGACGTTCGCCTGGGCACGGTCGATCAATGAGGAACAAACATGTCATGGTTCCACGGAAAAACGGACGGTGCAGACAATCGGGACCATGCGTCGGTGTCGGAGGTCTTGGCTTGCTTCCTAGACCAAAGGACGTTCCTGTTGCGGCTTGCCTTGCTGATCACCGGCGATGAACGAACAGCGGATCAATCCGTCGTCGATGCCTGTGACATGGCGGTCGAAGGACACGGTCCCTTTCGTGATTGGCTCTTCGAATGGGCCAAGGCGGTGACGATCACAAGTGCGATATCCAGATGTGGCGCTGCCATACGCAGCTGTGAGACCGCGTACAGGGATCGGCGTTGCTCTCATGCCGATCATCTACAACAGGGCAATCTTGCCGAGCGCGAGTCCAGCCTCAACTTCATTCTTCAAACTGATCCCGGCACAGTGATCGCCGAACTTGATGCGCTCAGCCGCGCACTTCTAGTGCTGAGAGTGGCAATCCGGTCATCCATCCAGGACTGCGTGGTCCGTCTGAATGTTTCCCGCGCCGCGGTGCTTGCCGCCAACTGTCGAGCCATGACGTGGCTTCATGACTTGCGGCTGAAATCACAGTGTGACCAAGCCTCTTCAGTGAAACCCCAACCGGATAATCCCCGGCAGAGAGCGTCGCCAGAGGAACGCCGCGAGGCACGAACCGATGCCGGCAAAAGGCCTGGCAGCAGTCCCGAAAGGCAGGAGGAACTTTGATCGGTGTGGTTACCATCGCGCGCGAGTATGGCAGCGGAGGCGCAGAACTCGGGCACCTCGTCTCGGTGAAGACGAGGTGGGAATTGCTGGATCGCCAACTTGTCGACCGGGTAGCGCACGTTTCCGGTGTGGATCCAAAGCTGGCAGCCAGCCTTGAGGAACACACGCACCACTGGTGGCAGTGGGCTATCGCGGGGATGAGCCATGGCTCGCCGCATGGGTACAGTACGCCGGCCCAGGCCTGCGAAATGGATGAAGACTTTGTCCATGACATCACGATGCGCGTAATCCAGAGAGTGGCCGACGCCGGGAACTGTGTGATCGTGGGTCGCGGCGCGCAGTGCCTTCTCCACGCACGAACCGACGTTCTCAATGTTCTGGCGTACGCACCGGTCGAAGAGCGACTTCGGCGGCTACGAACCCGACTACCAGAGTGTGCGGATCTTAAGGCGCTTATAAAGCGCATCGATAACCAACGCGCAGGTTATGTTCGTCAACACTATGGGAAAGATTGGCTCGACAAGTCACTCTACGATCTCTGCATCAATACCGCGCTGGGCCTGGAAGTTGCCGCAGAACTTATCATCGCCGCGATCGAACGTGCAAACCGGCCTCGGAACCTCGCGAATCTGGAGTTACACAGCCCTTGCGGCGGACCGACGGTTCAAACTACCGCCGGCGAGCCGTCCTCTTGTCAGCGATAGTCGCGGTCAATGTTCAGTCTTTTCATCCGGGACTGCAGCGTCGTCCGTTTCATGCCAAGCCGCGCTGCAGCTCCGTTCGGTCCGCCAACAATGCCATGTGCTTCTTTCAGTGCACGCAGAATCTTCTTCCGTTCGGATGACGAGGACAACTCAGACCCTCTCACTGGCATGACTTCCGCTGAGGTCCGGGACTCTGGTGTGGCGACTTGCAGCACCGAGCCTTGCGTCAGGATTACCGAGCGCTCAATCAAGTGTTGCAGCTCCCGGATGTTGCCGGGCCAGTCGTACTCGGTCAAAGCGTCGATCGCCACTTTCGGGATCGATTCAATGTGGCGATTCATTTGCTGAGCATACTTCTGTGTGAAGTACCGAATGAACAACGGGATGTCGGACTTGCGATCGCGTAACCGCGGAACCTCGATCGGAAACACATGTAGACGATAATAGAGGTCACTCCTGAATTTTCCTTCCTCCACCATGGCCTTAAGATCGCGATTCGTAGCCGCAATGACGCGAATATCGACCCGGATCGTCCGATTGCTACCGAGCCGTTCAAATTCCTGTTCCTGAATCGCACGGAGAAGTTTCGACTGAAGTTCGAGCGGGATTTCGCCCACTTCGTCAAGGAACAATGTGCCGTGATCGGCCAGTTCAAAGCGCCCGATCTTTTGTCCGAGGGCGCCGGTGAATGCGCCCTTTTCATGGCCGAACAGTTCGCTTTCAAGAAGCGTTGCCGGAATCGCCGGGCAGTTCACTTTCACGAATGTCCGCTTCTTCCGTTCGCTCATGTCATGGATAGCGCGAGCGATCAGTTCCTTTCCAGTCCCTGTTTCACCGAGCACAAGGACGGAGGTGTCAGTAGGCGCGACAATCTGCGCGCTCTTCATCAGGGCTCGGAACGCCGGACTCTCACCAATCATGTTAGCGAGGTTCTGGTCGGAGCGGATTTCATCCTGGAGATATAGATTTTCTGTGGCGAGCTTTTCCTTTGTTTCGGCTAGTTCGCGGTAGGAAAGCGAGTTCTCAACCGCTATCGCAATTTGATGTGCCACCTGCACCAGAAGCCCTACATCCTCGGTTATCCATGGCTCTGCATCGATGCGGGCAATTTCCAGAGTCCCCAGAGTGCGGTTCGGAGTTACGAGTGGAATGGAACAGGAAGCGCTAAAACCGAGAGACACAAGCCTTCGGTACTCAGAGGATGGAAAGCGCTCAAAATCGGGCTGGCTCAGGACAACTGCTTTTCCTGAACGCAATGCCTCTTCGGAGGGCAAGCCCTCAACTTCGACATCCGGCCGATCATCGTCAAAAAGCTGATCCCCGGTGAAGTGGAGCGCGTATGGCCTAATTCGACCGGTGCCTTCATCGTATAGGGTCAATAAGGCGAAGTCATGTTTGATGATCCGTGAAAGCTGGTCCGAGATCGATGCAAACAGCTCGTCCCACGGCAATTTCGATACCAACGCGTTGGTCACATCGAACAACACTTGAAGCCGGTCGCGCTGATAGGTAAGTTGTTGCTGCATCAAATACGCGTCAACTGTAACCGCAGCTTCGGATGCGACCCGCTGGACAAGCGCAAGTTCCACTTCGCTTGGCTCATACGCCGATCGTAATCCGAAGGCCAGTAATCCCAGGCGTCGAGACCCGTTACTGAGAGGAACGAAGGTCGCTCCACGCACCCCCTGGCTAAGAAGGTGGGTGATGAATTTCGGCCACCGCGTCTCAACAGCAAGGTCGGGAATGACCAAAAGCCGTTGCTCCCGCAAAACCCATTCAGCGGGGCTATCCGCAACGACCACGACCGTCATGGGAGACTCGAGGTCCTGAATACCCGTTGCGGCATGTAACCGTATGAGGTTTTGATCCGCATCATAGAGTGCCAGACCGAGATAGTCGAACTCGATTACCTGACGGAGCGATCGGTCGAGGCTTTTGCACAGGCTCTGCAGGTCGTTATGTCCCGAGAGGGACTGCGTCAGCTCGAATAGAGACCGGTAAAGACTGCTCTCGATGGAATCCACAGATCTGATCATAACAACGTGCGGCTTCAGTGGCGTCTCAGCCGGCATTTTTGACCTGGCCGGTGCCGTCCCCGGGCGTCGAGAAACCGTCCGTGCTTCTGCTCCAAAGTGAGCGTGTGATGCGTTGCAACCAAGAGTCAATCCGTTCGTCCAATGAGAGAGGCTTCCTGCGCCGGCAACTGTCATGCCACAAACACGATGTGTTCATCGCTAATGCACAGCGACATCACCACGATTCACCACTTTTTTCAGCAAAAATGCGAAGGGCATGAAGAATACGAGCAGAACCGCCGTCCAGCGAAAAATGTCGATGTACGACATGCCAGCTGCCTGTTGCAAAAGGATGCCTTGTAGCATCCCTTGCGCCTGGGTGGTCGCCTGATGAATTCCTGTAAGCGGCGCCAGACCACGCTGTAACATCTGGCTCTGCTGCTGATAAACCGGGTCATAGATCGTGACGTGTGGAATGAAATTGGCGTAGTGCGACTGGATTCCACGAGCCACAAATGTGTTGGTCAAAGCAATGCCGATACTGCCCCCCAGGTTACGCATCAGATTGAGAATCCCACTCGCGTTTCCCATTTGATCGTTCCGAAGCGTGCCCATTCCCATCGTCATCACGGTAACCATTACCGATGTCGAGCCGATACCTTGCAGGACACAAGGCCAGACAAAGCTGCTCATCGATACGCCCAGGGTGATATTGCCCAACTGAAACGTTCCTATTGCAAAAGCCAGGAACCCGAAGGACAATATCCAGCGGGAATCAACGCGATTCGACAAATACCCAACGACCAGGGCCGCTATAAATGCGGCAACGCCTCGGGATGCTGTGGCAATACCGCTGAGTTCAGCCGTGTAGCCCATCAGAGTCATCAAAAACAATGGAACCCCGGTGATGGCGCTGTACATCGCTACCGAGAACGCCATCAACATGGCGCTTCCCACAAGAAAATTACGGTTCAGAAACACCTTGAGATCGACAATCGGGTACTTGATGCGAAGCTCCCGGATGAGCAGGAAAATAAATGCAATCGCGGAGATCCAGACGAGGCGCGTAATATACGCGCTGCCGAGCCAGTCCTTTTTCTGGCCGTCGTCCAGTATGAACTGAAAAGCGGCCAGCCAGATTCCGAGAAGAATGAAACCGCCGGTATCAATGCGGCCAGGCTTGGCGTCGCGAACATAGGGCGGATCCTCGACGAACTTGAACATCATCAATGCCGCCAGCAGACATACCGGGACATTGATATAGAAGATCCATCGCCAGGAGTAGTTGTCCGTCAGCCAGCCGCCGATCACCGGTCCAATAGCCGGCGCTACGACCAGGCCAAGCATATACACAGCCATTGCCATACCACGCTTGGCGGGTGGGAAACTCTCCAGCAGAATCGCCATCGAAAGCGGCACCATGGCTCCGCCTCCGATGCCCTGCAGCGCCGAAGACCCTAACAGGAAACCCATGGTCGGAGCAGATCCGCACATAAAGGATGCCACCGCGAATAGTGCTGTGCAGATCAGGAGCAGTCTCTTCCTGCCGAAACGCAGCGACAGCCACCCGCTGGCAGGCAAGATGATCGCGTTGGCGACGAGATAGCACGTCAGCACCCGAGTTGCTTCGTCGTTTGTTGCCGCCAACGCTCCAGCGATGTTCGGAGTCGCCACAGACACGATGGAGGTATCGAGGACTTCAACGAAAGTGGCCAACATCACGGCAACTGCGATAAACCATGGATTCGAGCTTGGATGCCACTCCTCCGTTGCCACAAGTGGTTCTTGGGGTGCGCTCATCTGACCTTAACCTCTGGGATTACCGAAAGTCCGGGACCAAGCCTGTATTCCGGCGAGGGAGAATCGTCGATTACGATCTTGACCGGAACTCGCTGTACAACCTTGACGTAGTTTCCCGTTGCGTTCTCGGGCGGTAACAGGCTGAACCGAGCGCCGGACCCGCTCTGAATACTGTCAACGTGGCCACGAAGCCTGAGTTGCGGGTAGGCATCCACCTTAACCGTGGCTGGCTGGCCAGGACGCATGTATTGAAGTTGAGTCTCCTTGAAATTGGCCGTCACCCAAAGCCGATCTGAAACCAGCGCCATGAGAACCTGGCCAGTCTGCACAAAGTTCCCAGGCTCAACCGACTTCTTTGTGATATATCCGGAATCCGGGGCATAGATTTTTGTGTAGGAAAGATTAAGTTCAGCCTGCCGCACCGCGGCGCTCTGCTGATCTTTCAGCGAGCTTGCGGATTGGAGGTCGGATTCCCGTACCTGAACTTGCTCAGGGGCGGATTGAGCTTCCAGTAGTCTTCCCTTGGCTTGTTGAACCTGCTTTTCCGCCAGTTCCAGTTGGGCTTTTGCTGCCGCAACCTCTTGTCGAGCGGCGTCGAGATTTGCAGCTGTAGCGCGTGCTTCAGTTTCGGCGTGATCCAACAGTTGACGGGAGACTTCGTCTTTGTCATGCAGAGTTTTGTAGCGCTGTGCATCGTCGCTTGCACGATGCGCCTCCGCTTCAGCCGCCGCCATTTGAGCCTGGGCATGCGTAACTTGTGCCCGCAAAACACTCACCTGGTCGCGTGCCGCATCCAACCCCGCTGTAGCCTGAACCAGTACCGCCCCGGTTACAACAGAGGTCAAATCCATACCCGACTGGGCCCCGGCCTCATGCGCCGCCGTCGTCTTCAGACCGGCCTGTGCTTGATCCAACTGCGTCTGATAGTCGCGGGGATCGATCTCAGCAATCAGGTCGCCTTTGTTTACGTGCTGATTGTCTTGAACGTACACATGGAGCACCTGGCCGGGTACGCGCGGGCTGATCTGGACGACGCTTCCGTCAATGAAGGAGTTGTCGGTCGACTCAAAGGCTCTCGAGTAAAGGTAACACCATGTGCCGGCCACTACCGCCAGAATGCCGCCAGCCAACACCACCAACTTCATCTTGTTCTTCCGGCCTGCAGTCTCGGTCGGCACTTGTTGATCTTGCTCATCTTTTTCGGATTCCATGATTTCCTTCATATGCGAGTCTGTTTCAGCCTTTCCGATCCGGCTACAGCCGGAAGTCTTCCACATGTCCCAGCGCGGAGGCTAGGTTCAATCGCGCAATGTTGAACTGGGCAAGGCTCGAAACCACTATCAGCCGTGCATTCTCCAGGGCCGTTTGTGCGTTGACGACTTCAATGTTGTCGGCAACGCCGTTCTTGAAGCGATCCTGCGCCAGTTGCAGCTCCCGGGTTGCGAGAGAAGCAGCCTGTTCTGCGGCTCGGACCTGCTCTTCGCGGGTTTTGACGTTCAGCAGCGCCTGACGAACATCCTTTTCCACGGCGGCGCGGACATCCCGAAGTTGTGCATCGGATTCGCGTTGCCGGCTCGACGCTATCTTCATCTCGTACAGCGTGCGGCCGCCGTTGAAGATCGGAATATTGAGACTGACACCGACGCTGCGCGTAGGATAGTCAACCTCATTCGGCTTAAGGCCGCTGCTCCCGTAGTCCCCGAATGCACTCACCGAGGGCAGCAGGTCGGCCTTTGTGGCTTTCCGTTGAGTCTCCGCAATCTTCAGCTCCTTTTCCGCAATCGAAACCTCGACACGATCGATGAGCGCCTGTTTCACGGCCTCCTCGGTGTCGCGGTCCGGCTCCGCGGTCAAGCGCATCTGATCGCGGAGCGTCACGCGGCCCGCGAAAGGCTGTCCGCCGACCCCATTGACGATACGGAGAAGATCCAGTCGCGCGGTGTCCAGGTTCGTCTGCGCTTGAGATAACTGAACCTGCTGATTGGCGAGACGCGTCTCAGCGCGCGCCACATCAATGCCATCGGCAACGCCGGCTTGTCTCTGGTTGTTCGCCAACGCAAGAAGCGTTTCCGCCAATTGAACGTTTGACTGCGCGGCGTCAACAGCTTGCTCGGCCTCTAGCACTGCCAAGTAAGATATTGCAGTCGCTGTAGTGACCTGCTGGACAGCTAATCGCTGCTGTTCGCGGGCCAGCGCCACTCCAGCACTGCCGGCCCGGTAGCGAAGGATAGAACTGACGTCGAAGACGCTCTGAACCATTTGGAACCGGGCATCGAAGTGATCAAATACGCCAGTGAACGGTGACAACCCTGGTAGTTTGTCCATGGGAAGTCCTATCGCGGCGAGATTGAGCGTTTGACTCGCTTGGTATGCCGATCCTGAAATGCTAGGCAGAAGCCTGGAAAGGCTGATCCCCTTTTCACCTTTCGCCTGCGCTATGCGCTCTTTGGCAATAACGGATTGCAGGTTATTCTTTAGTGCCAGATCCACTGCGTCGGTAAGGCTCAGTGAAGTATCTTCCTTGGGTACAGTCTCTTGCCCATACGCGGCCGACACAGCAACGATCAGCGTTTGTGTGAAGAACACAGAGGCCACTGTGATCGAAATTGCCCACCTGGCCCTCCAATACTTCGAACTTTGCATTTGTGCTCCATGTAAAGAGAATCGAGTTCTCGATTCCATAATTTGCAGTCGTTGGACCATTGGCGCTTATGGAGCCCAGGTGTAGAGTTCTCTACCGGTAAACCCTGTAGATAGTGGTTCTTGGGCTGCAGATGAAAATGCCATCGCGCTCCGCAACGAAGAATGGCTCGCGCCGAAATCGGCATTTGCCATCGGCAGGTGCCGATTTCGGCACCTGAAACCGCCGGCTGCGAGGCAAGACAATCCGCACAACGGATCGTGTGCCCTAGGGCGATGCGGTCACAGTTCGCGAGTAATTGTCGCAATCGCCCGTCTAACGTTCCATATAAGTGAGGCCTTGGATGACCCCTCTTTAGATCCACGATATCCGCGCGCAAACAGCGCATTTTCATTCATTTGAAGTGGGCAGATCGGCGCCGTGAACCCTTGAGGATGCCTTGACAGACACAGGATTGAATGCCTGATCGTGTCGATACAAAGCGGACGGGAGCCGAGCCATACCCCCCGATGCAAAGTCTCTTGAAATGAGCCTCCGCAACTATCGCCGGCGATTTGGGACCCACCTTTACCGCGTGAATAAATTGGACAGCGAAGTGCAACAGTAACCCGAGAGGAGGTGATCCGCCATTTTCAAGATCAGCAAAATCGAACGCCGATCTCGCACGGACGTCACGATCGATGGATGCCTTGCCGCGGATTACGTTCAGATCGCAGAGACATATTGCAAAGAAGCAATCTGTTTGGGGAAGCGAGTTCACGTTTTTCTGCGTGACGTTTCGTCAGTGGACGAGGCTGGTCGGGATCTGCTGAAGCGACTGTCGGCAAGTGGTTGCCGCCTGCACGCAAGCGGCACATACAACTCGTACATTGTTAGGACGCTACAGCGGGTCAAGGGCCAACAAACGAACTCAACGGGCGGTGACGCAGGCAAAAAACGATGAGCCTGGGTGAAGGATACGGGAAGGCCTCATTAATCCTACACGCCGAGTTCCAGGAGAATCTCAGCAGGCAGAGTACAGAAGCGAGGACGCGGACGGCATGAGCGAAAGAATCACGACGGAGCAAGGCCAAAATGCCATCGAAGGGGAACTTACCAGATACCGTGCGCTCTTGAAGATCTCTGGCGCCGTCGGATCGCAAGCAACGGTCGATGCAGTTCTTCATAGCCTCGCTGATCTATTGTCGAACGTAGTTGCATTCGAATCCATCGCGCTCCTTCTGTTTGATACCTCCCGGCACCGGCTGATACTGCGCGCGCTCGAGCGCGGCCGGCACGATCCAGGCATCGAAATAGGTACAGAAATTATCTACCAAGGTACGGCCCTCGAACGCGCCCTTGAAGAGCAAGTCCCAGTATTTGTTCCAGACGCGCAGCAAGAAATTGCCAAGACACCGGAACTCGCATCCAGAATTGATCATAGAGACGTAAATAGCGCATACATCTTGCCCGTTTCAACCGCACGGACAAAGCTCGGAGCGTTGATATTTGGCGTGAAAGAGAATGTCGAGTTTAGCCCCTCTGACCTAGAACTCATGCGTTCTGTTGCGGGACACGTTGCTGTTGCTCTGGAGAGCGTGCTGGCCATCAATTCAGTGGAAGCGTATCAGCGTGATTTGGCACGCGAGCGCGACCGGCTCAGCCTTTTACTGGAGATTAACAACCACATAGTAACCATCCTTGAGATCAACGATCTCTTTCGGGCCGCATCGATCTCGATCCGCAAGTACTTCGCTAACGATTTCACTAGCTTCTGGCTCTTCGAAGAGCGATCCAATCGTTTGAAATGCGTGGTCCTGGATTTTCCGGGAAGTCGCGGATTCCTGGGAGACATTGGGATCACCCAGGTCCCTGAACAGGATCTGGATAAGCTGCGAGCACGAGTGCCCTTGGTGTTATCGGGGCCGGACATTGTGAGGATTCCCTCTGTGGTTGCGGATGTTCTGAGAGCGGAATCCATTGCGACGGTGGCAAGTGCCCCGCTGATCGGTGCTAGTGGACCAATCGGAATTATGGCGCTCGGGAGTCGAAAAGCGAATACTTTCGGCCAAGCGGATCTTGATCTGCTATCTCAGATTAGTAGCCAGATATCTCTGGCGCTCGACAATGCTTTAGCTTACGGTCGCCTGACCGCGTCGCGTGATCATCTGGAAGATCAGAGGCTGTATCTGGAATCGGAAATCAGCTCTGAATACAGCTTTGAAGACATCGTTGGAAGAAGTTCAGCCTTCCAAAAAGTACTTGAGCAAGTGTCGATCGTTGCACCTACCGATTCAACGGTCTTGCTTCATGGGGAGACAGGAACCGGCAAAGAGTTAATTGCACGAGCAATCCACAAGCTCAGCTCTAGGCGCGAGCGCACGTTTGTGAGACTGAACTGCGCGGCCATTCCATCAGGGCTGCTGGAAAGTGAACTATTCGGACATGAAAAGGGAGCGTTCACTGGTGCCCTGATACAGAAAAAGGGCAGATTCGAACTCGCCGACAGAGGCTCGCTCTTTCTGGACGAGATCGGCGATATCAGCCTCGAACTACAGCCAAAGTTGCTGCGCGCCGTGCAGGAACAGGAGTTCGAACGTCTCGGAAGCGCTAAAACGATCCATGTCGACGTAAGGATGATTGCCGCGACCCACCGGGACCTTTCCGAGATGATTCGCGAGGGAAAATTCCGCGAGGATCTTTTTTACCGACTCAACGTCTTTCCGATCGAGATTCCACCGCTGCGAGAGCGGCGCCAGGATATTCCGCTCCTGGTGAATTATTTCGTGTCAAACCTTTCCCGAAGGATGCGGAAACGGATTAAGTCCATTCCTAAGCAAGCAATGGAGACCTTGACGAACTGCCCATGGAAAGGCAACGTGAGGGAATTGGCGAACTTCATCGAACGTGCAGTCATTCTTTCGCACGGCGATGAGCTAGCGGTGCCAGTCGCCGAACTCCAAGCCGCTTATTCTTGTGCCGTTTCTGCCCCTGCCTCCACTTTCTTTCAAGCAGAACGGAAGGTCATTATCGACGCACTCAAGGCGGCATCGGGGAAAATTGCAGGTAAAGGCGGAGCTGCCGAGCGTCTCGGCTTGAACCGTACGACCCTGCAGAATAAGATGAAGCGCCTCGGCATCACCAAAAGCGACTATCAACTCTAGTCGCGGGTTCTGTACAGTTGAGTCGTGTCCTTCCAGGTCGGGCCTCGTCCCCAGATTTTCCTGGCGAGAGTGTGCACCTCCTGCCCCTAGCCGTTTCTAATTGGAAAGCTGCATTTTCGACGCCTCGACCATTGTTCACCCAGGTGCGATTCAGGTGGCAGCCGGCCTGCACTTGCTGCACTCATTTTCAGGGGAGCAGCCGCCCACGTAGTGAATGA
>Ga0326727_10017578_pt1 | contig 14804 bp, 14 predicted proteins | sample MB2enrmetagenome_FD_207643 | JGI IMG/M metagenome (GOLD analysis project Ga0326727, IMG submission 207643) | Lab enriched peat soil microbial communities from McLean, Ithaca, NY, United States - MB29MY | ecosystem: Environmental > Terrestrial > Soil > Wetlands > Peat | place: USA: New York... | reverse complement strand
TCCCAACACGATTTCCGTGATTCTGGATGGGCAGTCCTTCGTCATCCATGCGACGCCTTCGCGGGATGGCAAACTCAAATTGCAGTGCGGCCCGCACGAGTTCTCCGCGGAGATCGTTGACCCGCGCGTCTGGAGAGGGCGAAAGCAAGGAGCGTTGGAAGCCGAGGGGCGGCAGCAGATCAGCGCGCCCATGCCCGGAAAAGTGATCCGCCTGCTGGTGGCGGCGGGGGACAACGTGGAATCCGGGCAGGGACTGATCGTTGTCGAAGCGATGAAGATGCAGAACGAGATCAAGTCGCCGAAGAATGGGAAAGTGGAACGCCTGCTGGTGAAAGAAGGGCAGAACGTGAATGCAGGCGATGCTCTCGCGTGGGTCGAGTGATTGAATCAATTCGAAGGATGCGGAAGGTCAGGTATTCCTTCTTCCCGATTTAAAACGTGCCTTTGTGCAGGCGAAACTTAGTGTTTTATTGCGGGGGCTTGGCGGGAGCGGGAGTCATGGATTTCGCGGCGTCGGGCAGCTTGCCGGCGGCTTCGACGACTTGCTGGGCGAGGAAGTTGGTAACATGGGCTTGGTCACGGCCCACGGCGAGATAAGCAGAGCGCAGCAATTGCTCTTTGCGATTGCGCAGGGTGTCGCGGATCGTCTGCTGAACTTGCGGATCATTGACGCCGCGCAGCCCCGCGGCCTCGCGTGCGACGAGTTTCAGGATGCGGGTGCTGTCCTTTAGGACGATCGGCTGGCTGACCTGCCCAGGTTTCAACGCGAGCACGGTCCTTTTCAACGTGGGGTCCGACTGATTCAGGGCTGATTCCGGAATGTAGCCCAGGTCACCGCCGTTTGCCGCGGTGTTCATATCCTCGGAATAATCCATGGCCAGTTGGGCAAAGTCCGCGCCGCTATCCAGCTTGTCCATCAGCATTTTGGCCTTGCGTTGCGCTTCCGCCTCGGTGGTGGCGTCGTCGTTCTTGCGGTTGCGGATCTGCGCATCCTTGTGGGGCGTGATGACAATTTGCGAAATGCGGTATTGAGGTTCGGCAACGTTGAACTGGTTGCGGTTGGCGTTGTAGAAATCCAGAACGTCCTGATCGGTGATGGTGACCTTGGCGGCCACTTCACGGTTCAGCAGCTTCTGGATGGATAGCTGGCGGCGGAGGTCGCGCTTCAAGTCGTCCACGCCCATGCCGCGCTGTTTCAGTTGCCGCTGGAACTCTTCTTCGGTAAAAGGGCTCTTCAGCTCGGTGAACTTGTCCTCGACTTCGCCGTCACTCGCTTCGAGATTCAGTTTCTTGGCGCCCTCCAGGAGGATTTCGTTGTTAATGAGTTGTTCGAGGACATTCAACTTGAGCGAGAGCGCTTCTTCCTGCGAAGGTTCCTGAGCTTCCGGATTGATTTGGGAGCGGTAGTATTTCTCGACCTCATCGCGCTTGATCTCGGTGCCATTCACGACCGCCCAGACGTCCGCAGCGTGGTGTTCCGGGGCGTGGCAACCGGCGAGGATGCCGAGAAGCATGCCCGCCAGAGGCAATAACGCACCCGCGTGGCGGAGTCCACGGTTTGTTCGCTCGCTGATTGGGTAAGTCGGAGGAAAGCTCAAGGTATTCGCTCAGGCTGCCTTTTTCACACGGCCCAAACGGATGCAGCCGGTGCACACACGCACCTGCTTGCGGACTCCGTCCACCACCGCGCGCACCCGCTTCAAGTTCGGGTTCCAGCGGCGGCGCCGTGTGTTATTGGCGTGGCTAACCACGTTTCCAAAGTGCGGCGCCTTGCCGCAGATTGCACACTTCAATGCCATGACTTCACACTTCCTGCTCTTCAAAGGGTAGAAAACACAACGGTTAATGATAGCAGATAAGCCGAGAAACACAAAACCAGCAGTTCGCCGTTTCTGGCGTGAACTATCAGGACGAGCAGCAATGCTTGGCGCCGGGCATCAGGTCATGAATTTCGCCGAATTTGAAAGATTAGAAACGTCTTGAATGGGTGTTTCGAGGCCTCTACCCGGGCCCTTTGCTATACTGGAACGGTCCCAACAGGATACGTTACGCCGTGAATTCGCTCCGCATTTCCATCGTTCAATATCTGAATACCGCCCCGCTCGTCCGAGGCTTCACGCACGGAGCGTTGCGCGGGAAATACCAGTTTTCGTTCACCGTTCCCTCGCAATGTGCCGATGCTCTCCGGAGGAACGCGGCGGACATCGCCATCATCCCGGCGATCGAGTACCCGCGCATCGAGAACCTGGTCGTTCTTCCGGGATTGTCCATCGCTTCGAAGCGCGCGGTGCGCAGCCTGCTGCTGGTTTCCACGAAACCGGTGCGGGAAGTCAGCCGCATCGCCCTGGACCGCAGTTCCCGAAGCACGCAGGCCCTGGTGCGCATCCTTTGCCAGAAATGGTGGGGTATCGCGCCTGAATTGATTGAAGCGGACCCCGATCTGCCGGCGATGCTGCAGAGATCCGATGCCGCGCTCTTGATCGGCGACCCTGCGCTGCGCTTGGCGCTCCATGTCGAACGCCACGCGGAACGCGATCGCGCTGGCGTGCAGCAGTGTTCCGGCAAATCCGTTGGCTTTCCAGGAATCGCCACGCTGTATTTGTACGACATGGTCGAGGAATGGCGCGCCCTGAGCGGGCTGCCGGCGGTCCTGGCGGTCTGGGCGGCGCGGCCGGAGGTGGCTACGCCGGAGGTGGTCCGCGACTTTCAGGAGTCGCTGGCGCAGGGACTGCTTCAGCTCGATGCGATCAGCGCCGAAGCATCGCAAGAGATGGGGCTGCCCGCGGCGGAGTTGCGGCGTTACCTAATGGAGAATATCGACTACGGGCTGGATGAAGAAAACCTGCAGGGGCTGCGTCTCTTTTTCAATCTCGCGGCGGAGCTCGGATTGATTCCGAGCGCGCCGGAGATCGTGATGGCCCGGGCTGCCAAAGCCCCGGAACGCGACTCGGCACTTGCGGTCGGGCGGCGCCGTTGATCCTGGCGCGGGGGGAATTCTGACGTGGCGATCGGCAAACAAGAAGCGCTGGAACTGCTCCAGTCCGATGACCTGGTGGGCATCGGGATGGCCGCGCATCAATTGCGCCTGAAGAAGAACGACCCGCGCGTAGCCACTTATCAGATCGACCGCAACATTAATTACACGAATTTCTGCACGGAATACTGCTCATTTTGCGCGTTCTATCGCCCTCTGGGCGCAAAGGACGGCTACATCCTCTCGTTTGAAAGCATCTACCAGAAAATCGACGAGATGCTGGAACTCGGCGGCACCGGCATCCTTTTGCAAGGCGGGCTGCATCCGGACTTGCAGATCGGCTACTACGAGAATCTGCTGCGCTCGTTGAAATCGCGTTACCCGCAGGTGCATCTGCATTGCTTCTCGGCGCCGGAGGTGCTGTGCATCGCGGAAGTCAGCGAACTCAGCTTGCGCGACACCATCCAGCGGCTGAAAGATGCGGGGCTCGATTCCATCCCCGGCGGCGGCGCGGAAATTCTGGACGACGAGATACGCGGCAAGATCGCGCGCTTGAAATGCACCAGCGACGAATGGGAGCAGGTGCACCGCATCGCCCACTCGCTGGGATTGCGCACCACGGCCACGATGATGTTTGGCTGCGGCGAGGAACTCCGCCATCGCGTCAATCATCTGGACCGCATTCGCCTCATCCAGGAAGACACTGGCGGCTTCACGGCGTTTATTCCGTGGATTTTCGCGGCGGAGAATACGGCGCTGGGGAAAAAGGTGCAGGAAACCACGGCGATGGATTACCTGAAGACGCTGGCGGTGAGCCGGCTGTATCTCGACAACATCGACCACATTCAGTCCAGCTGGCTGACGCCGGGAATCAAAGTTTGCCAGATTGGCTTGCAATTCGGCGCCGACGACGTGGGCAGCATTCTGATTGAAGAAAATGTAGTCTTTGCGGCGGGCGTAAAGCGTCGCACCAATGAAGCCGAACTGCAGCGCATTATCACGGATGCTGGCTTCATTCCCGCCCAGCGCGATACGCTGTACCGCACTCGCACGCTGAAGCCCCTGCCCGAACTGCATGGCATCGCGTGAAATCGTTGGCAGTTAGCCGGTTTCCGACAACCCCCGACTTATCAGGCGCTAATCGGCCTAGAGGGTGCCTAATCCACTAGTGGAATCCGCTTCGTTTAATGCGCAACTCCGCGCCGCTACAGAACGGCAATGGACAAAGTGAAGTGCCCCGCCGAGGTGCGCGGTCTGTACCGAGATCGTCGGTGATTGCCCCGCGTCTCTACCGCGCCGGGCGGACTGCGAAATCGAAAACTGGATCCGTACTCTTCCCTAACAGAAAGACATATTCTCCCGCGGGCAAGGGCTTCAGCGGGGTGAGCTTAACGATATGCGGGTACAACTGTTCGAGCTTATCCAGTTCGCTTTGCGTATATCGGGACAGATCGCTCTTTTTGGGGAAGTATTGCCGCAGCAGCCGGTCGGTGTTTTCGCTGGTGGCGCGGTGCGAGGGACTGTGGGGATCACAGAAGTAGACCTTCACGTCAGACTCTACGACGGACTTAGCGTCGGGGCCAAGATGGGAGCTATACGCATTGCTCTCACCAACATTGATCTCCCGCCGACCATTCTTCACGGTGAGTTTCGCAAGCTTGAGGTCACCCACCATGTGATAGGCATAGAAAACGGGGGTATCTTCCGGGGTCGCTATCTCCGCCTGCGGACCCTCAAGAACTGCTTGCAAGTGGGTTTTTATCACCCCATACGACACCAGGGAAACCAAAAACACTTTGCCGTAGTTGACTTTAAGCTCGGTTCGGTGTGATTCAATTTTGATAAGCCGGGCGGAACCGTCCGGCCCTTTAGAAAGGACGTATATCCCCTGCTCGTGCGGCCCGGTGGGGTCGTCTGGGCCAGTAGAGAGTGAGCATGGGGCAACAGTTAGTTGAGCATCCCCACAGTCCTTCGAGACATTCGTAGGCGCCTGCTGGCCGGCCACCGCAGGCAAAAGCAGAAGTGCGGAAAGTAGCAGGGTTGACAGGCATTTCATCAGGAGGCCTCCGCTTCGACCAGCCGCCCTCCCTTCTCTACCAGTAGCTGTCGCAAGCTCGTCGGCGACCAGTTTAGTTGCCGGCAAGAGAGCTTGGGCTCTGGAGTGGGAGAAGACACTCCGTGATGTCCCAGAGAATACCGGGCATGCAGTGGAAAAGAGTTGTCGCGAGGAAAGGATACGATCCATGGCATTCCTCCTTGGCCGGGTTGCTCTTGCCGGCGTTAACGCAGGGAGTCTCCGGCTTGGGCTCGTGCCTTGCCGTCCTGAACCTAAGACGGGCGCCTGCCGGAGCAGGTTTCGGGAAACGGATTCACGTTTCTTTTCTTCGCGTTCAGCGGCCAAGCGGACAGACAGAGTGTGAAAAAAGGGGATGAACGCAAACCAAGACACTTCTAAATAGGCTAAGTGCTTGACTGCGGGTGGCCTGCCAACCGCACAAGTGCCACTCGGCTACTTACGCAGGCGCAGCATGATTTCGACGTGGGCGCCGTCGGGCAGGTCCAGCGGCTCTTGAGGCTGCAGCACTCCATCCTTGTAGCGGGCGAAGCAGCGGATCGTAGCGGGCCTGGGCGGGGCCTTTTCAGCAGTGTTCATCGCGCCGCCAGCGGACTTTGACGTTTCGTCTAACGCCTGATTGGCCAGGGCGTCGGCTTCGCGATTCTGCTCGCGGTAGACGTGATCGATGCGGAAGGACTCCAGGCCCTGCGCCATCTTGCGCGCTCGTTCAAAAAGCGGCCGCAAATCCGCGCTCTTCACTTTGTACTGCCCGCGCATCTGCTTCACCAAGAGTTCGGAGTCGCTTTCGATGCGCAGGGCGCGAATCCCGTGGGTTTGCGCGTAGTCCAGCGCCGCGATCAAGCCGTAATATTCCGCGACATTGTTGGTGTTTTGGCCGATGTACTTCTTCAGGCGCGCCACGACTTCGCCGCGGGCGTCGCGCACGATAACGCCATAGGCTGCCGGGCCGGGATTACCGCGGGAGCCGCCATCAATGTTCGCTTGATAGGCGTGGGCGGGTTTGCGCTCCGGCTCATGATGGCCGAACAAGCCGGCGCCTTTGGGGAGTGTGGGACGCTTGTTCATTCGGAGTGAGTCGTCTCGTCGGCGGGCGCGGCAGCCGCATCGGCAGCAGGGACCGCGTGGGGAATGGGTTCCAAGGTGTAAAGAATGCAGCCACAGGTTTCGCAGCGGAAAACTTCTTCGTTGGTCTCCGTGCGGAGCACCTGAACGACGTGCGGCAGCACGCGCATGCCGCAGCCGCGGCACTGGCCTTCACGAACTTCCGCCATCACCGCACCTGGGTGTTTGCGAGAGATACGGGTGTACAGCTCCAGCATCTCTTCCGGCACCTTTGCGGTGAGTTGCGCGCGCTCCGCGGTGGCCGTTTCCAGCTTCTTTTTCTTTTCGTTGTATTGCAATTCGATCTGTTTTTTCTCGGCGGCAACGGCGGTTTCCGATTCCTTCAAATCCGCTTCCGCATGTTTCACCCGGTGCTCGACGTCCTCGGCAGCCATCATCTGTTCCAGCACCAGGTCTTCCAATTTTGCCGCCTCGCGCTCCGCATTGGCGATTTCTTGCTGCAGGGCCTTATACGCTTCATTCGTTTTTACGGAACTGCTCTGGCCGCGATATTTCTTCGCGCGCTCTTTCCACTGCTCCACATCCAGCTCAAGTTTCTTTCGCTGCGTCTGGGCGTGCGTGTGAGCTTCCTTGGCCGCGGCTACGGCAGATTTCGCACCGTGCAGCTTGGCATCCGCTTCGCGAAAGCGTTTGGGCAGGCTGTCAAACTCCGCATGAAGTGCAGCGATCTGCTGATCAAGCTGCTGGACGTCCACAAGATGAGGGATTGCCGGATGCATGCCGAGTGATTCTAACACACGGACAAGGCACTCCCTTCCACGCTTTGCTGTGCTGGCGGAGGCAAGTGTGCGCAGGCGAGTGGAAAAGCGCCCGCCTCAGGAGGTGACCGCTACAAAAGCTCAAGCGTACTGAAGCGCGGGGGATGCTTCTGGGGTGAGAAAAAGCGCGGCTTGCCGGTTGGGTAAGGGGTGACGGAAACCTCGCCGCGCGGAAGGTTCCCAGGCAGAATCTTCAGGAGGCTTTCAGGTCGCGGCGAATCATGGCAGCATCCAGGAAGTACCCGATTCCCACGGCCAATGGCAGGATGCCGAACGCCGCCGCAACCAGGGTCTCCGGCTCGCCTGCAACACGGGCAATGACCGCAAACATGGCTATGAATCCCAAGCCGCCGGTAACCAGCAAAATCCCGGCACGACGTGACTTGGCATACTGGGAAAGTTCCGGCTCCATGGGAATCGCCGCGCCACGGGCCAGCGCCGCCAAGCGCTCTTCGGTCCGCAGTTTACGAACCCGGTAAAATGTATAGAACAACGCAATGGGAATACCGCATGTCAGTACGACCGCAACGAGGCCAATCACACTCCCGCCCATAGTCCACTCCTTCTCGCAACCGCCTTCGTTCTGCGCGTGCTGCGCTCTCACCTGAAGTTACGCACGCGCAGGCGGAATTGTTCCCGCAAAAAAAGGCAGGATTGGGAGGATGAAACCCGAGCTTACTGAATTTCCCGGATTTCCATCGTGGAGTCGATGGCCAGGGTTGGGTAACGGATCGAGACGCCGGCGGGAGGGGGAGCCGCGTGACGAGCGACAACACGGAAATCCGACCCGGAACACTCCACTTCATAGGTGTAGCCGTCCCGCTCGCGCCGGGCCATGTTCATCGTTCCCGTGGTAGCCATTTCGTCCAGCGAAGCGCACCGGCTGTTCAGGGCGATGTTCCCGCGCTCTGCCTGCGCGATGGACAACAGATCGCTGCGCACACCCGTCAGGCTGATGGCCTGGGTGGGCGCGGTGCCCGCATCACTGCTAGGCATCTGCTTCAAATAAAGATAGTAGATGCCGATGGCCAAGGCAGCGGTTACAAGGAGTCCAGCTAGGGCTTTCATATTTCTATTGTTTCTCCGCGGTCCGGGCGGTTCAAGCATTTCCGTGGCCCCGCGTGCAATTGGTAACACCCCCGGGAGATTTCGGCAGGGCCATTCCCACCGTGTGCTACGCTGAAATGGACGCCGCCCCCTCTCCCGGTGAATTCTCCCCCCTGGACTAAACCATGTCTGTTCTTGCCCAGTCAGCCGAACTTCATTCCATCGAGAAGTTGCGCGAGCAGGAGCTCGACGAAGCGCGCGCCATCCAAAGCGTCATGCTGCCTGGGCAGCCTCTACGAACCGATTGCGTGACGATTTCCCATGAGTTCCAGCCTGCCACGGAGGTAGGTGGCGATTTTCTGGACTACTTCCTTCTTCCCGACGGCTTGATCGGCTTGTACCTTGGCGACGTATCCGGGAAAGGCCTTCCGGCGGCCCTCTATGCCGCGCTGGCGGTTGGGACGCTGCGCGGCGTGCATAAGACCGGGCAGCCCCCCGCCCGGGTCCTCTCCGTTCTGAACGAGAGGCTGCTCCTCCGGGGAATTCCGGGACGCCACAGCGCGATTCAGTACGCCATTATTGACTCGTTCCGCGCGCAGATGCGCATCGTGAGCGCCGGCATGCCCGGTCCGCTGCTCATCCGGGGTGAAGAATGCCGCGTCCTGCAGCTTGCGGGGATCCCACCAGGCTTCTTCAGCGGGGTCATTTACGACGAGTTCACGCTGGACCTCGAGCCGGGCGATTCCCTATTGTTTTGCACCGATGGACTGACCGATGCGAGGAATGTCCAGGGGCAGGAATTTGAGCTGGAGGGGCTCCAGGAAGTCTGCCGCAGACATGCGGGCGAAGCCCCGATTGAATTGCTGAACCACGTCTTCTCGGCGATCCAGGAATTCTCCAAGCACTGCCGCCAGTGGGACGATATGACCGCTGCGGTGCTCCATTACGCTCTTGCCCCGGCAGGTGAAGGCACGCGCCCCATTGCTCAATGAGCAAGCGCATCACTCTTTTCATTTGACCCTTAGAGGCTTCTCCGGTAATAACGTGTGATAACTTTCGCTCGACCTTGAGGAGTCCTTAGATGAAAACAAAATCCCCGTTCCTCGTGGCCTTGGTTTGCCTGATGTCGTACGCAATTGCCATCCCTGGTGATGTTTGGGCAACTCCGGCGCCCGCCGACCAGCGGGCCGGTGAAATTTCCCGGGTAATCCCAGCGGTAAGCATTGCTCGTGGTTCCAAATCCATCACCGCGTCGGCCAAAACCGTCGTGGATTGGCAGGATGTGGTCAATACGCAGGCCAATGCGCGCGCCAGGGTCGCTCTCGATGGCGGTTCGGTGCTGAATGTGGGCTCGGATTCCTCGGTCCACATCGTCCAGAACGACGCGGGGGCGCAGCAAACCGACCTGGAATTGAGTTTTGGGAAGATGCGCTCACAGGCGCAGAAGATTTCCCAGCCGAACGGCAAGTTTGAAGTGCATACGGCCGCGGGCGTGGCCGGCGTGGTGGGCACCGATTTTTACGCGGCCTACGAAAACAACATGATGACGGTGATCGTTTTTGATGGTTTTGTGCGTGTTTGCAATCTGGCGGGCGTGTGCGTGATCGTCAAGGCCGGGCAGACGACCACAGTGCGCAATGGCGATTCATCGGGGCCCGCGGTCCCGGCGCAGGCATTACTCGGCGCACTCACCGATGCCGTCAATAGCACGAATCTGGGCGATGGCCCCGGCGTGGAGCCGATTCACCACATCGGAAGAGGGACTGCCATTGCCATGGGGATTCTCGCGCTGGTCCCGATCGTCGTGATTCCCGTGGTCGCAACTCGCGGCTCGAGTGCTGCCCCCGCAACGAACCCCAGTTGCAAGCCTACTGGTGCGAATTGCCCATGATTCAGAATTCCTGATCGGAAGGCCGCCAGGCGCGTTGTGTTGCGCAAGGCGGCCTTTTTTTCTTAGTCTCTTCTGGACAAGAAGTGATGACCCGGCCGCTTCTTCCCCCAGCCGGCGGCGGCCCAGTTTCCAGTTAGCACGCAATCCGTCGCCGGCAGAATCCTCGCTCTTGCTCAGCTCCGCGACCACCCAAACAGTGTGAGCGCAAGAAACAAGGTGAGCGCACCGAGGCTTACGAGGGCGAGGGTTTTCCCCTTGCCAAGCAGGGAGTCGCGGGTCTCGGCCTTGACACAAAGAACCACTGCCACCATGAGCACGCCGCCCCAGGAGATGGCGCATGGCAAGCCGGGGTACTGCGAGAGCGCGGCAAGAGTCTTGTCCGATGGCTGATTGGCGGGAATCCACCAGGGAAGGATCGGCGCAAAACCTGCCGCAAGCACAAACGCGAGAATCTTGCGGCTGACCCACCCCTTAATCTTGGTTACGGGTTTTGCCTTGCGAATCTTGCGCCAGACAAAGAATTCCCAAAGCAGCAGCGCGGCGGCCAGTGGCATCCATCCGTACAGTGAGCTTTCCCGGTCAGCCCACAGCCAGCCGCGAAAAAAAAGAACTGACGGGTGCATGGCGGACAATTTAGGCAGCAGAAACATGCCGGCAACCGAATTGCCGATCATCGCCAGGAGGAGCACGGCCAGGCTGAACAGTTGAATCCACTCGTGCAACGGCGCCCGGCCACAGCGAGTGCATACTGGGCGCTCGGGGAAAATCGACACCCCGCAAGCCTACAAAGCCTATTCCAAAGCAACAGCGCAGCCTACTGGTCCGAAGTGCAGGACATTGCAAACGAAAGGTCAATGAACAATGGGAGGGGTACGTTTCTCGAATGGATGGAACACTTTGCTACGGTTCAAGGCGTCGTCTATTATCGGAAGCCGGGCACTCCACATGCACTTTCTCTGGCCAGGAGAAAAAAACCTTATGTCTTCCAAGCACTTCCGTGCCGCTACTCTTTTTCTCACCTCCCTGGTTGTGCTGTTCTTCGCAGCCTATTCTGCGATGGCTCAAACGCAACGGCCTCCGCTCACCGTGGAATGGATCTTTGGCAAAGAAGGCTCCAGTGTGGCGGAAGTCCCAGAGTTCAAGTGGCTGGCCGACAATTCCGCCATTTTTTACGACAGCCGCCAACCCGAAGCGCAGCGCACCTTTGAGCGGCTCGATCCCATCACTCACGCACGTCACCCGGCTCTCGACATGTCCAAGGCGGTCGCTTCCCTCACGTCCCTGGATCCTTCCTCGGAAATCAAGCAAGCGCTTCCGTGGCCGGACTCGATTGACGCCAATGGCCGGCAGGCCCTGTACATCCTTCATGGCGACATTTTTCTTCTTGATCTCTCCGCCTCATCCTTCACGCGCGTCACCAATACCCCCGCGGAGGAAAAAGACGCGCAGTTCTCTCCTGACGGACGCCTCCTTTCCTTTGTGCGCTCCAATGACCTGTATGTCTACGACATCGCCGCGAAAAAGGAGACGCGTCTCACCTCCGACGGCTCGGACACGCTGCTGAACGGCACTCTTACCTGGGTCTACTGGGAAGAAATTTTCGGCCGCCGCGATATCGGCTACTGGTGGTCGCCCGACTCCCGTTCCATCGCCTTTCTTCAGACGGACGAAAGCGAAGTTGCCGATAGTACCTTTGTGGATTTTCAGCCCGTCGACGAACACATCATTCATCAGCGTTATCCGAAGTCCGGCGAAAAAAATCCTCGTGTCCGCGTCGGCGTCACCGAAGTCTCCAGTCCGCAGACCCGCTGGATCAATCTTGGCGCGGAGCCCTTCGAGTGGATCTTGCGAGTAGAGTGGCTGCCGGATTCCGAGCGGCTCGGCATTCAAACGATGCCCCGCTCGCAGAAGGAGAATCGCCTCGACTTCATCAATGTCAAGACCGGCGAACGCAAACGCATCCTCACGGAAACCGATCCCGCCTGGGTCAATGTTACCGACGACCTCTACTTCCTTCCTGGCGGCCGTTATTTCCTTTGGGCTTCCGAGCGCGACGGCTTCATGCATCTCTACCGCTTCACCATGGATGGTACCCTCGTCAATCGAGTCACCAGCGGCGACTGGGCCATGGCTTCCTCGGGTGACGTTTACTGGGTCCGCCAGGCGGTTGCCGGCATTGATGCCGAAAATGATTGGATCTACTTTACCGCGCTCAAGGATTCTTCCATCGAACGCAACCTCTACCGCGTAAAAAGCGACGGCTCCGGCCTCACGCGTCTTTCTGCCGGGTCCGGCGCCCACGCCATTTCGATGTCCCCCAACGCGAAATTCTATTTCGACAGTTTCTCCAACAACTGCACCTTGCCTTCTTTGCAGCTTCATTCCGCTGATGGCAAGCTCTTGCAAACACTCGCGGCGCCCCGCCCGGAGCTGCTTCCCGAAGGGATCCAATACTCCGAATTCCTTACCGTTCCCGCCGCGGACGGTTTTCCCATGCCCACCGAAATCTGGAAGCCAAAGAATTTTGACCATGCCCGCAAGTACCCGGTGATCCTGTATGTCTACGGCGGCCCTTCGGCACCCGATGTCGTGAACGAATGGAGTGCGGAGACGGGCCTCTACAACCAGCTGCTTCTCCAGGATGGTTTTGTCGTCATCTATATCGACAATCGCGCCGCCACCGGCATCAGCAAGAAACTCGAGAACACCATCGCTGCCAACCCCGCCGCCTCGGAGACCGACGACCTTCTCGCCGGGGTTCGTTGGTTCAAATCTCAGCCCTGGGTGGATGCTTCACGTTTCGGTGTGTGGGGCTGGAGCGGGGGCGGCACCATGACCCTCAATCTCATGACGCGCTCCAAGGAATTCAAGGCGGGCATCTCTGTCGCGCCGGTGACCGATTGGCACTACTACGATTCCAAATGGGCGGAATCCCTCATGGGCCTTCCTTCCCAGAATGCCGAGGCGTATGACCGCACGTCGCTGGTCAAACATGCCGGGGATCTCTCCGGCCACCTGATGGTCGCGTTCGGCACCTACGACGACAACGTACATCCGCAGAATGAGCAGGCCTTCCTTAATGAGCTCATCGCGAAAGATATTCTCTATGAAGTGATGATCTATCCCATGCGCAAACACGGCATCTCCGATCCGCCCGCCACCATCCATCTCTACCGCACCATGCGCGAGTTCTGGCGGCGAAATCTCTAGCGCGTGGCGATATGCCACGGCTCTCTTTTCTGTTTGTTAATCGCAAATTGAAGAATTTCCCGGTTTCGGTGAAAGAGCCGGGTACTTCTCGATAGCGCGCCCCACTGCATTTGCCAGGATAAATGCACATTGAAATAGCCGAAGAGCGCGCGAACGGCGCGTCAAAATGTAATACGATACGGACATGAAAGAAACATGGCGATGGTTTGGCCCTCCAGACTTGATTTCGCTCGATCAAATCAAGCAAGCGGGCGCGACGGGCATCGTCTCCGCCCTGCATCACATCTATCGTGGCGAGGCTTGGCCTCTTGACGAAGTCCTCAAGCGCAAAGCGGAAATCGAGTCCGCGGACCTCGTCTGGTCGGTCGTCGAAAGCATCCCGGTTCACAATTCCATCAAGCTGCGCTCCGGGCCGTATCGCCAGTACATCGCTGCCTGGAAGGATTCTCTCGCCGCCATCGCCAAGGCAGGCGTGCCGGTCGTATGCTATAACTTCATGCCGCTCGTCGATTGGACCCGGACCAATTTGAAGTGGCGCCTGCCCAGTACGGGCTACGCGCTGCGCTTTGATGCCGTGGATTTCGCGGCGTACGACCTGTTCCTCCTCAAACGCCCGGGTGCCGAACTCGATTACTCGCCAGAGCGTGTCGCGGCCGCCCGCGCCCGCTTCGCTTCGATGTCCGAGGCGCAGCAAGACGAACTCGAACGCGCCATCCTCGCGGGACTCCCCGGCGCGGAATCGTCCTACAATCGGCAACTGTTTCGCGAATCGCGCGCGGAGTGGGAGGGAGTCACGCCCGGCGATCTCCGTTCCGCCCTCGTCGCCTTTCTGCAGGAAGTCGTGCCCGTAGCGGAAGAACTCGGCCTGCGGCTCGCGATTCATCCGGACGACCCGCCGTGGCCGCTCTTCGGCCTGCCTCGCGTCGTTTCGACCGCCGGCGATGCTCGATCAATCCTCGAAGGCGTTGCCAGTCCCGCTAACGGCCTCACTTTTTGCGTGGGCTCTTATGGCGCCCGTGCGGACAATGATCTGCTTGCGATGATCGGCGAATTCGCTCCGCGCATTCATTTCGCGCATCTTCGCCAGGTCGTTCGCGAAGCGGATGGCTCATTCCATGAAGCCGAGCATCTTCACGGAAGTTCGGATATCGTAGGCGCGATCCGCGCATTGCTTGCTGAGGAATCGCGCCGGCGGCGCGCCAAGCGAAAGGATCACGAAATTCCCATGCGGCCCGATCATGGACACCTGCTCGCTGGCGACATCAACAAGCAAACCAACCCCGGCTACTCCTATGTCGGCCGCTTGAAGGGGCTCGCCGAATTGCGTGGCGTGGTGGAAGGTTTGAAGTACACTACCCCGGAATTTGCTGACTGAGCGTTCGCGCGCGTCTATTGCCATTCCAATGCCGCATAAATCCCGGGAAACTGGCCGTTTCCATATTGCAACGGTAGGAGTAGACTCCTCACGGCCTTTCGCTGCCTGCCCGAGGTTAATGGTGGGAATGGAATTCTTTCGCAGCGGGTTGAAATCGCATCCAAAAGAATTGAAGAGAGTATTCACCCATGAAGGAATTCGAACGTAAGGTTGCCATCGTCACCGGTACCACCGGGATTGGCCGGGCCATCGCGATGAGGCTTGCGTCGGGCGGCGCGAGCATCATGGCTTGTGGCATAGACGCAATCGCGAACCGCGAACTCCAACAGGAATCCGCTGCGAAGGGCTAT
>Ga0326727_10017577_pt1 | contig 14805 bp, 7 predicted proteins | sample MB2enrmetagenome_FD_207643 | JGI IMG/M metagenome (GOLD analysis project Ga0326727, IMG submission 207643) | Lab enriched peat soil microbial communities from McLean, Ithaca, NY, United States - MB29MY | ecosystem: Environmental > Terrestrial > Soil > Wetlands > Peat | place: USA: New York... | reverse complement strand
CACCGTCGTGCCGAGGACGTTCACGCTTCCTCCGGACCCGGTCGACACGGTCACATTGACGCCGGCGCTCTTGCAAGCCGGGATGGAATAGGCCGACGGAGGATAGTAGAGCCAGCCGAGCCCGTTCGTCGAATTGACCGGGTCGTACTCGTTGTACTGACCGAAGTCCGAGGTGACCCCCGGGTAATCCGTCGCGCCGAACTCAAAAGCGTGGACGCCGCAAGAATAGCTGAACCACGGGTAGCTGCAGAAGGCGCTTCCCGTGTCACCGCCACAAGCACCGCCGCTCAGGCCGGTGACCCCATTGATCCCCCCGAACCCTTGACTGAAATCCACCTGGGAGGGTCTCTCAGCGGAGTCGGAATTGAAGAACGTCGGAGGGGCCACCTTCAACGGTTGGGCCGTGTCGTTGACCCAGCTCCCCGGGTCGTAGCTCGGGCACGGCACCGCAGGGTCGGTCGGCGTGGGAGGGGGGGCGCCCGGGCTGCAACCGCCGAAGCTGTCGTTGGAGGGATAGGCCGGGTTACCGGCGTGGCCGGTCTCGAAAGCCAGCGTGACCGGCAGCTCGCCGCCCGGTGACCAAAGGAGAGAATCCGACCAGCTGTTCTCGGAGTACGCCGGGTCGACGGGATAATTGCCCGTCGAATTGAACGCGGCGAGGGAGGAAGAGACCCCGCTCGACAGGTCTTTGACCACGATGTTCTCCCCGTTCGGAGAGCCCGACCAGCCGGTCATGTTGACGGAGATATGGTCCCCCTGGGCCATGTTGAAGTACCCGTTCGAAGAATCCCCGCCGACGTAGAGCGGCGTTGCGTAGCAGGCATCCTCGGAGCCGGTCGCCGCCTCGATCTGCCAGCCCACGGCGTAGGCGACCCAGTTCCCGTCCAACGTCCCTCCCGGTACCGACCAGGAGGAGTCGGGGTAGAACTGCAGCTCGAGGTAGCATTCGTCGAGCCACGCCGAGGGGGCCCTCATGGCCATGCCGAGCCAAACGGCCGAGTAGAGGTCCGATTGATTCTCGGTGGGTGCGGCGTCGACCGGGAGGGTCATGCTCCAGCTCACGTTGCCCCCGCTGCCGGCCAGGTCGGAATAGAAGGAGACGCCCGCCGCGTCATTTCCGTAGCAGACCAGGCGGCCCTCCACCGGCGCTCCCGAACTCGCGTCCACCGCCGGGCATAGGGGGCCGACGTCTCGGGGAGAAGCGGAAGAGGCGACCGGGCCCCCGGCGCGCGTAAGGGCACCCGGCGGGACCCCAAGCGGGCCCCAGGCGGCGAGGTGGGGCCCGGGGAAAGGACGAGGAGGGTTCGCGTGGAATTCCGAAGGGAGGGAAGCCGGACCGCCTCGCGATGGAACGCCGGACACGATTCCCGCGGCCGCTGAGCCGCCGGAATGCGGTCCGGCCGGAACTTGATAGCTGCTCCCGAACGGGCCGCCCCAGAGGGAGGCGGCTGTGATCACGGAGAGCAGGACGGCTCCGAGAACCTTCCGGGGGATCTGTCGACCGCCGTTGGCCCGCAGAACGCCGACCGAATACCGCTTCAAGGGCACCTCGTAAAGGGTTCCGTAGCACTAAGTGGGCCGTTTAAGGATATCGATTTCGGTCGGGGATGGAAGGTTCCCGATCCGGATCGGGGTGGCCCGCGGTCTCCGCGCGGGCCGCGGATCAACCTTGGAGGACGACCCACTCGCTGTTCAGGTACACCACACGGAACTTGTAGCTCAATTGGAACTCCGCCACGACCGGCGCGTACCCGGCGTCGTTCGGGGCGAGGAGGAAGTGGATGTCAAATTCGTGCAGGAAGGTCGACGTCAGCATGACGGCCGGGAGCACGGTCGCGGGATTGCTCGTGTCCGCCGTCGACATGGAGAAGGAGACCGAAAAGGCCGAGGCGGGCTCGGGGTTCGAGAAGTCGACGAGGACGGTGCCGGGGAGACCCGTGGCGTTCTGGTCGATGTTCTGAGGAACGGGCTCGATCGTACCCTCGGTCGTCACGTTGACCGCGCTGGGGAGTTGGCCGAGGCGAACGCTCTGGGACCACTCGAACGAGGAGCCCGAAAAGTTCTCCTCCTCGTCCTGCGCCGCGTGGATCGTAGGGGTGTTCGACGGGGGAGGGCCGAGGGCGATCTGGACCGAAGGCAGTCCATGTCCGGCCTTCGGGGTGAAAGTGTAGTTCACCCACGCCTGGCCGTCCACGCCCAACGTCGCCGTTTGGAGGACGTTCGCCACGGCGCTATCGTACATCGTCGTTGCGCTCGGCGACGGGCCGGCCTGCCAGGACAGTGAAGGCGAAGCGAGGTAGGTGAGGGCGATATCCTGCGAGCTGGGGCCCGTCGTGACGTTCGCGGTGGTCGCTCCGGGGAGGAAGCGGAGCACCGGCACGTTGATCCCTTCGTCGTAGATCGAGTACATCGGGGCCTGATTGAGCAGGCTCGTGCTCAGGTTGGAGTAGGAGATCACGGCATGGTTGTTCGTGACCGCGAGGAAGCTGTTCATGCCCCAATAGGCCAGCTCGGCATTGGTCACTTGCCAGTTCTCGAAGAGGAGCCACGTGGGCCCGATATCGTAGGCCCCCCGGTCGCTGAGGGCTTCGACCCACCGGGCCGAGCCTTGGGTCGTCAGGACGGCGCCCGGGATAGAGGACCGATCGAGATACGCGGCGGCATCCAGGAACTGCTGGTCGTGGGCGCTTCCGGTATTGCTCTGCTCGCCGGCCTGGGCGACGGGGACCGTGATGTTGACGAGGAGGAGGACGATTCCGATGACCAGGGCTCCGTGGACAGCCACCATCGCGGGCGTGCCTCCCCGGATCCGCGGCGAGGAACGCCGATCCGGGTCGGGGAGGCCCTGTCCCGAGGCGGCGACCGGTTCCTCCCGTGAGGTGACGAGCCGCTCGACGACGACGACCCCGGCCAAGGCGAGCGGCTCCGGCAGGAAGTAGGCGAAGCGGCTGTAATCGGTGTCGATATGGAACAGATATCCGCCCGCGGGGAGGAGGAGCGCCGCCGAGCACCAACCCGCGGCCGCGAGCTCGGTGGGTCCCACCCAGCCGGGGCGCCGCCGATGGAGCAAGGCGGGGATCAGGATCGCGACGACTCCGGCCACGCTGATGACGACCAGGACCAACTCGGCCGGCAGGTACCAGGAGGCTCCCATCGGCGTGATCGCCGGGGCACTACCCATGGGAACGAACAGCTCGCCCAAGTTGTCGATCGTATACGCCGCGGGGTTGGAGAAATAGTAGTCGGGGTGCGGGATGCCGAAGTACCGCGTGAGCTCGGAATACGCCGCGACCGTCCCGATGAGAATGGCAAGTCCCACCTGGTGACCACGGTTGAGGATCCACTTCCACCGGAACCGACCGCACAGGAACACAACGGCAAAGACCAGGATCAGGGCCCCGCCGAGCATGACGAACGTCAGCGAATGGGTGAGGTAGGTCAGCGCCGCCGAGACCCAGAGGAGCGCCGCGTCCCAACGACCCTCGGTCTCCAGGAATCGGATCAGGAAGAAGAAGACGAGGTTGAAGAAGGCGAATCCCGCGATATTGGGGTACGCCCCCCAGAACAGCATCGAGACGAGAGTGCCATTGCCGAGAGCAATCGCGACGAACGCGAGACGAAACGGACCGCTCCGTAAGGCTCCCCACGCCAATAGGATGGTCGACAGGCCGAAGACGGCAAACACGGTGCCCCCGAAGAGGAACCCGGTCGAAAGAGGGCTACCCGTAACGACGTCCAATCCCCCGAGGAAAGGGAAGATCAACGGGGGGTACAAGTACGGCGATCCGACCGCCTGGGAGGGAGGGTGCGCCAGGCCGACGAACGCATACGAGCGCTGGATCCAATCCCCCGGGTCGACTCCGGGAGGGACCGGGGCCAGGGAGTACTCGTACTCGATGATGGCGAGCACGACCCCGAGCAACAGGAGCGCTGCCCCCAGGTAGGCCCATTCTCTCCCGCGACCCGGTTCGGCCCCGTCCGGAGCGGCGGCTTCGGTCGATTCGACCGGATCGGGATCGGATGAGGATTCAGGCATCAGCGCCGCTCGAATGCGGTTGCACCCGGCCCGGGGCATGAGGATTGCGGTCGGCCTCCCGGCGGAGCGGTGAGCTCCCCAGAACGGACTAGATGTAGCCCCAAGACCGCAGACGTTCCTCCACGTCCGGAGAGGCCACGGACGGGGCGTGCAAGACCATCCGGCGGGCCGCGTCCCTCGCGCTCTCGGCGAGCGGCTCGAGCGAGGCCCCAAGGCTCGACCAGAGGTCGTGTCTCTCCTCGGGGTCCTTGGCAATATCGTACGCCCGAAGAGCCCCGGACTCGAGGTCGAAGTGGACCTTCGTATCTCCCCGGTAGGCGCAGGAGAGGACTCGGTCGAAATGCGCGAGCCGGCGTTCGGAGAGGTTCGCGCGCTCGTGATCGGGCACGATCGTATGCCACACGAGGCCGTCGGCGACCGAGTAGACCGGACCGGCGCGGGGCTCGTCGAGGAGGCTCTCCAATCGTACTCCGGAGCCGGACAGGGCCCCGGGTTGGTCGACGGCCTGCAAGATCGTGGGGACAATGTCCACGAGGCTTGCCCAGCCCTTCGCCACCGAGCCCTCGGTTCCCTCGTCGGGCCGACGGACGATCAACGGCACGCGGGTGGTCGCCTCGGGCAGTCGGAGCATATGAAAGAGCAGGTCGTCCTCACCGAAGGCCTGACCGTGGTCGCTCGTGAGGATGAGCAGCGTGTTCTCCCATCGCCCGGCCGACTGGAGTATCTGAACGATGCGCCGGACCCGCCGGTCCGCGGCGAGGTAGGTCCGGCGGTAAAGTTCACGCAGGCGGTCGTACTCCTCCCGAGTGGGTTCCCACCGACCGGCCAACCAGCCGACGTGGTCCTGGCGGTGCCGGGAGAGCCTCCACCATGTAGCGAACCCCGACGCCAATTCGGTGTCGGGGTAGTACGGCTCGTGGTTCTCGAGCAGGTTGACGAAACCGAACACCGGCACATCCTTCGGAGCCCGAGCCACCCAACGCTCCAGGGTGGGCTCAATCCAGGCGGAGACGGGGGCCGCATGCTCCTCCGACGGCGCCCGGAGGGCGCTTGCGAGCCTCCCGGCCCCGTCGAGGAGGAACGGGTAACGGTACGCCATCCGAGAGCTCCGCTTGATGAGCTTCCACAAGGGGCCGGAACGGTCGATGAAGCCCGGAGAGGCCTCGGTCGGGGCCCGGGCGCCGGAGGCATTCGGCGGCGAAGGTACTCCCCCGAGCCGAAGGTACGGCTCCCACCAACCCGCCCACCCCACTTCCTGGAACCCCTCGACCATCCCGAGGTCCGGGCAAAGCAAGTGGTTGGCCGACACCGAGAAGGTCCGATACCCCGAGTCCCGGAGCACGGAGGCGATTCGCGGTATCGAGCCGTCGAGACGGAGGTTCGACTTGGCGTGGCACCCGTGTTCCCACGGGTACAACCCGGTGAACAAGCTCGCATGCGAAGGGATCGTCCATGGGGAGGGGGCCACCGTCTGGGGGTACGATTCGCTCTCTCGGAGAAGCGACTCGACGAACGGCATAGGTCGATTGGGCGTTCGACCTGCCCAGCTGTCCTCCCATCGAGCGCAGTCGAGGACGATCAGAACGACGTTCGGGGGAGAATGGTGAGTCGCCATCGAGCGTGACAGACGTTACCGGGCGCGCTTTCAGCATATAACTCCGTCGGGGAGACGGCCGGCGACCGCACCCGTACGCCCCGTCCTGGACGAACCTATATTTAGGTGGAGAACCCGATAGGCTGGGCGATGGCGTCGACTCCTCCTTCTCTCGGCTTCTCGGAGGTGCCCGTCGACGATTGGGGAGAGCCCATCGTCCAGGGCCCGAACCTTGGGAGCAGTCGGGGGGCGCGTCCGATCTCGACCCCGCGGCGGCTCGCGATCCTCATTGCCGTCGTGGCCGTGGTCGCGGTGATCGCGTTCGCAACCCTTCGAAATGCCCCGACGACCCCCGTCGACCAGGTCGCCGTCGTCTCCGATACGGCCATCCCCGTGGGCCCCGGGGCGAACGGCGCGGTCTACTTCCCGTTCGAAGCCGTTCCGGTCTCGGGGGCCTCGGACGAATCCGGCTCCGGCGTGGTCAACGCCTCGATCGCCGGCGAGGTGCGAAGCGCGGGATGCGACGCCGGGGTCGGATCGACGTCTTGCCCGACGTTCCTCGTCGAGATCCTGACCAACTCGCAATTGGGCGTCTCCGAGTCGAACGCCTCGGCCGGTCACTTCTGGTGCTATGCCCCGACCGGCACGTGCGCCCCGACCTCGGTGGCCGGTTTCTCCGTCGACCTCACCGCCTACTCGGGCGAGGCGCTCAACCTCGTCGTGATCGACCCCGGGGCGGCGCCGATCACCGTCGACGCGTCCGTGGCCCTCTTCTGGACCAACTGACCCGGCCCCGACCCCCTTCGGGGTCAGATGTAACCCCACGATTGGAGCCGGTCCTCGACGTCGCTCTCCAGCGGCCGTTGGGGGCCTCCGACCAGCTGGCGCCCGATCTCGGCGGCGAGGTCGGACAAGGAGGCAAAATCCGCTTGTTGGGACTCCCAGAGGTCGTGCGCCTCTCCGGGGTCGCGCTCCACGTTGAAGGCTCTCACTTGCCCGCTGACCGGGTCGAGGATGACCTTCTGGTCATCGACGTACGCCCCGACGAGCAATCGGTCCAGCTGGTCCCGTCGCGCGGAAGGGGCTCGAACCGCGTCGGAGGCGTGCACCAGGCCGTCGTTCATCGAGAACACCGGGGTCGGGCGGGGAGCCTCGAATAACGAACGGAGGTCGCAGCCCGGAAGGGAGGCGGCCTCGTCGTCGAGTCCGGCCATGCGCAGGCAGGTGGGTGCGATATCGATGAGGCTTGCCCATCCGACGGACGAACCGGTACCGTTCCGCCCGCCCGGGGGTCGGACGAGGAGCGGGACCCTCAGCTCGGGTTCATCGATCCCGTTGATGTGGAACAGCGCCCCATGTTCGCCGAACGCTTGACCATGGTCGCTCGTGAGCACGACGAGCGTATTCTCCCAGCGTCCGGCATCTTCGAACGCCTGGATAATCCGCCCGATCCTCCGGTCGAGCAGCCCGAGGCTCTCCCGGTACAACCGGTGGAGACGGGAGAACTCCTTGGCGGCCGGGTTCCAATCTCCGGAAACCCACCCTCGACGATCCTGGCGAGTGCGCTGGTACTTCCACCAGCTGGATTCGGGGTCCTCCGGCGAGCTGCTCGAGAGATACGGCTCGTGGGCGTCCAGCAGGTTGATGAAACAGTAGGCGGGCTGGCTCGCGGGAACCTCCTGGAGCCAACGACCCAGCGTCGGTTCCAACCACGGGGCCAGGCGCGGGGGAAGCTGGACCTCGGGATGCCGGACGCGGTGGACCACCTTCGTGGAAAGGTCCCAAAACCCCGGATACCGCGCCAAGTAGACCCCGGCCCATACGGACAGCTCCTTCATGCGTTCCCGTACGAGATTCTCGGCCACCGCGGCCGTCCGGGCCGGTCCCCCGCTCCCCTGGGGGGGTTGCTCGCCCTCCCCGAACCGGTTGAACAGAGAGACCCCCCACGCGGCCTGGTCGCTCCCGGAGGTCAGTCCGAGCGTTGGACTGATCAGGCCATTTGCGGACAACGAAAGCGTTCGATACCCCGCGCCCTGGAGGCGTTGCGCCAGCTGCGGGGAGCTCGAGTCGAGCGCGAGCCGACCTTTGGCGTGGACCCCATGCTGCCAAGGATAGAGCCCGGTGAACAGGGAGGCATGAGCCGGCACGGTCCAGTGCGCGACGGAAGAGGCTTTCCGGAACTCCCAGGACTCGCGCCGAAGCCGTTCGACGTGGGTCATCCCCGGGACGGTGTCCGCCCCACCGGGAAAATCCGAGGCTCGGACACAGTCCAGCACGATGACCAGGATGTTAGGGCGTTCCACGTTTCCCGTCCCCGAGCGCGGGGGTCGATACGCATAGACACATAAAGACGCACCTCCGGCGAGGCTCCCCCGGGTCCGGTTCCGCGAGCCCTCCTCCCTGCGCCGAACAAACAGGCACGCAACGGTTATCTAGCGGGGCCCTGCCTTCGACCCCCAGCATGACTCCGGGCCGGACGCGCACCCTGGTCGCGATGGCTCTTCTGGCCCTCATCATCCCCGCGTTCCCTCCGATGACCGACCTGTCCGGACACCCCCCCCCCACGCCGGCGGCGGCGGTACCGGCCGCGGTCGGGAACCTCACGTCGTCCGGGAACTTCACCTCCCAGGAGCCGGGGCCTTCCGGCACCTTGACGCCGGGGGCGAGACTTGGATACCGCTACCAGGCGGAATTCCCGGAGTTCGTGAACGGGTCGCCGCCGGTGTCGGTACAGTTCCCTCCGACCAACGCCTTCTTCCCGACGACGACGGGGGGCCTGTCCGTCGGGATCGCCCGGAGGAACCTGACGTTCAACGATTCATCGTACACGGGCGCCGCCAGCACGATCGCTCTCCTTACGCTCACGAACGTCACCGTCTTCCATCAACCGAACACCGCCACCCTATCGACGAGCGGGGTCGCATTGATGTCGACCTCGGCGAACGAGTCGATCTCGATAAGGGTCCAATGGCAGTGGGTGATCTACGATGTCGACGGGAGCGTCTCCAACGCCACCTGGTCGCCGACACCGGCGATCAACGTTACCCCCGACCTGTTCGTGAATCTGACGACCCTTGAACCCCGCACGATCCTGCCCGGAACACGTGTGAGCGCTTGCCTGTTCGGCCCCGTGGCGAATCGAACCTATTCGATGCATGCCGTCGAGCTCGCCCCACCCTCCGATTTCGCCCAAGCCACGGTCGTGGGCACGCCCGGTAACGGGAGCTCGCTTTGCTGGGAACTCACGGTACCGACGGGGGCCCCTAGCGGGGCGGCGTTCATCCGGATCTGGGACCTCACCAACCCGCGCGCGAGCTACCTCCTCTACGCGGTCCACATCCGGATCGGCAATTCTTCCGGCGGACAATCGTTGGTCACGACGGTGACGAACGTCGTGAACCTCGGGGCACTGGGAACCATCGCGGCCTTGGCGGTCGTTTGCGGGTATCTCGCGGTGGTCGGAAGGCGTCGCAATCGGGCCCCTCCTCCTCACCCCGTTTCGTAGGCGGCGAGAAACTCCTCCCTGACCCGTCCCGCTTCCGGAGCTGTCATCCAAGGTCGACGCTCGAGCCACGGGGCCTCTCTAGGGGCCGACCGGCGGCCGAGGGCGCCAGTGAGCCACGAGCCTCCGCTTGCCCATTTCGAGTCCCCCATACCTCGGGAAAAGTGGCGGATGGCGACTCGGAACGCGCTTCGGCCGCCACACGACGGCCTTATACCTCCGCCCCCTCAGGGGAGAGCGCCACCAACCATGGACCGAAAACGTCCCCGACTTCTCGTCATCGGTCTGGACTGCGCTTCCCCCGAGTTCCTATTCGACCGGTGCCTACCCGTCATGCCCAACCTGCGAAGACTCCTCCCGGGATCGACGTACGGCCCGCTTCGCACGACGGACCCGCCGATCTCTCTTCCCGCTTGGGCGGTGATGTTCACGGGCGTCGACCCGGGTACCCTGGGAATGTACGGATTCCGGCACCGTTTGAACCATTCGTACACTCAGAATTACGGACCCGCGGCCGACCGGCTTCCCGTGCCGACCTTCTGGCAGATCCTTTCTCAGCGGGGAAGAAGGGTCGCGGTGGTCGGCATGCCTCCGGGGTACCCTCCCCCGACGATCAACGGCCTGTACATCTCGGACTTCCTGACGCCGGAGGGCGCTTCCGATTGGGCGACCCCGCCCGAACTCGTTCGGGAGCTCACCGCCCGGTACGGTACCTACCGGTTCGACGTGACGTTCCGGGCCACCGAGCGGGAGCAGCTGTACCTTGACATCGTGGACATGACCCAGCTCCGGTTCTCCATCGCCGAGGACCTCTACCTCCGCGAGCGATGGGACGTTTTCGCGATACACGAGGTCGGGACGGATCGGCTCCACCATGCCTACACCAAGTACTTCGACCCCGCCCACGGCGCCTACGTGCCCGGGAATTCGCTCGAGCATGTCCTGATGGACTACTACCGGGTCGTCGACCGGTCGATCGGTCGACTGCTCAGCCACGTGGATGAGGAGACGATCGTCGTGATCTCCTCGGACCACGGCAGCATGCCGATGGCTGGATGTTTTTGCATCAACCAGTGGCTGGTCGACCACGGCTATCTCGCCGTACGCGGCCGGGTCGAGCGCGGGACCCCCCTGGAGAAGGCGGACGTGGACTGGGACCGAACCCGGGTCTGGGGAGCGGGCGGCTACTACGCGCGGATCTTCTTCAACCTCAAGCGGCGCGAAAGCCAGGGGACCGTGGGCCCGGCGGAGCTCCCGGCCCTCCGGGAAGCTCTCATCCAGGAGTTGGGGTCGATCCGTACGCCGGAGGGTCGGCCGATGGTGACCCGCATCCTGGAGCCGAGCGACGTCTATCGGACCGTCACGGGGGACCCCCCCGACCTGATGGTCTATTTCGACCAGTTGCGGTGGAGGTCCGCGGGAACCTTGGGGCATCCGACGCTCTTCCTGAAGGAGAACGACACCGGCCCGGACGACGCGGTGCACAGCATGAACGGGGTCTTGCTGATCCGAGATCCTCGCCGCCCCGGTGCGGGCCTTATGGGGACCCAAGACATCCTCGATGTGACCCCCACGCTACTCTCCCTTCTGGAAGAACCGATTCCGTCCCACATCCAGGGCCGACCGATGTCGTTCCTCCTCGCTCCGGGCGAGGGCAAGGCGACCACGAAAGCGACCTTGGGTTCCCCGTCCCTCTGAAGCGACGGCCCCGCCCCCCGGGGGACTTAGGAGTGGATAAGATGTCGGGGTTCGCGATTCACATTGCCGATAGGTTGTCCTAGAGCCCCGTCGGCACCAGAACGACGGTCCACGCACCTTCGTTCGCGAGCACGGTGCAACCGAACTCGCCCTGCAGGTAGGGGACCTCATCGTACAGGAAGTTGGCGAGCCTCTGCCCGGCGGTGGACGCGTTCACGTAGAGAATGAACTGGATTCCCATGCTCGCCCACCAGGCCGTGGTCGAGATGAACGGGGGTAGGTTCGTGATCTGGTTCAGCGCGGCCGGGGTGTTCAGGGCGATGACGAAAGACAGATTGTTGGCGCCTTGGAGCGGGAGGTCGGCCGATTCGCTGATCGCGGCGTTGGCGGGCCGACCTGGGGTGGAGTACCGGGCCACATGCCCCAGCGCGTCGACCGGTGTGACGTTGGCAAAGGTCGTGAGACCCGCGCTTTCCCCGGCGGGGACGATCACCGCCTCGCCCTTGGCGCTCGACAGGCCGAAATGCGAGGTTCCGTTGACCGGATTGACGAGGGAGGCATTGAGGAATGCCAGCGGATAGCTCCCGGTCTGGTTGGCGAGCACGGAGATCACCGCCCGGCTAGAGTCCGGTATGGCCGTCATCGTGATGTTGAGCGTGAACCCGGGACCGGAGTACAGCATCGCCATCGAGGACGGGGAGCCGGCGAGGGGTCCGAAGAGCGACGGGGTCATGTTGAGGGTCTCGGTGAGGTACTGTCGATGGTCCACGAGCGTGACGGTGATCTTCGACTCCGGGAGGGTGACCAGCGGGTCGAAGCTGCCGAAGGAGGCCGCCTGGTAGGTGGGGGAGTCGTTGGAGAAGTTCATGTTCATGTTGGTCCCCAGCGTCGTCACGGCCACGAGCGAATTGGTGACGGCGTCGCTGTCGGTCATCGCGAAGTACGCGGCTTCTTCCACGTCCAGGTGGGTGGCGTCGAAGGTGAATCGGCCCGGGACGAGGGGCGCGTAGGCGTTCCGGTCCAGGATCGCGCGGGCCCATTTCGCGGCACCGGGGACCGTCAGCACATTGCCGGGGTAGCCCGAATTCTGGATGTCGTGGAGCGCCGCGACAAATGACTGGTCGTGGCTTGTGGTCGTGTTGTTCGTTTCGTCGGAGGCGAATGAAGGCAGGGCGTAAGCATCCGCGATGGCCAACGTGCCAGCGACCGCCAGAGCCAGGATGATGACCGTGGGGAAGGTCCCGGGGGGAAGGCGGGCACCCGTGGGAGAGAATCGACGCCGGCTCCGGGAGGAGCTCGCTGAGGGGCTCGCCGCCTGTTCCGACCTCTTCGCGACTTCGATCGCGACCTTGAGCGAGCGGATCCGAAGCTGCGTGATGATCGCGTCGATGGTCAACCCGAACGCGATCATGGCGGGCGTGACAAGGAAGTAGGCGAAGCGGGAGTAGTCCGTGAGCACGGCCATCTCCCAGCCGACCAGGCTGAGCACTGTGACGGCGAGCGCCATCGACGATACGAGGAGCACGCTGATGCTCAAGCGATTGGGTGCGAACAAGCGGAGCGCAACGAGGGCGATCGCGAGACCTCCGGAGATCAGGATCAGGACAAGCAAGGCAAGGTTGACGGATGGATGGACCCCATGGAAGTAGGGACTGAACAGGTGTTGAAAGAACAGGGACATCCCACCCTGGATGAACGCGAACGAGTTCGTGGAGAGATAGTTCGGATGGGGGATGCGGAGCAGTTTGGTGATGAGATAGAACCCTCCCACCGAGCCCGCGAAGATCCCGATTCCGATCCAGCCGGCGCGGGTCCGGTACGTCGCTCGGGGAATCCGACCGAGCCAAAGCAGGAACAAAGCCGCGATGCCGATCGTGGCCCCCAGAATCGCTCCGACCAGGCTGTGGCTGAGGACCGCCGCGGCCGCGCAGGACCAGAAAAGGATCAGGTGTAAGCCCCGCCGGCTCCGGAGATACCGGGCCAGGAACGCGATGCACAGGTTGAGGAACACGAGCCCAAACAGGTTCGGGTAGGCGCCGAAGAAGAACAACTGCATGAAGGTCGGGTTGAACAGGATCAGGGCCTCGACGACGAGCGCCACCGGCGGAGAGCGCACGAGGCTTCGGGTCAGGACGTAGGAGGAAAGTCCAATCAAGATCGAGATGACCAGCAGATAAAGGCGGGCCCCCATGAGCGGCCCTCCACCGATTCGAACGAGCAAGCCCAACAGGGGGAATAGGAGCGGGGGGTACTGGCCCGGAATGATCCAGGATGGGTACGGGAGCCCGACGAAGGCATAGGACGTCGTCATCCACTCCCCGGGGTCTCCCCCGGGCGGGATGGGATTCTGACCGATCGTGAACTCGAGAATCTCGGCAAAGACCACAGCGATCGCGGTCGCGATGATCAGCGCGTACGGCTCCGGCGGCCAACCGCGCAATAAGCCCGAGCGGTTCGGAGGGGGGGCTTGGCGCTCCGGAAAGAGCCGGTCCTCCAGCCGACCGAAGAACTTGCGGACCTTCGAGGGACGTTGGGGGGGCCCGGCAGCGACCGGCGAGGCCGAAGGCGGGATCGGGGGTCGGGCGAGCTCGCCCTTCGGGCCGGCCGAGCCCTTCCCGGGGGAGGCGCCGGCGACCGAAGGGACGATTCGGGGTGGCTGCGTCCCCTCGCCCGCGCTACCGGACGCCGAGCTGACCTGCGTCTCAGGCATGGATCCAACCCTCCGGGTTCGCTGAACCGCCGACAGGAATCATCCACCGGCTGACCTCCAATCCGGGTCCGGCCCCGCCTCTCGATGGCTCACCCGAGACCCGAGGTAGGGGTGAACCCTCTCGGGTGCGCCCCTCGCCGGACGAGTGGAAGCGCCGCTCGACCGGTCCCCCGCATCGCGAATCGGTCCACAGAAGCCCCGCGGAACTCGGATGTAGAAGGTTTGTGAAGCACATCGAGCATCGATCCAGGTCCCGGAATCCGTTCCCCAAGCGCGGAGCCCGAATGTCGCCTGAGCACGGCCAAGCGGGCCACGCGCCCGGTCGCAGATGGTGAGATCTGCCCCGGGCTCTCGAATGGAGGGCGACGGTCCGGGTCACCGAGGTACCCCGCCCCCCCGAAGTTCCCCTCGGCGGAACCTCGCTCAGCCTGCGCACCGACCTACCTCACGACCCTGCACGATGTCAGCAGGGGAATATGGAGAGTACTTGAAGCTCCGGTTATTCCATTGATCCCCGAGGGGGATCGCGCGGGCACCGACCGAACTCCCTTGATGAAGGCAGCGCTCGGCGGCCCCGGTCAACGGCGGGTCCATCGAGTACGCTCGCCGACACCCCGCTTCCGATGCTCGAGCGAGGGGGATCGTCATTGTTTTCGACTCGCGGGACCGTCTCCAGGGGGGCTCGAGCCCGGTCCAGGAGACGGACCAGACGGCGCCGCAGGCGACGTCGATTGCGGCGGCACGGCGGGGCTCGCCTTGGACCTCGGGTTCGACTTCGAGCCGCCGGCGGGCCGAACCGGCTTTTGGGCGTACCACAGTACGAAGAGCAAGATGATGACTGCACCGACCGCAATCCCCCCCTCGACCACTGGGTTGCTAAGGCGACTGAGCCAGCCGTTGCCTGCTCGACTCGCCGGCCCCACCTGGAGGGTAGCACTGGAACCGTTCGTGACCCCGAGACGGTCGGTCACGTTGACGAAGATCGTGTAGGTGCCGGTGGTATTGGGGGCGCAGTTGAACACCGAGGTGGTCTCATTGGGACAACCCGGCGGGAGACCGGTGAACGTGTAATTCAAATGGCCGGTCCCCCCCGAGGTCTTGACGGTGAAGGTCACATTGCCCTGGCCGATCGAAGTGGAGGAGGGGGTGAGGATGAAGGAAAGGACCGAGGGGCGGCTGTTGACGGTGACACTCACGCTGGCGGTCAGCGCCCCGGAGCCCTTGGCCCCGGTGACGGTCACCTGGACCGAATACTGCTCGGCCTT
>Ga0326727_10017575_pt1 | contig 14806 bp, 12 predicted proteins | sample MB2enrmetagenome_FD_207643 | JGI IMG/M metagenome (GOLD analysis project Ga0326727, IMG submission 207643) | Lab enriched peat soil microbial communities from McLean, Ithaca, NY, United States - MB29MY | ecosystem: Environmental > Terrestrial > Soil > Wetlands > Peat | place: USA: New York... | reverse complement strand
CGGTACGATCGCGGATTTGGACGTACCAGGTTTCCGGCTACATCCGCTCAAGCGCGAGTACAAGGGTTATTGGGCGGTGACGGTTCGCGCGAACTGGCGGGTAATCTTTCGCTTTGCCGACCGCGACGTGCTGGACGTTGATTATGTCGACTACCACTGAAAGGAGACGGGAACCATGCCGATGAAGAATCCACCCCACCCTGGCGGCTTTGTGCTGCGCCAGTGTATTGAGCCTTTGGGCTTGACGATCACAGCCGCAGCCGCCGCGCTCGGAGTCACGCGCACGACCCTGTCGGAACTGGTGAACGAGAAGCGCGGCATTTCTCCCGAAATGGCCGTGCGGCTGTCGAAGGTTTTCGGCGGCAGTGCCGAAACCTGGCTTACCCAGCAGGCGCACTACGACCTTGCCCAGGTTCACGCCGACCGTATCAATCTCAAGCGGCTGGAATTGACCGCGTCCTTGTCGTCGTAGCGGAACGGCTTGCCGTCCCCTCGTTCCGCATTCGCCCTGCGGAACGCCGGGTAGTTGGTAGCCGCGGTCAGTGCCTTCCTGACCGCGGGTTCTTCTGTGAAAAAACGTAAGCTTCCGGCGAGGAGCAGGCCCTCCGAATTGGGGACGCACGCGAGAGAAAAGACTACAGTCAGAAATTCGCTGACTGTGGCTACCAGCTCTGCGCTCGTCCGAGGTCATAGGGTTCAGTCCTTCCATGCGGCAACAAAATCCCTTTCTATTTGCTCAGCAAGTTGTTGTTTATCAGGCCGGGCCATCGCAACGTACTCACGGGCAGCCAGGGCAAAATAACAGTGCGCCGATCGAAGCGCCATCTCGACGTTCGCTTCTGACGGGGCAATGTCGACGTCCAACACTCCCATCTCCGGATCAGCTTGCGCCATCATACCGCTGATATCCGCATGGATAATGTGAGAAGTTAATTCGTAAAAAGTCAGATAGAGTTCCTGAAGGCCAAGCTCCGCACAAATCGCAGAGAAATCCTTCTTGCTCCACCGGCCACGGACTTTGCCTTTCTTGTTCGTATACCGTGACCGCACTTTGTCGTACCCACTATTGGAGGATGCGATTGCCTCCGCCGTCAGCTTGCTCAAGGACTGGGGGCTGTATTTTTCCATGTACCGATAGCGCCTCTTTGCCACGAGAAAATGAAAGTCACGATAATCGTCGAACTCTGCCGGGTGCCGACGCAGGTATGCGATGGTCACAGCCGCTTCAAACATGCTGCGGGCAATTTTCAGTGCGTCATTCCCATACCCGTTCATCCCCAACACAAGTACGGCACCTACTGAATTGGCAACCATCTTTGCCAGATAGCGGCAGACCTTGTGCAAAGGTTCAGAATGGCCTTGGCAAAACAAATCATCAATCATTGGTCCAAGGGTCTGGACCAGCGCAACAAATTTCTTATGCTTCTGAAGTATGACCCGCCAAAAATCTGGGAAACTAGTTTGGACCTGGACCTGAGGTTGTGCACTCACAATTTGCTTCCTTTCAAGCCATGCATTATTTATTCACTTGCTGCAAGAGGCGCTCGTAGTCCTTCCGGTAGTCAGGGTCATGAGGGTTGAGTTCGTAGGCCGCGCGGTATTCCTGCAAAGCCTCTTGTGGGTCGTGCTTGTGCTCAAGAGCGAAGCCAAGAAGGCGATGGGCGCCGGCGTTGTTCGGGTTGAGGCGGAGCGCCTCGCGTTCTTCAGCGATCATTCCGTCCCAGTCGCCCTTCCGCCCAAGCGCGCCGCCGAGGTTGTAGCGCACGTCCTCGTTCTTTGGATTTAGGCGAAGAGCCTCGCGGCATTCCGCGATCTCGCCGTCCGTGTCGCCCTTGGTTCCACGGGCGATACCGAGGCAGACGTGCAAATCTGCGTTTTCAGGGTCCAGCCTTACCGCTGCCCGATACTCAGCTTCGGCGTCCGCGTATTGCCCCTTTTTAAAATATTCTGCTCCACTTGCAACATGCTGCCGCACTTCCACCTGCCGTGCCTGCGCGGCCGGATCCACGGTCGCGGGCTTGGTCACCTTGGCGCTCTCGAGCGCGCTGATGAGTTCGTCCTCGCCGCCGGCCAAGCGGACTTCCTGAAGGTATTCATCCGTGGGCTCGAAATCGATTCCGCGTTCCTGGACCAGCATGGTGACTCGGTGGCTCGACACTTGGCCCACCAGCAAGGCGAAAACCTGCGCCTGGTTCAGCGGTTTCTTCGCGCTGGCGGGCTCGGGCGGCTTGGTGGCGCGCAGCGCCTTAATAAATGCCTCGCTCGCGCCTGCGGCCTTGAGGGTTTGAGTAAAGTCCTCGGACGGTGCGAAATCAATCCCGCGCTGCTCGATCAGCTTGGCGCCCGACTCGTCTCCGAATCCGTCGCGGACCATATTGCTGACCTGCTCCTGGGTAAAGGGCTTTGCCGGGCTAATGCCTTGCGCTGTAGCACTGACGTTGAAGACGGCAGGCCGTAGGGGCGGCTTTACGCCGCCATGGCGAGGTAAACTCGCCGCTACGTAAGCACGTGCCAAACCCGCCGTGGCGGGAGCGGCGACGATTTGCTGTTGCGCCCGCAGGGGGAGCGTCAGAATCACTGCAATGATGAGCAGGACGATAGTTAAGACCGGTCGACGCCACATGGGCACCTCCCGAGAGCGGGAATCAGAAAGGCGCCTTCGCGCATCCATGAACACTGAAGGGGGCACGCCGAGCCGGTGGAGCGGAAACTGGGGTTGATAGGAGCACGCTTATGACGGATTCCGAATTGTTGACCGACATCACGAAGAAGATCGTCGAGCATTTTCATCCTCGTCGCATCATCCTGTTCGGCAGCCGTGCGCGCGGTGAGGCCGGGGCCGAGAGCGACTTGGACCTCTTCATTGAAATGGAGACCGTGGCGACCCCCCCCGAGCGCGCGGTGGAAATTAGCTCCATCTTCGGTTTGCGCCCCTGGTCAATGGATCTGGTGGTTTACACGCCCGCCGAGGTCGAAAGACTGCGCGGTGTCAATGGGACTTTGCTCGCCCTGATCGAAGCCGAGGGAAAGCCGCTCTATGAGCGCCGCTAAAACCGGCGCCTCCCGAAAGCGCGAATTACTGTAACAATGTGCGCGTATTCTGCCGGATGTATAATGCTGCGCAGAACCTGGGCGAGGATTACTTTCGAATTGCGCGGCAAAGACCGCAAGGCGCAGCGCATCGGGCGGGGAGGATTCATGCGAGCTAATTGCAAACTGGTTTGGGGAAGTTTTCTCGTGGGTTTGGCAAGCTTTCTTGTGCTGTCGGCCTCGGTGGTGTGCGCGGATAAGAGCGCGGCGCCCACCGTGTTGCCCAACGGTTGGAAAATTACTCCCGCGGGGAGAGCAGTGGCGCTGCCGGGCGACATGCCGCTGCGGGTGCTCCCTCTTCCGGATGGCCGGCGAGTTCTGGTCCTGACCGGCGGATATCACGATCACTCCTTGAGCATCGTGGACATCGCGGGCGGCAAAATCCTTCACACCCTCGAACTGGGGAAGGACTGGGCAGGCTTGGCGGTTGATTCCGCCGGCTCCACCGTCTACGCCTCCGGCGGGGGCCCGGTCCCCGTGGGGTTTGAGCGCAATTTGGCGAGGACCCCCGTTGATCCCGTGGTTCGCGAGTCTCTTTCCACACCCATCCTTCGCGCGTCTTTGCAGAAAGATCAACTCACCCCCTTGCCCGGTCTCTCCATTGCTGATTTGGCGGAAAAGGACCGTTTCATCGCCGGGGTGGCGGTGGCGCGCGACGGCGCATTGTATGTCGTGAACACCCAGGCCGACACCGTCTACAAGCTGCATGCCGAGGATGGATCGGTCCTGGCGTCGGTGAAGGTGGGCTATCGCCCCTTCGCCATTGCCATCGCACCCGATTTCCAAACCGTTGCCGTTTCCGACTGGGGGGATCAATCGGTCAGCCTGCTGGACCCCGCCGGCCTGAAGGAGATTGCCCGTGTCGCGGTGGAAGCCCATCCCAGTGACCTTGCTTATGCTCCCGATGGCCGGCTGTTTGTGGCCAATGCGGGATCGAACAGCGTGAGCGTGATCGCCGACGGGAAAGTCATCGAGACGCTCAAGACCTCGCTCGATCCGCAAGACCCCGTGGGGTCGACTCCGGATGCGCTGGCGGTGAGCCCCGATGGAAGATTCCTCTTCGTTGCCAATGCCGACAACAACGACGTGGCGATGATCAACATCACGGAGAAGGGCGAATCGCGGGTGCTCGGCTTCATTCCCACCGGCTGGTATCCAAGCGCGCTGGGGGTAACGCCCGATGGCAAAAAGTTGCTGGTGGCCACGGGCAAAGGCATGGGCTCGCGCCCCACCGTACCGGTGCTGGGAAAGCATCCGACTAAAGCGCCTGACCCTTCCACCCCCTTTGACTATGTGGGTGACATCCTCGCCGGCCATCTGGAAATCATCGATGTGCCGCGCCCCCGGGAGCTCAAGGCTTACACGCAGCAGGTTTATGCCAACGTTCCCCAGCCCGGGCAGGCCACCACACCCGAAGACGAGGCGCAGGCCCGCGAGGCGTTCCGCCACATCAAGCACGTGCTTTACGTCATCCGCGAAAACCGCACCTACGATCAGGTGTTCGGCGACCTCGCCCGGGGGAACAACGATCCCAAGCTCGTGATGTTTGGCAAGGACGTCACCCCCAACGCCCATGCGCTGGCGAATCAGACGGTCATTCTCGACAATCTCTACGTCAACGGCGAAGTGTCCGAAGACGGCCACCAGTGGTCAAACGCCGCTTATGCCACCGTCTTTACCGAGAGGGCGTGGCCCTCCAGCTACGGCCGTCACGGAGAACCTGCGGCCGACGAAAGACTGACGGCGTCGCCGGCCGGCTACCTTTGGGACCTGTGCCGAAAGCACGGGGTCAGCTACATCAGTTACGGCGAGTTCACTCATTTCACTTCCGATCCCGGTCATGCTCCGGAATATCACTCCGTATCAGGCCTTCAGGGCCATTTCAGCAAGGAGTGGCTGACGGCCATGAAGGGCCGTGATACCGACCGGGTGAAGTTCTTCATCGACGACCTGCAAAAAGCCGACCAGACCGGCGACTGGTGGCAGTTCATGGTCATGAGCCTGCCCGAGGACCACACCCACGGCTTGTCGGCGGGCGCCTTCGCTCCCAAAGCCACGGTGGGATCAAACGACCTGGCGCTGGGGCGGATGGTGGAGGCCATCAGCCACTCGCGCTTTTGGGCGGAGACGGCAATTTTTGTGATCGAAGACGACGCCCAAAACGGTCCGGACCATGTGGATGATCATCGCACCGTGGGTCTGGTGATTTCGCCTTACACCAAGCAGGGATTCGTGGACAGCACGCACTACACGACGGCCTCCATGGTGCGCACCATGGAGTTGATCCTGGGGCTGCCCACCATGACGCAATATGACCGCGCCGCCACGCCCATGTACCGTTCGTTCCAAAGCCAGCCGAACCTGTGGGCCTTCGAGACCCTCACGCCGCAAACCGATCTGGAAGCCAAAAACCCGGCGACCGGGCCGGGCGCCGTGGCCTCCGCCAAGCTCGACTTCTCCGATGTGGATCGCGCCGATCCCGATGCGCTGAATAAGATTCTGTGGGAAGCATTGCGTCCGGGTGAGCCCATGCCCGCGCCCGTTCACAGCGCGGTGTTCCTGCAAGGACGGTGAAGCAAGGCTAATGGGGACGGCATCGCCCGCCGATCATGGCTGCTGCGGCCCCCGGCGCTTGGCCATGACATCGTAAATGACCACGATGATCAGCCCGGCAATGGCGTAGAAAGCGTAGGGGCGGAAGGGATCCTCGAAATTAAGCACCTGGTGCCCGGGCCTCAATCCCAGCACCGGATAGACGTTGTACCAGAGCGGCTCCATATCGTGAATGTCGCCACTCGCCGCGAGGTAATGGTGGAAGTTTTGGGCGAAGGGGTAATAATTGATGTAGAGGCCGAGGCAGGCGAGGAAAAAGAGGATCGGCATGTAATTCTCTGCCACCGTCATGAACTGGAAGATTCGACCTCGCTTCTCCGGGCGGACCCATCGCTTGGCATTGACGTATCCCACCGTGAGCAGCGTGAACAGGCCGAAGATTACGGTCAGGCCCGCGGACAGATCGACCATTAAAGCCGCCCAGTTGTAGTTGCTGCTCTGCGCGAGAAAATCCTTTCCCTGGAGGGTTTCCAACTGTTGGTGCATCTGTGTCCGCGCGTAGTCCACGGTGGCCGCTTCATCCAGGCGGTTCATCTGGCGCAGGAGAGGGACCAGGCGGTCATAGGCCTCGAATTGGACAGCCGCCGCGATCAGTTTCTCAATCAGGGAAATCCCTGAGAGCTGCATGCGCTCACCGAAGTGCGCGACGGTCCAATAGTCGTTGAGGGCCTCCGGAAGCTTCTTGGCTTCTTCTGCTTCCTTGCCCAGCTTCTTCACCAGCAACTCGTCGTAGTTGCGGATGTTCAGGAGGTTGGGGATGGGATAGTTCGCCACCGACCAGAGCAGGATGTCGGCGCGGGCCAGACGATGCTCGATCAGCCACGAGCGCTCCAGGTTGAACCGGCGCACTGCGTAGGAGTCATAGCGCGGAGCGGCGAAGGCCTTCTGCATCACCTGTCGCCACTCGGTTTCGTTCGCCAGAGCTTCGATCTGCACTGCGTTCGGCCATTGGTCGCGCTTCTTGTCGCGAATTCCCTCCGCGGCCACCAGGTGGGGGACGGCATTGTCGGGGTCCCAGGCCTGGAGTCTGGCGGACCATTGATCAGCAACGGGATCTTCCTTTTCCCGATAACGATTGATCAGGCTGTAGTAAATCCACGTGTATTGCGGGTCCCAGGCGACAGCCTCGTCTGCCAGGCGGGCGCCTTCCGCGCCGATGGAGTAGCGCAGCGCCACAAACGCCAGCGTCCGGGCATCGCGGTCCTGCTCAGCACGCTTGGCGGTCTGCTCGAGCGCCTTGTCGGGCATCGGGGCTTTCATACCAAGCCAGGGCTGGGGGGCGATGCTGATGGACGGCGCCCGGAAGCTCTGGCGAAAATCGGGGATGAAGAAGAAGGCGATTGCCCAGACGAGGAACAGAAGGCTCATGAAGCGGGTACGGCGCATAGCTGCCTCCCGAAAAGTAAAGTGGTACGTTCTATCCAACTCCTGACCGCCGCGAATCATACACTGTTCGCGGGGTTCCAGTGCCCATTTTAATCTTTACCCTTTAGACTTTAGCCATTAGATGGTTTTAGTACCTCATCCACGGCTTCTTCGAAAACCTGCAAGGACTCGCGTAGCGCGTCCTCGGCGATGGTAAGAGGTGGGGCGATTTTCAGGCACTCACCGCTGGCGGCGACGGGCGCGAACATCAGCACACCTTTTTGGAAACAGGCCACATTGATTCGCAACGCTGTGTCAGGGTCGGGAGTTTTGCTGCCGGGTTTCACCACTTGAATTCCCGCCACCAGACCCCTGCCCTGAAGGCAGCCCAGCACCTGGGGATACTTCTGCTGAATGCGCCGCAACTCCGGCATCATGATCTCGCCCATGCGCGCGGCGCGTTCCGCCAGGTTCTCTTTTTGGATGATCTCCAGACTGGCAATTGCCGCGGCCACCGGCAACGGCGAGCCGGAATGCGTGGACGTCATCGAGCCGGGGGGATAAAGGCCCATGATGTCCTCGCGACCAATGACCGCGGAAATCGGCAGCGACGAGGAGATGCCCTTTCCACAGGCGATCAGGTCAGGCTGTACGCCGTAGTGTTGATACGCAAACATCTTGCCGCTGCGGCCGAAGCCCGCCTGCACTTCGTCATAACACATCACGATGTCGTGCTCGCGGCAGAACGCCTGGAGTTTCTGCGCATACTCGAAGGGAAGGAAATCCGGCCCGCCGCCTTGAAAGCTTTCCGTCATCACCCCCGCGATGTCCTGAGGTTGCACGCCCTTTTCGGCCAGCGTCGCGAGAAAAAGATCAAACGAGATGTTTTCATTCTTGTAACCATCCGGGAAGGGCACTTGCACAAAGGTGCGGTCGCGATCGACCATCCACGCCTTCGACTTCTCCCAGCCGCCGGCAAGCTGCGCGCCCATCGTGCGTCCGTGGAATCCGTAGTTAAAGGTCACGAAATACTTTTTATGCGCGCCGTGTTTGGCCAGGGCGTAGGTCTTCGACAACTTGATGCAGTTCTCGGTGGCCTCGCTGCCCGTGCTCATCAGGAAGACCCGGTAATTCTGCGGGTCCGGCGAGAGGGCGCGGAGCATCTCCGCCAGGCGCGCGCGCTGCTCGTGCACGAATACATACGACGCCAGCAACCCGCGGTCAATCACCTCGCGCAGCGCCGCGCGGATTTCCTTGCGCCCGTGCCCGGCGTTGGTAATCAGCACGCCGCTGGACCAGTCGATCCAGCGGTTCCCCCAGCGGTCGCTGACGATGAAGTCTTCTGCCTTGTCCCACACTATAGGCGGCTGCCCCATCATCGAGCGGGGCTCGGACTCCTGCAACGCCGCGAAAATCGGCAAGGACTCCGGCACCGGCAGCTTGGTCTTGATGCTGCGGTATTTCGTTTCCACCTTGGGGACGTCCCGCGGGGTCAGATCGTAAATAGCCATAGGGTGAGTACCTCCATGAATTGCCGATGGTCGATTGCTGATTGCCGATTGGGGAACACATCAGAATTGCCGATCTTTTCAATCGACCATCGGCAATCGTCAATCGGCAATTCTGATGTGCGGTTGGGCGCCGTAGACGATCGGCACCGGTGCGGCGTCCGCCAGGATCGAGGCGCGCGCTGCCTCCACCACCAATTCATTGATGTAGCTGTTGGCGGGAGTGGCGATCAGGCCCTGGGCGTCCACTTCATGAATCACTTCGCGGCGCTTGGCGAGCGCGGCCTCCGGGGTCAACCCCGCCGCCGCGTTTTCCAGGCGATGGATGGCTTGGGTAATTCCCGCCACGGATTCGTACCCGTAACCCATCGGTTTATAGCCCGGCCCCTCCCAGGGAACCAGGCGGTAGAAGTCCGGGCTGACGTAGTTGTATTTCGACCCGCCCGGCCCGATGTCCTGCAAGTAGGAATAGGCGACGCCGCGATTATGATCATCGTGGAAGATCAGTCCCGTCTGGTCATTCCCTTCGCAGTACAACACCATGCCCTGATCGTTGCTCCCGGCGGCGGCATTCGGGTAGCCCAAGCCGTTGATCACGGAGAGCAGCGCGCCGTTTTCCCACATCACGCGGCCGTGCGACCACAGGAACGCTTCGTTGCCATTGGGGAATTTCCCCTTCACGCCTTTCAGCGAAACTTCCACCGGCTTGAGCCCCGTGATGAAGTAAACCAGGTCCACGTAATGGCACCCGATGTAGGTAAAGGGATCCGTGCGGTCGCAGGTGAACCAATTCTGGAAATTCGAGTGGCGATAGTAGTACGGCTCAATGAGCTTGGCCTCGCCCATCACGAACGCGCCGAACTGCCCCAGGGCATAACTGCGCCGCGCCACCAGTGACCGGCGATCAAAGCGCTTGTGGTACTCCACTCCCACGAAGCGTCCCTTTTCGAGCGCTAGTTTTTCGATCTCTACCGCTTGCTCGTATTTGAGCACCAACGGCTTTACGCACAGCACGTTCTGGTCGTGTTCGAGGGCGTACTTCACCACCGCGTAGTGAAGATTGTCCGGCATGGCCACCACCACCATGTTGCCCGGAGCCATCCTCGCGATGACTTCCTTGTATAGATCGGGAAATTGCGCGTCGGCTGGCGCAGAGAACGAGGGATGCGGCGTGAATCCCTGTCCGGGAAATGCCTCGTGGAACTCCGGGTTCTCCGCCAGCGCTTTCAGGGGTGCGGTGTTCAAAGCGCAGATATCGATTTTGCGGACCACCCCGATCCTTTCCAGGTGGTACAACGAGGGCAGGAGCAGATCGAAGGTAATCATTCCTCCGCCCACAATCGTAACGTCCAGACTTACCGTTGGTGCGGCCACGGACACACTCCCTCCCCCGCTGTGATCAAAAATGATGGGGACAAACGATATTATGAATTCGTGCGAGGAGTGTCAAACAGGTTGCGCAATAGGCCCGTGCGGACCCTCATTCCGAGCATCGATGGCCGCCCTTGGGCTAGCGATGCTCCGGCGGATACAACTTCAGCTTCAGCGTTTTGATCTCGTAGGGACGCAGGTCAAGATGCAAAGTTTCATTCGCCGCGGGCAAAGGCCGGACTTCGTCCCCCAGCAGGTTGGTTTCTGACGCGCCGCTCAGCGGAACGTGGATCTTGATTTCGACTCCGTTCGCAGGTCTGCCAGTGGCCTCGTAGATCCTGAGCATGATGCTGCCATCGCGGCCTGGCATCAACGCGGAGGCCACAACGCTGGGTGGCGAGATTTCCAGCAACCCCCAGCGCCGGGGCAATCCTCCCCCATGCGTGCTTACTTTGCGCGCCAACAGCGGATGGTTGAACTCCCACCCCGCCTTGAACACTTCGGCGTCGCGCCAATCTCCCGCGTGAGGGACAAGGGCATAGTCAAGAGTCCTCTCGACGCCAAGTTCCAGGCCCAAGTCCGAAGACACGCCCGGCTCGTATCCCCCGAAGAAAGGGTACGCGGTGATGCGCGCCGAACGCAGCAGCGAAAGCATCAGGGTGCCGCCCGCCACGTTGTTGCCCGGCAGGCCGCGGTTCAAGAGCGCCAACCCCCTGCTCCCGTCGCTGTAATCCATCCAATACTGCGCGGGGAACTCCTGCTCCAGGGGGCGCTGGATTGCCCCGAAGGGAATCTCGTCAAACCGCCGCCCGCTGGCGATGGAGGTGGGAAAGAGGACGCGGTAACGGACGGACTTATCGTTGTTCGTAAGCCGCGTGCGAATATCGATGCGGCGCATTCCCGGATAGAGGCGCACGGTGGTGGCAAAACTTCCGTCGCCAAAGGGGTGGGAAAGGTTGAATTGGGAGAACACCGGTCCGGAGGACGTGGATCCGCTGCCGCCCACCTGCTCGTTGCTGAAGCGTGTCCCGGCCGCAGGTGGAAGCCCCTGCTTGCGCGTCATCGCTGTAAGCCGGCCGCCATTCAGTGTTCCGTAAAGCTCCCAAAAGTCGCCGCCATCCGGCTCGCGCGCCACGATGTTTCCCGGTCGGCCGCCCAGCACATCCCAATGGGCAGACTTGTCGTACAACTCCTTCATCTCTCCCGTCCAGAGATCAAAGGTCATCTTGTAGTACTCGTTTTCAATCGATCCGGCGTCCTGGTAGCGAGACGATGCGGGGGCGGGGCCGCCGTCCGGCTGCTTGCCTCCCCGAGAATCCGATTCTGAAGGCGTAATTTGATAAAGGGCGTAGCCGAACGGGGGTACGTCGTGGGCGAGGAAGGTCACCTTCGCGTCTTTAAGGCTCCCATCGTTGTAACGCAGCGTACTCAGATATTGCAGCGGCACGTCGGCGCCGGAGGAATCGCGTAGGCGCAAGCCATGAACATGAGGCCCGATCGAGCCCACGTCGATTTCCGCCACGTCGGTCCGCGCCCAACCCAGCGTGTTGAAGACCACAACGGGAACGCCGTCCACGTGCGTATCCATCCGGGCGGCAATGGCGTTGAGCTCGGCGTCGACTTGCTCGTCGCCCAAATCTTGGGAGGACTCATACCCGCGAATCGTCTCGTTATAAACCTTGTCCACCATCGTTCCGGACATTAAATCGTGCGCCTGATTGAACAGCACGGGCTCCCAAGCGCGCACGGAGTCCGCCCAGTTGGAGGTTGCTCCCACAGCGCTCGCCAGCGCGGTGAGCTTTTCCGCGTTGGTCAGAACGTCTTCGAGACGCCGCACCCACTGCTTCAACTCGATGCGACTGCTGTAAACTCCCTGAAACACCGGATTGAGCTCGCCAGAAACGATGGGTTGGTTTGGACGTTGGCCCACCACCGCGGCAAAATCCGTGGGCACGCCGAAGCGCAATTGAATCGGGGCACCGCTGCTTTGATTGAATTCCTTCACCAAAACCGGAAGGGCTTCCTCCGGTTCGCTTACATCTGCGCCCGCCAGGGCGACGCGATCCGGCCAGGGCGAGTACTGGCCCAGCGCGTCCCACTTTCCAAGTGCGTAGTGACCGAAACTATAAGAGTCCTTGGGCGCGGGCATGAACATTCCATAGGACAACGGCAGCCAGAAAGCGGGGATTTTGGTGCCGTCCAATCCTTGCCAGAGGAACTCCGAAGGGGTTTGGTTTCCCGGGACGCCGCGCTGGAACCAGTAGGACTTGTATCCCGCCAACTTCAAAAGCTGGGGCATTTGCGCGTGATGGCCAAAGGTATCGAGCCCCCAGCCGACCGTGACGTCCACGCCCAGCTTGTCGCGGTAATAACCTTTGCCGTAGAGCACCTGCCGCACCCACGATTCTCCGCTGGGCATGTTAACGTCCAGCATGACGTCGTTTCCGCAGACGATCTGGAGCCTGCCCTCCGCCACATACTGGCGAAACGCCGCCGCCTGTTCCGGATACCTCTCGAGGAACGGCCGAACGTAAGCCACCTGGTCAAGAACAAATCGATACTCCGGGTGGGCGCGCAAAAGGGACAGCGCGGTGAGAATGTGCGGAAGGCCGATTTCCAGATACTCTTCGCGCGTTTTGAAGACAGCGCCTTCCCAGTGCGTGTGAGGAATGATCCAAAGAGTCTTTTGCGCCGGCGCGTTTGGTTGGGCCGCCGGCGGATTCTGTGCCGGCCATGCTTGTGTCCGGCTCGGTTGCATGAAGGTGAAAAAGCACCACCCTGCCAACGCCGTGAAAACCAGCCTCATCCTGGGTTTGCGCATATCAGTCCTTGGAAACTTCCGGAGCCCGTGCGATGCGGGGATCGGTGAAGACATCGGCCTCATCGGTGCTGCGCGTGGAGAACTCGGAGACCACCGCTCCCTCCGGTCCGGCCTGGAACCAATGTCGCGTGCCGGGCATGAGGGTGTACTGATCCCCTGGCCGCAGACAAACCTGGTGCTTCACCGTGTAGTAGGGTTCAGAGCCCGCGGGCGGTTGGCATGAAGGTGGCGCTGTCTCCGGCCCAGGCACGTAAAGGTAAACGGTCCCCCAGCGGCAACGAAAGGTCTCTTCCTTCCCCAATTGGCTGCCCACCGGCGGATGAAGGTGTTCAGGGCAGGTCTGATGAGGAAACATCATGATTTCCTTCGCGCACACCCGCTCTGTGTTCACGTAGGTGATGATCTCGAGCCCGGTTTTCTCCAGTTCGCCCAGCCCGAAATCCGCCACCTCAATTCGTCCCTTTTCCTCGGGCGTAATCACGATTCCAGCTTTCTTCAGCAGTCCGATGGTTCTCTCTACGGCCGTTTGGAATTGTTGTTGATTGATCACACGCTTCTCCTTCGCATACGTTCGCACTTTGAACTGAAATCGACAAGGCGACGGCGGCAGTGCGCCGCCGTCCTGATTGAGTACGTGCGGTTGCCGCAACGGTACTGGGCTTGAGAAGAGCCCGCGGTCACGAAATTAGGCCGGCCCGATCATGTTGCTTCCCACGGATTGATGATGGTGGCACCGCTGCCCTCAAAATCCCGCGTATTCCGGGTAACTAAGGTCAGTTCGTAGGCAAGGGCGGTCGCCGCAATCAATGAATCGACGGTGGGAAGAATCCTTCCCGCTCGCAATCCCTGCACCACGAGCGATGCCCAGCGACCGGCCACTTGGCGATCCACCGGAAGTATGCGACCAGAAAACCACACTTCCAGGTCTTGTATGAGCCATTGTTCAAGTTGGAGGCGGCGCTTGCCCTCGGCAAGCAACTCGATTCCCTTTTGAATTTCCGCCAGGGTGATGACGCTCACATGTTGGGATTGGCGATCTGTGGTCTCAAGCCAGCGTTTGACACCGGCATCAGGCCCTCCCGGCCGGTTATACTCAGACAGAACATTCGTATCGATCAGGAAACCGTTCATGCAAGGTCAACCGGGCGCGGATAGTCTTTGGATCGCTCCAGATTTAGATTGGCTCCGGCAAGGGGAGAATTGAGGAGTAAGTCGGAGAGATTATCAAACCGCTTATGAATGGGGGCCGGCTCTGCAGCGACGGGCAAGCCCGCTTCCTTGGCGACAAGTTCCTGGATGTAGTCGTCCAGCGAGACGCCCCGCGCATGCGCACGCGCCATTAGCCCTTTTTCCACTTCAGGGTTTAGGTTTAACGTCACGGTCATGGCTGCGGCTCCCTCTTCTTACACAATAGCGTATATGGCGGCCTTCTGTCACGAAGTGACTGGCGCTTTACGCCTTGCCCGACGAGCCAAAGGCCCGCAGCAACTTCACCACTTCCGCCCTCACCGCTTCCCGCACCGCCACCAGGAGATCGTTTTCGCTGCCCATCCCCAGGAACGGATGTGGGCTCATCGGTTCGTGATACTTTCCCAGCTTCTCTCCGAGCGCCGCAAGGTAAGCTTGCTTCAGCCCGGTTCCGAAGTTCACTTTGGCTACGCCAAACTGAATGCAACTTGGCGCCAGTTCGAGGGGGATTCCCGTGCCTCCATGCAGCACCAGGGGAATCTCCACCGCCGCTTGGATTCTCGCCAATGCCTCGAGGTCAAGGCCCCTCTTTCCCGCTGTGAGAATATGGACATTCCCCACGGCGACGCCCAGAGCATCGATGTGCGTCGCGCCGACGAAGGCCCGCGCAGCTTCCGGGTCGGTGGGCTCCGCCGCCGTTCCGCCTGACGCGTCCGCCAAGTGTCCCACCTGAGCCTCCACCGACACGCCTTGGGCGTGCGCCATCTCGACGACCTTCTTGACGAGGCGCTGGTATTCCTCCTTAGGTAGGAATTCATTCTCCACCATGACGGCATTGAAACCCAAAGCC
>Ga0326727_10017571_pt1 | contig 14808 bp, 10 predicted proteins | sample MB2enrmetagenome_FD_207643 | JGI IMG/M metagenome (GOLD analysis project Ga0326727, IMG submission 207643) | Lab enriched peat soil microbial communities from McLean, Ithaca, NY, United States - MB29MY | ecosystem: Environmental > Terrestrial > Soil > Wetlands > Peat | place: USA: New York... | reverse complement strand
GCGCCGGGCAAAAGCGGCCCGGCGGGCTTCGCGTCCTATGGCCCAAGGCCTCAGCTCCTCACAGACTTCACCAAAGCAAAGGGGCACGGCAAAGTCAAAGCCAAAAGCTCAAAACCCTCTGATAGCGACCTGATGAGAGTGAGGGTTTAATCCGCTCCGGTCATTTGCTTCGGTCCGGGAGCGCACGGTCCCGCCGTTCCGCATCGGACCGGCCAGCCGCTTGTCCCCCGGAGGGGTCTCGACACAACGTCCACCCAGGCAGTTGGCCGACCTGTAGGTTCTAGCCGGGAAGCCCGGTGGGAGCTATAAAGATAGCACCCGTTCCCGTAGCCGCCGGGGTCGTTCTCTAGCGCGATCAATGGGCCCTTGCCGTACGCCGAGGTGAAGTGCTCGTCGTCTTCCGAATAGTGCCCCACGGTGGTGTGGTAGGAGGCCACGCAGGTCGTGTTCGCGTGGATGTGGACGGCCGGGAAGTTCACCTGCTGCCAGCCCGAACTGGTTTCGCCAGAGAAGGTCGCCTGCGCCAACTGCGTGCCGGTGTCGCTATACAAAGTGCCCACGTGCCTGCCCGTATTGTTGGCGCTCTTGTAGAAACGAATCCCGGTGATGGCGCCGGCGCCGCTGGCCTGGAATCGGACCCCCAAATTGACGGCCCGGCGATTGTTGGCATCGCTGAATCGATCGTTTTGATCGATGGTTCCCGGAGTCTCCGATGAACTCCAGATGCTGGCTGTCGGCGGCTTCGAATGGCAGGCGCTGAGCAAGAAGAGACTGACGGCGGCCCACTTTCGCCCGGTCCGGACCCGGCACTCTCCGGTGACGCCCTGTGCACACGCATGTGCAGGGTCTTCTCCTTTCGTTTGCTTTCAGTCCTCCCAGTTCGGTTCGGGTTGATCGATGGCGGCGCCACGCCGCTCGACCGTCACGATCCGCTTTACCGCCAGCCGCCCGAACAGAGGCAAACGACCTTCGGCATGATAACCATCGGGAGAATCAGCGCCAGACTTTACTTGAGCTGATGGAGTTTAACACTTGGCTGGCGCCGCCTCCATTCAGGAAGCTCCCGGCGTCCGGAAGATCCTCGACACCATCGTCATGATCGCCGGAAAAAGTAGGCAAGGATCTGGCGGCCATCCGCAACCCGGCTTTGTGGGTTATACGTGCCAACGTGTGGCGCCGCGGCGGGCGGGGCGGCTGCGGAGCCGGTGGTTTCCGCGGGTGCGGGCGGCGTGGCCTTAACCTGGTTGGGCGCCTCCTCCGGCACGGCGCCAGCCGCCCGCTGCGCGGCCGGCGGCTTCATGAAAAAGGGGCGACCGGGCGACGCGGGAGTGGTGCGATGGCCGCGCTTGGCGCCGCCGCGGCGCGCCGGAACACCCGCACCTCGGGATTGGCAGCGGCCAGGCTGAGCCAGGGCGGCATTTTTCCGTGCAGCAGAGCCGCCAGGAAGGCCGACTCCGTCTGTACCGGATCGGAAGACTTCGGGTACAGGATCAGATACTCGGCGCCGTAGCGCAGCATGAGGTGGTCGAGCGCCGCCTCATCCCAGTTCTGCTCGCTGTATTCGGCCGGCACAAGCGACACGGTCTTCCGCCGGAGCGCATAGCCGGTCGCCTGGCCGTCGGAGGAAAGGATGGTCGCGCGATCCGGTATGTTCGCCTCGATCCAGGAGCGCACGGTCCCACCGCCCTGCATCGGGCCAGCCAGACGAGCTTCGACGACCTGGTGCGGCGCCGGCCGCGGCTTCGCGATTTCGATCAGGTTGCTCAGGTTGGCCGCCGCATATCCCAAGATCGTCAGGCACAACGCCGTGCGGAATACGAGCCTCCCAGGGCCGCCGCCCGAAGAGGCGCGGTCCAGCCTTGAGATCAGAAACCCGAGGGCGATCGCCCACAAGGGAAGCATGGGCAGGAACATCCGCGCAGCGTAGGAAATATAACTGGACAGCCCTAAGTAAAACATTCCCAGGCAGTACGTAGCCAAATAAACGGCCAGCAGGAGCAGCGGCCTCCGCGCGGCTGGCTGGAGCCCGGTAAGCTTGAAGCAACGCCGCAGCCGGAAGGTGAGAAACCCCAGCAGGGCAACACCGGCGGCCAGTGTCAGTTTGCCCAGCGCGAAGCTCGAAAGCGTGGCTCCGCCGAGAAACAGATGCCAGATTGCAAGTACGGTGGCTTTGACCGTAGTCAGAAATGCATGGCTTACAGGCTTCGTGTTCCCGCCTTTCCAGGAGCCGCAAAAGTAGATGTTGCGGGCGAATCCGGCGGCAACCATCGCTAACGCCAGAGCGGCGCCGAAGAGGGGCTTCCATGCGGCCCGCCCCCGGACCAGGAGCAGTCTTGCGGCATAGAACGCCGCGACCGCCGCCACGAGGAATAATCCGGCGTAGCGCACCCAGTAGGAACAACCAATCAACGCGCAACCTAACAGAGCCCCGGCCGTGGAGCTTCGATCCGGCGCCGCCTCATAGCGCAACAGGAGCAGCAAGCCGGCCAGGGAGAGCGCGGTGAAAAGCGGCTCGGTCGCAATCGTGGCTGCGAACGCCGCCAGGTAAGAGTTGGCGATTAGCAACACCAGGGCGAACCGAATCGCCAGCCGCGTCAATCCAAACAATGTTCCTACGGCCCAAACCAGCGGCATCAGCAGTACCGTAGAGACGGCCGATACCACCACCGCGCTTCTGGGCGGGTCCAACCCGAGCTGGTTCATGATGGCAATGGAGACGGGATATCCTGGCGCAAAGGTGGTGAGCGGCGCGGGAATTCTGCCGGTAGTCCTCTCGGAGTCGAAATGCACGATCGAGGTCGAGATCGAATGTTCCGATGAAATGTTCGAGGCTGTGCTCAAATATTGGTAGCCATCATTTGAATAAATGGGGCCGCGCGTATACAGGAGACAGGCCGAAACCGCGAGACCCAGCGCTGACCACAGCGCGATTTCGGTGTAGCGGGGAAGCATTTCCTGCTATGATATCAGCCCCTCGGCAATGGGAGACGTCACGTCGATAGAATCGCTCCTCGATGTTCCGACCGGACCGCTGCAAGTGCCGGCCGGCGCCACCCTAGAGCTCTCCGTCGTCATCCCGACGTTCAATGAGAGCCGCAACATCGGAGCCCTGGTTGAGCAACTGACCGGGATCCTCGACGCGGAACTGGGCGACCGGTATGAGCTGATCGTAGTGGACGACAACAGCCCGGATCAGACCTGGAAGGCCGCTCTGAGCCTCGCGGCCACCTATCCGCGTCTGTTCGTGATGCGGCGCCAGTCCGAGCGCGGGCTCTCGACGGCGGTGCTCCGCGGCTGGCAGGCGGCGCGAGGACGCGTCCTCGCGGTGATGGACGCCGATTTACAGCATCCGCCAGGGGTCATTGCGAAACTTTGGCGGGAAATGAGCCGCGGCGCGGACCTGGCCGTCGCCAGCCGCCACGTCGAAGGAGGCGGCGTCAGCGATTGGCGGCTGTCCCGCCGCATTCTGTCGCGCGGAGCGCAGATGCTCGGTGTGATTCTCATGCCTGGCGTGGTGGGGCGGGTGAGCGACCCGATGAGCGGTTACTTCATGGTTCGCCGTAGCGCGATCGCGGGCGCCATAATGAATCCGATCGGGTACAAGATCCTCATCGAGGTTCTGGCCAGGGGCAGGATCCGCTGGATTTCCGAGGTGGGTTACGTCTTCCGGGAGCGCACCGAGGGCAAGAGCAAGGTCACGCCCGGCGTTTACGTGGACTATGTGATCCACCTGTTGCGTTTGCGCCTGGAGTTCCTGCGCAGCAGCCGGTTTGTCCGGTTCTCCCTTGTGGGACTGACTGGCGCCGCCGTGGACATGTCGGTGCTCTTCGCGCTCAGCGATCCGTCCATGCTCGGTTGGGGGCTGACGCGCAGCAAGCTGATCGGCGCGGAGCTTGCAATCGTCAACAATTTCCTTTGGAACGACGCCTGGACCTTTGGCGACCTGGCTGCGCATCAGCGAAGCTTCCGGCAGAAGCTGAGACGCCTGGCGAAGTTCAACGTGGTCTGCGGGATCGGTCTCGTGCTGAACGTAGTCCTGCTCAATGTTCAGTTCAATCTGCTGGGCATGAACCGGTATGTCGCGAATGCGATCGCCATCGGCATCGTGACCGCGTGGAATTACATCTTGAACCTGAAGCTGGCGTGGCGGACCACCGGATCCGGCCCGGTCGAGCCCCCGCGCGATTGACTCGGCGCGCCCCGTGAGGCGGAAGAACGGGTTTCCCTTGAGTCTGGCGGATTCGGCACGATAAGGGTATCTTGATACTTTTGGGCACTACCCGCGCGCATCCGAAAGGAACCACGCAATGACCGACCGCCCGACGGCGGCAGCCCCGACGCTCACCGTACAGGCGCTCTGGCTCATGTTTGCCAGGACCGCCGGCTTTGTGCTGAGCGTCGGGCTTCCCATACTCCTGGTCCGCCTCTTCGATCAAAAGCAGTACGGGACGTACAAGCAGGCATTCGTGGTGGTTCAGACCACCTACTCCCTGCTGAACCTGGGCCTTAGCCTAAGCGCCTTCTACTATATGCCGCGGAAGGCCGAACGCCGCCCGCAGGTCGCACTGAATATCGTCGCCTTCAATATAGTGGCGGGGACGATCCCGCTGGTGGTTCTCTTTTTGTTCCCGCAACTCCTGGGGCATATCTTCGGCGGTCCCGAGCTGGTCCCCTATGCGCGCGTCATCGGTTTGATCATGTTCCTCACCATCACCTCCGCCTTCCTCGAGGTGGTCGCAACGGCGATGCGGGACGTGAAGTGGTCGACGATTTTCATCGTGTTCGCGCAATTCTCGCGGGTGGTCCTGATGACGCTCGCGGCCGTGTGGTGGCGTTCGATAGACGCGTTGCTATATGCGGCCGTGGCGCAAGGGCTGCTTCAGAGCGCTGTCTTGATCTGGTACCTGCACAACCGCTTCGGCCGGTTCTGGACTTCGTTTGACTGGCGGTTCTTTCGGGAGCAGATCGGCTACGCGGTGCCTTACGGGCTATACGGACTGCTTGCCGCGGCGCAAGGGGACCTGCACAACTACTTCGTTGCGAATGTCTTCGGCCCCTCGGCGTTCGCGATCTATTCGATCGGCTGCGTGCAGGTTCCGCTGATTTTCCTGTTGCAGTCCGCGCTCGGCGCCGTGCTGATCTCGAAAACCAGCGAGTTGCAGCACCAGGGAAAGACGCGGGACATTGTGCTACTGACGGCCAGCGCCATGCGGAAGACCGCACTGCTTTGTTGCCCGGTTTATGCGCTTCTGACGGTGACCGGGCACGATATTCTCGTGTTTTTCTATACCCGGGCCTACGAAGCGAGCTGGCCAATTTTTGCGATCAACCTGTCGACGCTGCTGCTGCTGGTGGTGATCACCGATCCGATCGTCCGGGCCTACCCCGAGCAGCGATATTTCATCGTGCGGGTCCGCATCGCGATATTGTGCCTGCAAGTGGCGGCGCTCTGGTTCGCGACCCGCGCGATCGGCATGAAGGGCGCAATTCTGGTCGTGGTGCTCTCCGCCTTCCTGGAGCGTGCGATTGTGGTACAGCGGCTGGCGGGCGTCCTCGGCATGCGCCTCAAGGATGTTCGGCTATTCGCGGGTATCGGCAAGATCGCCCTGGTCTCGGCGGTATGCGCGGCGGCGACTTATTTGGCGCGGGCGGCTCTCGCGGGGGTAAAGCCCTTTGTGGTGCTGGCCGTCTGCGGCACGACTTTCGCCCTCCTGTTCGCCGGGCTGGTCCTGCTGCTGCGCCTGCTGGAACCGGATGAGGAAGCGCTGATCCGCCGGCAGTGGCTGCGGCTCCGGCGCGCCGCCGCTTTCTGATTTCACCTGTGGAAACTGGTGAGCGCGCTGGGACTCGAACCCAGAACCCCCGCCTTAAAAGGGCGATGCTCTACCATTGAGCTACGCGCCCGCTCCGGCACTGCATGGCAGGCTAATCTTCACGATAGCACAGGCTCCGCGGCGCGCTCGAAACCGCAGGCCGTCAGTTCTTCGGTTCCAGGATGAAGGTGGGAGCCAGACCGCTGATGGTCGAAAAGCCGCCGTTGCCCGCGGTGAGCCAGCTCGAGCAGCCCTGGACCTTGCCGAGATAGGCGTGCGGGTGCAAGTCCACTTTCATATCCTTGACTTCGAGCTCGCCGTAATGCAGCAGCGGGAAGGGAGCATAGGTGGCCTCGACCTTCTCCTGAACGACGTAGGGGATGCGCAGGGCGCGCTTGAGCGCGCGATCCCAACCGGATTCGTCCGTTTCCCAGCCGCGGACCGCGTGGTTCTCGCCGGAATCGTCGTTGGGCTTGAGCACCAGCTTGTCGCGGTTTTTCAGGATGAAATCGGGCAAATCCACCGTCTCATCCCGGTAAGCAGCCTTCGCCGCGGCGACCACGCGGGTCCACGGGATGAACTGGCGGATCGCCTTCCTTTCAGCGGCGGGGAAGCTGCCGGTGAGGGCCTCGTCGGTCAAGAGGTCGAAGATCGCTTTCTTGTGCGCCAACTCAGACCGAAAACTGTTGACCACGCACGCCGCGCCTTCGCGATAAGCGCGTACGAGGGGGTGCGAGAGGTCGTAGCGCAGGAGGAATTCCTGCACCTTCACGCGGCGCCAGATGAGGTTGATGGCAAAATCACCGTGGCGCAGCACGCCGCCGCGGTAATCGAGCTGGTCCGGAGAGACGATCTCGGCCGGGTAGCCCTCGGCGCGGAAGAAATCGCGAAGCAGGCCGTACTCGCCCTCGTCCGCCGCCTGGAAAGCCTGGCGAAACTCGAGGATGGCGATGTTCGGCCGCTTCCTTCCGCCAAACTCCTTGTAAGCCTTGAGCAGGGCCGATAAAAGGTGCTTCTTGCCGCCCAGCTTCTGCAGCGTGTAGCGCTTCCGGAATTCTTTCACCGGCGGGCAGTCATAGAACAGGTCGGCCAGAGCCTCGCCGTAAGCCACGCCGACGGGCGTATCGGCGACGTATTCGACAAAGTGGAGCGACCCGTTGTTGAGATGCGTGTCCAGCAGCGAAGTGACTGCGAGGAACGAGTAGCCCGGATCGATCCCGGCAAGCATCTTCTCCGCGGGCAACAACTGCATGCGCGCGAGCAGGGCGGGATTCGCGAGCGCCATCTGCTTGATGCGGTCGATCGCCGCGAACAATGCCTCGGCCGCCTTCACCATGGAGTCATACTGGCGCCGGCTGACGAAGTGCGGACGTAGAAACGGGCACACAAGATGTCCGCCCTGAGTGAGGTGCTCGGCCTGCATGCGCTCCGCCAAAGCTTCCGCCCAACTCAGGTCCTTGTATGGCTCTGATTCGATTAGTTTTTGGTAACGGGCAACTGCTTCTTCTAACTGACTCATGCTCACTGACTTCTATTAATTAGTATCTCACAGCGGCCTATTGAAAGGGTACATTTCATCTGGAGATACAGACCGTATCTAACTGATAAAAAAGGAGATATTTAGCTGGTCAAACGCGGAAAAGACCGCCCCAGAGCGGTTCCAGCGCGGTCGTAAGAACCCAAAACCGACGGCTCGGACCTCAGAACATGTACAGCGGCGTGCCGGGATCTTCGGACGGGCCGGCACCCACGGTTACCTCTTCGCCTTCCTTCGATTCCTTCACCGTTCGGCAGTAGATGCCGCCGTCTCCGAGATAGACCTCGAGGTCGGCCGGGCGCGGCAGCGAGCCCTGGATCAGCGCCTCCGACAGCGGATCCTCAATGTACTTCTGCAGGGCGCGGCGCAAGGGGCGCGCGCCGAAGCTCCGGTCGTTGCAGGTCTTCTCGAGGATGTACTTCGCCGCATCGGTCGTGAGACGGATCTTGATCTGCTTGGCAACCAGATTCTGATTAATCTGTTCCACCAGCAGATCGATAATCTTCACCAGATCGTCATCCGTCAGCGAGGAGAACAGGATCACCTCGTCCAGCCGATTGAGGAACTCGGGATTGAACGCCCGCTTCACCTCGCTCATCACCATGTCTTCGACCTTCTGCGGGATGCCTTCGCCATCCGGCGCTGAAAAGCCCATTCCGTGCTTTTTCTCGAGGAACCGGGCCCCCAGGTTGGAAGTCATGATGATGATCGTGTTCTTGAAGTCGACCGTGTTGCCGATGCCGTCGGTCAACTGGCCGTCCTCGAAAACCTGCAGCAGGATGTTGTAGACATCCGGATGCGCCTTCTCGATCTCGTCCAGCAGAATCACCGAGTACGGCTGCCGCTTCACGCGCTCGGTCAACTGGCCGCCCTCTTCGTAGCCGACATATCCGGGAGGCGAGCCGATCAGCTTCGAGACCGAGTGCTTCTCCATGAACTCGGACATGTCGAAGCGGATGAGCGATTTCTCGCTGCCGAAAATGAACTCAGCCAGCGCGCGGGCCACCTCGGTCTTGCCGACGCCGGTGGGACCGAGGAACAGGAACGAACCCGCCGGGCGCTTGGGCGATTTCAAACCCGCCCGCGAGCGGCGGATGGCGCGCGACAGCGCGCTGATGGCCTTCTCCTGGCTGATGATGCGCTTGTGCAGCTCCTCCTCGATCCGCAGCAGCTTGCTGACTTCCTCCTCCTTGATGGAGGTCATCGGCACGCCGGTCCAGCGTGCCACCACGTCTTCGATGTCGTCCTTGGTGACCACGCCGGTGGAGGTGTCGTCGAGGTTGTAGCGCTCGCGAAGCTGGCGCAGGTTCTCGCGCTCCTTGCGCTCCTCGTCGGAGTAGAAGCGCGCCTTCTCGAACTCGTGGTTGGCGATGGCGTTCTCCATCCGGTGCACGATGAACTTGATCCGCTTTTGAATCTCGGACACCTCGGAGGGCAGCGTGGTCTGGCGCAGCTTCACGCGCGCGCCGGCCTCGTCGATCAGATCGATCGCCTTGTCGGGCAGAAAACGGTCCGGAATGAACCGGCTGGAAGTGAACACGGCGGTCTCGATCGCATCGTCGGTGTAGGCCACGGCGTGGAACTTCTCGTAGCGCTCCTTGATTCCGCAGAGGATCTTGACCGCGTCGGCTTCCGTCGGCGGCGGGACCTTCACGGCCTGGAAGCGGCGCTCGAGCGAGCGGTCCTTTTCGATGGACTTGCGATACTCGCCCGGGGTGGTCGCGCCAATGCACTGGATTTCGCCGCGGGAAAGCGCGGGCTTCAGAATGTTGGCGGCGTCGAGCGATCCCTCGGCCGAACCCGCTCCCACCAGGGTGTGAAGCTCGTCGATGAAAATGATGGCGTTCTGATTCTCCATCAACTCCTTCATGATGGTTTTCAGGCGCTCTTCAAACTGGCCGCGGTACTTCGTGCCCGCGACGATCAGCGACAGATCCAGGGCGAGGATGCGTTTGTCGGAGAGAAACGACGGCACGTCGCCCTCGGAGATTCTTTGAGCCAGGCCCTCGACGATGGCGGTCTTCCCGACACCCGGCTCACCGATCAGCACCGGGTTATTCTTGGTCCGGCGGCACAGAATCTGCACCACACGCTCGAGTTCGAAGTCGCGGCCGATGAGCGGATCGAGCGTCCCATCCAGCGCCGCCTGGGTCAGGTCGCGGCTGAACTCGGAAAGCAGCGAACTCTCCTTCGGACGGCTGGAGGTCATCTTCTCGGAAGAAGACCGCGCGATCTCCTCCCGCACGGCGGACAGGCGCAGACCGCGCTCGTGCAGGATCTCGGCGGCGAAGCACTTCTCCTCGCGCAGCAGCCCCAGCAGCAGGTGCTCGGTGCCGATGTGCTTGTGGTTGAGGCGCTCGGCCTCCTCAGCGCCGTAGGCCAGCACGCGCTTGCACTCGTGGCTCAGCGGGAGGTCCACGGAAGTCGAGACTTTTTCGCGGATGGTGGTGTGCGCTTCGATCTGCTTGCGAATCGAATCGATTTGCGCGGCCGACCGCAGGAAGCGGTTCGCCAGCGCTTTGTCCTCGCGCAGCAACCCCAACAACAGGTGCTCAGTCTCGATATAGGGGCTGCCGAACTGGCTGGCCTCATATCGCGCGAAGAAGATGACCCGTCTGGCCTTTTCCGTGTATCTTTCAAACATAATTTATTCCGCTCGGAACGCTTGCTGAATCTGGAACCGGCGCGCCGCAGGCTGCGCTTACGGCCGGCGTCTCCGCATCGGGAATCAGGCTTCCCGCTTCGAGCCGCAGGACTCGATCGCACCGTCTCGCGAACGACGGGTTGTGAGTGACGTAGACGGAAGTGAGCTGGTGAGACCGGTGCAACTCGGCGAGCAGATTGACAATCATTTCACCGGTGCGGTGGTCGAGGTTGCCGGTCGGCTCGTCCGCGAACAAAAACCTGGGATTGCCGACCAGCGCCCTGGCCAGCACGACTCTTTGCTGCTCCCCTCCGGAAAGCTCGCCTGCCCGGTGCGCCGCCCGGGGTTTCAAACCGACCTCCTCCAATCGCGCTAACGACGCCGGGGCGGCTTCGGCGTGGGAAACACCCCGGATCAGCAGCGGCATCATCACGTTCTCCAAAGCCGTGAACTCCGGCAACAGGTAATGGATCTGCCAAACGAACCCGATTTCCCGGTTGCGGAAATTCGCCAGTTCCGCGTCGGATAGTGACGTTAACTCTTTCGTTCCGAAGTATATAGCACCATCCGTCGGCCTGTCGAGAGTACCCAGCAGATGCAACAACGTGGATTTTCCCGCGCCCGATTCACCGCTCAGGGCCAACCGCTCCCCGCGCTCGACCTCGAGGTTCAGGTTCTCGAAAACCACCAGCTCGCCAGCTCCCGAGCGGTACTTCTTGCTCAACCCGGCCGCACGAACGGCCACGTCTCGCGGCATCAAGCCTCCTGAGACCTCCTGCTCCTACGCTAACACGGGAGAGCGGTGTGCGTTCTCGTTCCCCAATGCCACCTATCGGCCGGACGACCGCCGGTATGGACCTCAATTCCGGCTCTCGTATGGTTACGAGAGCACCCCTCCCATCAGTGACGCGGGCTCCCTGTGTTGGATGCAGGATCGAGTGCGGTGGTTGCGCGAAGGGGTACGGCCGGGCTAAAGCGGATTCAATGTAGCGCAAGTGAGCCGAAGCGGTTCACCGGACGACGACCTGCAGGCATTCCGCGGCTCGCATTCCGGAAATACCGCATGCAGGCACTCGGACGGAGGCAGCTTTCACCCGAGCAAGCCAGTGGAGGACCTTTGTGGCGAGCCTCGCTGGAAAGTCGCGGTCCACTGCCGGCTGAAAACCCCGCAAGCCGCGCGCCCCTCCTCCCGAAGGAGGGCGCGCGGCTTGCGGGGTTGAGTTGCAGCCTGCTGCTACCGGCGCATCTTCGCCGGCGTATCGCTGCTTTCGCTAATTACATTTCTGACCGTTCAGGGCGAACGTCACAATGGCGAGATCCTGCGCATCGATGACGAAGTTGCCATCTATGGCCGCCGGCGGGTACCATCCGGGCTGTCCGGCCACTCTTCCGAGCAGGTTCTTGACGATGTCATAGTCCGTACAATTCACGACTCCGTCGTGGTTCACATCCGCGATCTTCTGAGCTATGACAAGGAGGTCGGCCTGATTCACCGTGCCGTCCCGGATCACGTCCGCGCGGGGATCGTATCCCGGCATGCCGGCAGTGGTGCCCTGCGCCGCTTGGACGATCGCGTAATCGGCATAATTGACTACTCCATCGCCGTTTACATCGCCAATCAAGGCTGCATCGCGATTCGGATCGAAGTTGATCTGATAGATGTGGCGCGTGTAACTGTTGGCGAAGTTGTCGGTGAACACGCCGTTGACGATGGGGATCGTCCGGTATGCCCCGGTAGCGCTCGCTTGGGCGTAGACCGTGGGGGCAGTCCCGGCAGGCACAAGCCACTGTTTTGTGTAGATGCCCAGATCCTTTGAGGTAGCCGCAAAATAATACGGTGTGACTGGGGTTGCGAACGTTCCATCCCGGTTAGTGGTCGCCACGCCCCCGCCGCATGCGTAGTACCAGAAGCCTCCTCCACAAACGGTGATGTAACCGTTGACCGTACCCACGGTAGGCAAGTTATCCACCGTCAGGTTCTCCCCGATAACGGTCGCGGTAGCCTGCGGGGGAAAGCCGGCCAATGTAAAGGTAGCGGTGACGCCACCTACCGGCAACATGTGCTGAGATCCCATGGCCAGCGATTCCGCATCCTCGCAGCCCTCAGTGGCGCAGAACGCACTGGTCTCAGTGATGGGGTTTGCGGCCTGAGTCTGGTGCTGCGGTAACCCGTCGTTTTGGGTGAACAGGAACGTATATCCACCGTAGCGTTTCAACATGTAGTTGACGCCGGCATTCTGGTTGCCTGTCAGCGTGACGGGTCCCAGCATGCCGTTAGCTACCGAAGGCTGGTTGAGCACACGCGCCAGGGCGTTGACTTGAATGTTGTCCAACGCCATCTGGGCTTCCGCGCCGGCATGTTCAGGGGAGAAGGCGGAGTCCTCTTCGAACGTGGGGGCGAACTCGTGGGTGAACCAAACGATGCCGTGTCCACCGTGAATGATCGACTCCCAGAACTCTGCATCGATTTCAGCCGGGGTCAACGTGATGCCCTGGTCGTCAAAGTCATTCATCTCCTGGTCGTCCCAGGCCGGTTTCTTGTAGTTGGACCAATAGCGCAGCCGGTCGGTCTTTCTGGCGGTCCACCACATGGGATTTCCGTCATTCTGCGGGTAAACATCGGCGTCGAGGATATCGCCGCCTTGAGCATATACCCGATAGTCGGACAGCCCTCGTCCGGCCGAACAGCAAGTAGATCCGCGGCCGTAGTAGCAGTCGTCGTTGTCCCAACCAGTGCCCTGGCCCAGGCCCAGGTAGACCGGACGGCTCGGATCCGCTGCCTTGAACTGATTGTAAAGGGTGAGAACGGATGGTCCGGGAACCGTGCCCGGCGCCCCCGTATCCGTTGAGTTGTAATAGGCAGGAGAGGGGGGAACGCAATCGACGTAGTTTCCGTTCGCATCCGTCTGCGCATTATCCGGCTCGTCCTCCTGCATCCATGCGGCGATAATCGGGTCCGTCAGGTGCTCAGCGGCCTCGGCAGCGTAGGACCTACCCGTCATGGGATCAGTTCCCGTGTTCTGCAATGCGCTGGCCTGATCGCCGATCAGGGGCACACCGTAGTCGCGGAGCAGAGGTAGCAGCGGACCGTCTCCCGGATCGATCTCGACGGTCCCGTCGTACAGTGCAACCCAGGTGTTAAAGCCGATGCCTTGAAACAATGGGGCGTTCCAGGGGCTCTGGTCCCACGTGCCGATGGGGAAAAAATCCTGATCGTGCCGCAGTCCCAGCGGCCATTGCTCGTAATAGCTGGCGCCGCCCTCCCAAGGGAGATAGGTGTCAAATTGTGCCAGCCCGGTAGCCGCGAAAACGGCGGCAAGAGCGGCAGCAATCAGCACACAGCGAAAACCGCGAAACTTCACACAATACTTCTCCTTGTCCATTTGATCTCCTTAGATCCTCTAACCTCACGTTATTGTCCTCCTCAGGTTGACCGCCTCGGGTCGCTTGAGATTGGACGAAAATAACACCTACTACGGTAGACCCTACGCCAATGGCGGGTGAGAGTCAAGAGGTGAACGCCGCCCTCCTCACGGAAGAATAGGCTTAGGGTAGGATGATCAGTCATTTGCCGGGATTTCGGAGGGGGAGGGACAGAACCCGGCAGAAAGGTTATGTACCAGAAAACCCAAAAAGCCCAAGCCACCAAGGAGGCGTCCCAGGGCGCGATAGCTAAGTCCGGTCAGGACTGAGTGTGCAGCTAACGAAGTTCTCTTCGGATCTCCGCCCGGGCCTGTCGAGGCCGTCGGGCGGTTCGTGTCGCAGGTGTTGTTCGGCGTCCAACCGAGTCAGGATGCGAGCCTAGCGCAGTCCCGAAGGACGCGGCCGGGGCGTCCGGAACCGCCCGGATTCGCGCCGGCCCGCTCGTGACACTCCGCGGTTCCAGCCGGTTGTGATATTGTCACCATAAGAAAGGGACGGTGCTATGAAGCGACGTGATTTTCTCAGATCGGCCGCGGCATTGGCAGGCGCGGCGGCTCTCTCTCGTTTCCCGTACCACCTCTACGCCGGCACGACCACGAAACACGCGAGCGACCGCGTCCGGCTCGGGCCGATGAAAGTGGAGTGCAGCCGCCTTGCCATGGGCACCGGCACGAACGGGATGGGCGGGAGCTCGAACCAGACGCGCAAGCTGGGCCTCAATGGAGTCGCCGACCTGCTCCAGGCGGCCTACGACCAGGGCGTCACATTCTGGGACTCGGCCGACCAGTACGGCTCGCATCCGCATTTGCACGAGGCACTGAAACGCGGGATCCCGCGCGAGAAGGTCACGATTCTGACCAAGACGCACGCATCCACCGGGGAGGAAATGCGTGCCGATCTGGACCGGTTCCGCCGCGAGCTCGGCACCGATTACATCGATATCCTGCTGCTTCATGACATGGAGCAGGACGATTGGCCGGAGCGGAAAAAAGGCGCGATGGCGGTGATCTCGGAAGCGCGGGACAAAGGCATCGTCAAAACGCACGGCACTTCCTGCCATACGCTCGGAGCGCTAAAGGCGGCTGCGGCGAGCCCCTGGGTCGAGGTAGACCTTGCGCGAATCAACCCGGCGCAGTTGTACATGGACTCCGATCCGGCGACGGTCATCTCCGTTCTGCGCCGGATGAAGGCCGCCGGCAAGGGCGTCATCGGCATGAAGATTCTCGGCGCTGGCGGTTTGCGCCGAAAGCCGGACGAGGCGCTCCAGTACGCGCTGGCGCTCGACTCGATCGATTGCTTCACGATTGGAAGCGAGAACCGAGGCGAGTTGCAGGACCTGGTCAAACGCATCCCGGCGGCCAGCGTGCGGGGGTGAGACCCGGGTGAGACCC
>Ga0326727_10017570_pt1 | contig 14809 bp, 20 predicted proteins | sample MB2enrmetagenome_FD_207643 | JGI IMG/M metagenome (GOLD analysis project Ga0326727, IMG submission 207643) | Lab enriched peat soil microbial communities from McLean, Ithaca, NY, United States - MB29MY | ecosystem: Environmental > Terrestrial > Soil > Wetlands > Peat | place: USA: New York... | reverse complement strand
AGAAACCCATTGCATAGAATGCCAAAAAGTAGTGGAGGGCCATAAATTTTGATATGAAGTTGATTTAGAAAGATGTAAAAATTCAGCCCAATTGCTGGATTGGATATTTCAAGTCGAAGGAAAGTCATGGATAAACAGTAAAGATTTGGGAGATTTATGCCGTTGCATTGATACTATTGTTGATGTCCAGAGTCAATATTGCAGTATGGGAGTTGATCACGCAGTAGACATTAAAAAATATCTGAAAACTAAAGTTGATCCTCTTCTACAGAAGTGATTGTCTTTCTAATACAAACGCCTTTCCGTTCTAATGAGTTTTCTAACGTAATTTTGACAGGCATTTTTTAGTCTCAAAACGTGATAGCATATAATCTATCATTTATTTGTCATTTTTTGCCGATGGTGACGGAATGGTAACCGCGTTATGACTGTCTGCGTTACCAATAATCACATCATCGAAACGATTAGCGGCTGCTTGTTGCATGCCAGGGCTAACATGAGCATACAGATTCATCGTAACTGCAAAAGTTGAATGTCCTAGGCGTTCCTGAATCACTTTCGGGCTGACTCCACTCTTTAGCATCAGGCTGGCGTGAGTGTGACGCGCATCGTGCAGCCGGACACCATCAAGTCCACACTTCTTAGTCAATTTTCGCCAAGCGTGGGTAACACTATCAGGTAGTAACGGCGCCCCGGCCCCCTGGCAAAAAACAAGGTCACTTTCACTAACCGGCGGCCCGTTCAATGATTTTCGCATTTCGTTTTGTGCCTCCCGGTGAAGTCTTAAAACTACGCAAGTCGAAGGGCTTAATGCGATCTGACGGCGGCTGGCGTTAGTCTTAGGCTGTTTAAATGTCACTTTATTATCAATGAACTGCATGGTCCTGTTTACCGATAACTGACAACCAAGTAAATCGATATCACTCCACCGTAAACTAATAGCTTCTCCGCGGCGTAATCCGGTGAACAGGTAAACGTAAAAGAGCGCATAATAATCACCTTTCCGGGCTTCGTCTAGAAACTTCTTGATATCAGCCTCATTCATGATTTTCATTTCATGGCGTTCTACTCGTGGCGTTTCGACGAGTAAGCAGGGGTTATTGGCCATCAGGCCAGTTTTGACAGCGTAAGATAATGCCTTATGAAGCGTCACGTGATAAAGTTGGACCGTTCTTGGACTGACGTGTTGTAGCATGTCGGCGTAAAATTTCTGAATATGTTGCGGCCGTAATTGAGACAGTTTGATTTCACCTATCGCCGGGATAATGAATTTATGCGATAGGTAAGAATACAATTCGTGGGTTCGTGGGCTCACTGTTGTCCGTACCTGGCCGCTTAACCATTGCTCAAGATACATTTTTAGCGGCATTTTCGACGGTTCGTTATAAGTACCTTTGCCAATCTCTATCCGTAATTTAGCTGCCATTAGTTTGGCTTCGTTGCTACTATGGGCTGTCCGGGTTACCTGGTGCCGTTTCCCGTCCAATCCCGTATAAGATTCCATAACTCGCCATGAATAACCACGTTTCATTATTGCCATTTCAATCCTCCTTTTGCCGCAGCAGGATAGTTCTCAATTACCCCGCCACGGCGTGTTGTATTCGACCTTTTATCACTTATATTTTTACTGTTCCAGTCCGGAAGGTACGCAGCCCGTTAATAAAGGGATCAATGAGTTCACGGAATTGTCTGACTGTTGATAGTTCATCTTACAATTCTTCCCAATGAATCGCGTCAAAATACTTTTCTGCCCATTCAATAACTATCGCACGTTCGTCCTCTTTGATGTAACCTCCATTTTTGATTTCATAATCGATAAGCGGTGGGATATATTCCTTGTGCATCTTCATATCCCAATTGGTTGTTACCTGAATTTATGTTGTCATTGTAAGTACTCCATTTTTAGTTTTTATATTTGTATCAGTAACGTTTATGATACAATGATGATATTAACATTGTTTCAACTACTTGTCAAATACGTAACTATTTAGTATCATTATATGTATGAAAAAGCTAAAAACAATACGTGAGGACCGTGCCCTGGGTATTCGTGACCTGGCATCAGCTGCCGGAATAAGTCCAAATACTTTATTTCGGGCTGAAAATGGTTTATCAGTACGTCCGTCTTCTAAACGCAAAATCTGTAAGGCGCTAAAATGTCGTCCTGAAGATATCGAATGGTAAAATATTGACTTCACTTTGAACTCACTTTCTTCTTTACTACAATGAAATCCACCGGCGCGCATCGAAACAGACAATGACAACGCGGACAAGCATCGATATCGACCGGTACAATCCTAAAAAGTTTACAGTAAGTGCAGAATACTTGTTTGCACTTAATTCTTAATACTGTCATAAATTTGTTGGCCATCCGTGTTTTCTGCGGATCTCCTTCAACATCTCTAATACAACTTCATCGGGAATAGGTTCGGAAGTCTTGACACTTTCATTACTGGTAACCGGCAAAGATGTATCTATCGTGGGCTTAATCAATTGAACCGGTTTAACAGGAGCGATAATTTCAGGTTCTTGATATCTTCTCTGTAATCCGGTTGCAAGAAATATCTCATTAAGAGGTAGGCTCGATTCTCCGCGTACTACATTCTTTAGGACATTGAAAGCGACATTTACGTTGTTTGTCCAAAAAGCACCTGGAGGAACACATATATACGATTCACCGCGATATTTCGGTGGATAAAATTCTATTATTGTTTTCTGACCAATCCTTAAATAGAATGGTTGCCCATTGGGTAATATGAACTCATTATCAGTTATTGGCATTCTGAATGGACTGACTATACTCAAAGGATCCATGCCAGCAGGAGCATCAGGTAATTGGCCAGACCATCGAAGTCTTAACCTATATTCTATTTCCTTTTGAACATCCGGATTAATATTATTTACCCAACTTCGTCCAGTGGAACCCAAGGCATAGTGCCAAATAGGAGTGCCATGGCAGATCAATTGTTTTCGCTTGAGCAGTGCAATCGGGTGCCGAATCCCATTCGCATCAGGTTTTGTTTTAAGTTTTATACTCCAAAAGAATAGATGGCTATGTATTGATGTGAACTTTGCACCGGTTAGCTTAACCATGTCTGTGGCACTGAACCATTCTCCTGGCCGCATCATTAAAGCAGTAAAGAGTACCGCCTTGAGCAGGTTGTGTTTGTAATTAATTTTAAGTTCTCTCGCGTGAAACATATACCCTCCCTTTTTTATCTGGTACCTTGACCATCCACAGACGTATAAATAAACGGCACAAGCCTCTAAGTTGTGAGGCTAAATCGTTCATTCTCTCACGCTTACCATCTTTCATTGTGTAAAAGGCACACCCTTTCCCCTTCTGGAGGTAGCGGCGGGTCACTCTTAGCCTTTGATCGGACAAAGAAAAGTGTCCCTCGCCATACCTTTTGCTTATCGTGGAATATCGCATAAGAGAGCCCGCGCTTCTCATCAGGGTTCCCCGAAGGAATTACCTGGGAAAACAGTTGATCCTGTGGTAAGAAATAAAACTTTGAAAACCAGGTGTGATGGTCCAGCGACCAGCGAATAATCTTTAAAGCTTCAGCTACAGCGTCATCCAGAGAACCTGACCACTCCACCTTTGCCGGGAACGTGGGTTTGGTACCCAGAGCAAATATCCGCAGCATTTCAACTCTGACCTCCTCTTCATTGAGTAGTCTGCTGAGTAACCCCCCATGCTTTGGCCAGCAATCATTAAACACAGTCAAAACTAGATCCGGCCATGTAATGAATGGAGTAGAGAAATAAAGTTGATTTATAGCTTCTTTCTGAAGCGTTTCAATAGCCTTGGGTAGCAATGGCAATCCGAGACTTAATTTGAATTCCTGTTCTTTGTTCATTCCAACTCCCTATGTAAAGTATCAATGGCACACGATGTGTTAAAATCTCTCCTCTGCAATCGGCCGGTGAGCTGCCAGAACCCACCGGCCGACCCTTACAATGGCTGCCCTGGAGGAAGGCAGCCGGCATTAAAACTTAGCTCGGTCCTCAATCTCAAGTGATTCCATTAACTGCAATGTGGACAGGTACCGCATCGTCATCTTGATATCGCTGTGTCCCAGGTGAATCTGTAAGCTCTTTGGATTGCCGGACCTTTTGAGTCTGGCGAGCGCGCCGCCGTGTCTAAGTAGATGGCAGTAGACCCTGCGATTTATGCCGGCCTTGATAGCACATTCCTTGATAACGCGCCAGGCCCGCTGTCTGCTTATTGGGAATAGCTTATCGGTATCAGCCAACTGGGACCGTCCAATGAAATCACCCAGGCGATAGGATAATGCCTCGGGAATAGCAATTACCCGCGGCTTATTGCCTTTGCCCAGAATGAAAAGGCGATGCTTCCCATCGATGACCTGCCGATGCTGTTTGGTTATTTGGAGTACTTCGGATATCCTCAAAGCACATTGAAAAGTTGTCAGGATAAGCAGCTCGTTTCTTTCGCCATCTCTCATCTCTTTGGCTGCTGCTGCCAAAGCATTAACCTCGGCCTCGGTAAGGAAGGACACCGGCCGCGTGCTATCGGAATGTTGACGGTAAGGCATTTTGTTAACTATTTGTGTATTTTTATCAATCGGTATTAACTCAGTACTCATTGCCATTTACCTCTTTTTGTTCACAGAATGACTATCATTTGTAATCTTTCGTTGTGATATAATGGCGGCATGGCTCCAACTTTCAAAGAATTGTGGAAATTAAAGGGATTTAGATATGATTTCATGCATCGGATTTTGTTAAATTCCAGCATCTTTATAATTGGACTATTGTTTTTTGGATTCGTAAGAAAGCCTTTCGAACATGAGGTTGAATACATGCAAGCGTTGATTACCGCTTCGAGTATTTCTATGGGAATTGCTGGAGTCCTTTTAACAATAGCGAGATTTAGACATTCTAAAGACGAAAGTCTAACATTATTTGGCTCAAGATTAAAAACTTCTCTCATTTTCTCAATCCTGTATGGCTTTGCTGCCTTAGTCATAATGCTCATCTGGTATACCAACCCGTCATTAACTTTATTGCAATGGGCAAGTGTTCTATTTTTAGGGCAAACTACAAATATCGTACTTTTTCTTCTATTTCCGCAATATTACACTCGTTAAATGTTTCATTTCCCGCCGTCTTTCTTATTGTTGCCGTTACTGACCGCTTTCTTTTCTACCTTTTCAAGCGCCCTCGAAAAATACCGGGAGGCAATAAGTATTGAGACGCCGTTTACCACGGAACTAACCGCGCCTTGAATTAATTGCCCGACGTTAATGTTAAAGTTCATGCTGATGCTCGCTGATAGGGAATAACTGACCAAGCCGAAGGGTTAGACCGCCTAGAATTTGATTGTACGCGGTCGTAATCTCAGAAATTGCCTTTTTAAAAAGTTGGCTGGTAGAAAGTGACGTTCTTGGAGGAATAATGCCATTGGTTAGGCTGTCAATGGCAAGGTTGGCGGTTGTAGAAGGTTTTGGGAGGTTCATCATGCATTTTTCCATTTTCGGAAATTTTGGCGATGATATCATGAGGTGAGGTTGACCGGGACGGTTCCGTTGCCGTCCCGGCCTTCTCATCGGAAAAGGGTCGTATATCGTCGGCGAGAGTGTGAGAGTCGCCGGTGATACCGATAAGGGAAAGCTGTTGATTCTGTAATTCGATTGTCATGCTAATTCCCCCACTTGATTTGTTTATCGTCTGGCATTCTTGAGGCGATTATCTCTAACGTGTGTTTTTCCATTTCCTCAATATGTCGCAGATTCGCAAATTCCAGACTATCGACATGTTTGGTAACGTAATATTCAACAAGATCGCGCAATGTCTGCGGCGGTAATGCGTCTAATTCCACACTGATATCACTACCGAAAGCTTTTGCCCTGGTGTCTGTCTTTTTAGTAGGCCGGGTAGGCAGATTGAATAGTTTAATTTGCTCTTCAGTTACACCGATTCTTTCAAAATGTATCTCTGAATTAGGCGCAAATTGTCGCAGTCTTAATTCGGTATTATTCATAGCAGCTACGCCGGAGGGGTCATAGTCGGCCAGGTAGTAAATAAAAGCAGGTTTATGTAGTCGCTGAATATCCATAGCTGCGTTGTGAATGTAAGATATCGAACCAAAACCGTGATTTACCATTAAAGGAACGTCCCAGACTGACGTAATTTGATTCACTATGCCGGCGAGCGCCTGCTTTTCTAGCCATATCTCGACGTAACAATTAGATTTACTCCATAATGCCCGCCGATATGTTGCTGCGGTATTCTGTAAAGCCTCTTGCATACTGTCATAGGTTGTCGGCTTGATCATCCACCTGGTGGAGTCTGTTATCCATTCGTAAGGGACAGTCCCATCGAGACGCATTTCGGTAAGTAATCGGCATACTGTACCTTTGTATTGCGCCTCATTTTTAGCCACATAACCACGTGAGGTCATCTGATAGAATACCTGACGGTCAGACATGGGGTTTAAATCCGCTAAAACCGCATATATACCGTCCCGAATGTCCTGCATTTCAGCTTTTGAGCGTCGTGGCCGTTTTATTGTACTAGTCCTATAAAATGCCATTTCAGTATTTTTTACTTTCCCTAACCCTTCTAACCGCTGCAGTTCGGCATTAATGTCTGTCACTGAAGGATACTCACCATTTTGGTTAGTGAATTTCTCGGCGAAGTTATTGATCGCGCCTTTGTGCTTGGCTAAGAGTCGATAAAACTCAGCGTCCATATCATTCTCTTGTCCCGAATCAGTTGCTATCGTCGTGATTTTACCCGGGATGTATAGCGATTGATTCTTTTCCTTTGCCTCTAACCGCTGAATTTCTACCTTTATCTGTGCTGTGGTGGGCGGGTATTCATTTTCCGGATTTGCCATAAATTGTTCTTTGAAATCGTCTATCTCTTTTTCATATTTAGCCATGAGTTGGTAATATTCAGCCTCTTCCGGCGTTATCCCATAGTCAGATAACTGTTTTTGTCCTTCAGTTGTCATTTCAATTCCCTTCTGTTTTGTTGATTTCTGCTATCTTCGACTTGGCACAGGAAACGCAAATTACCTGTATTTCCTGTCCCATGTGCCGGCTGAGAAAATCCACGTCTAACCGGGTTGAGTATTTTTTCTGGCAAATCGGGCAGATCACGCCAGTCGAGATGGACCGATAGTCAAATTCAACGTTACCGTACATCGTTGAGCCTCTTGGTTTTGCAGCACTCAGGACAGCGGATTAATACGCGGTCTTCAACTTTTGAAGCAAGAGCCGAATGGTCCCGGCGAAGTCTCAGTGAGTAATGAGCGTGGCAGTCTGGACACTCACAAGGAACGCTCAAATAATCCTGCAGGTTGACTTGAAATTTATCGTCCATTTTGTCTACTTCCTCTACTAAAAATTCGGTTCATTAACTAAATCCGGGTAGCAAACCTCACAATAGTAATAAAAACCTTGCGGTGAATCATCGACCCACATGCCGCTAATTTGGCTTCCACAATCTGGGCATTTTTGGCCTAATTTTTCCAGTTTTTTGGGTGTTTTGCGGCGAGACTCATAAACTTCTAGCTTCATTTGTGAGTCTTGTGAGTCTTGTTCACCGTACTGACTATTCGCCTGCGCGGGCGCGCTACGCGTAGGTATAGAAGACTCATAAGACTCATTTTCACGCCTATTTTTGTATGAGTCTTGATTATGAACTTCACTTATGTTAACCACATGGTAAGTTATTGCCCTGTTTAGTGTACCGGCCTCTTGTAACATCAAACCGTTGGGATATCTGACGTCTTTATGGTGCCGGAAGGCAATCCCCATCACCCGGGTTAAATCGCGGTCATGCTTTCCACTAATAGCTTCTGGCAATGCTGCTTTAAAATTATCGTCATTAGCCATTTCGTTGATAACATCAGCAGACCTGAAACTGTTATCACCAAATTTGTCTTTCAATGCCTCCAGGAATCGGCGCCACTGCGGTACTTCAACATCGGCCACTTCGTACATCTTTGCCGTATTTTCAAGGAAATCAGTAATTCCCATGACGCCAACGATTCCACCGACTGTTTTACACCAGCTTTCGAAACTGCCAAGTACGATTTTGGTATATTCGGGTTTGCCCGCATCTACCCATGCGCGAACACAAATTAAGATAGCGGCCAAGATTGCGCCTCTATTTGTCCGCACCCATTCTAATAGATGAGGATGTTTATACGGTTTGCCACGGTCAAGCCACGGTTGGGCCAATTTCGCGTCCATCTTGATCCAGATACAACGTCTTGGTAAATCACCAGACAGGCGCACATTGTTACCCGTGGCAATCCAAGTTGCATTATTCGGTAATAATACGTCTTTACTTGCACCTAAAATGCGGTCCTTCCAAATGCGTGCAGTTAAAACACTCGCCAGAGATGAACTAAAGAGAGCGCCCTCAAGGTTGTCAATGACTGCAATAGTTTCACCACGTAGAAGCATGCTGGTTATAGATTTGCGCCACTCGTCATCGTTACTTTTTGCGGTCATCATGCCGGCGGGGCGGCCTGTGGCAATTGTGGCAATCACCTCGGTCATCAATCCTGCCCCTGTTCCTGGCTGTGGTTTGTCAAATAGGCCCAGTGGGGTACAGCCATCAATCATGGGCCGGATTTGTGGGGTTATCATGATTGCCACGGCATTGGCATAAGAAGCGGAACCGTCAAACGGGAAATCAATCATCGGTTCCGTAACCAAATTAATAGCTTCCTTCAATTGCTCGGGCGTTGGGTGTTCGGGAATATCCGGTATAACAAGCGAACTATCAGGTGCGTAGTAAAGTCGTGTCTCGCGGTCATAGCCTGGCTGATTTAGTATTGTTGCATCTTTACGAACAACTGGCGTTTCGGTGATTCCGGCAATAGCCGGCAATTTCCATTCGCCTAGTGTCAAAATATCCTTGACCACGTCAAGCGGCGGGGCTACCTCGACTTGTTTCTTACGTTCAAATCTGACGTAATCAATATTAAGTTTCCTTGTCAGCAATCCACGCAATGACGACTCACTAAATTGTTCCAAAAGTTTAATTCCCCGCTCATCTTCTATAATGCGTACCAGCTGGCCCTCACGAATGAATACAAATGGCGGGCTGTTGGCATTGTAGAGCGCATCCATTACATCGCCTGTCACGTCTGCAAGCTGTCTATTGTTGACGGGAAGAGTAATGCGGTCGGTAGTAGATGTCATAGTAAATCACCAACCTTGACGGCCGCCGTTTTAAAATCGCAGTTCTCAATTTTCATAACGAAGCCAAAGACATCGCCATCGGCCTGGCAGCCGAAACAATGAAAACGGTTTTCATCAGGATAGATGACAAATGATGGCGTTTTTTCGGTATGAAATGGGCAGCAGCTTTTAAAAGTATGTCCGGCTTTTCTCACTTTAAGACCGTAATTTTCAACAATTGCAAGAATGTCGGCGCGGGCCTTTATGGATTCGATATCAATATGTCCGGCAATCGGTTTTGTTTTCGGCTGAGCTTGTTTTTTAATGGCCATTGCTTCATTTACTGTGTCTCGGTACCAATACCAATAACCTGAATCATCCCAATCTGGCAGGCAATTTACTTCGGCGTGGCGTGCCTCACGGCGTAATTCAGCTAGGTTAAAGCGTTCGGCTAGTATTTCTGCATCGGTTTTGAGCGTCGTGGTAGTCATCGTTCACCGCCTTCGCTTCCAGATTCCGTCAGAAAGCGATTTAATTCTGCCACTGACACAAGATATCGCCGCTGTAGTTTGACGTGTTTTAGCCGATTTTCTTTAATCAGATCGCGGACAGTTTGTACTGATAGCGCGGGAATTCGTTCATGAATTTGAATAGGCGTAAGTGCCCACAAATTACCATTATCCATTGAACGTGCCTCCATGATTTGCGTTTTCATTCTCCGCCTCAACAAGGCCAAGGCATTTCAAAATTTTTATTTTCCGAGTTGGAAGCAAATAACGGTCGTGTTCTAACGTACAAACATCCTGAACATTGACTCCGGCATGGCAAGCCAAATCTACCTGTCGCCAGCCCTTTGTGATACGCGCCAATTGCGCCTTCTGACCTTCCGTTATACCGCTAACTGCAAACACGTCATTTGTTGCCATATTTCCATTCTATGGGGCAATTGATGAATATAGAACCAGACATTTTTTCCACAGGCATTTTTTCCACAAAAAAAGAGGCTGGTATGTCCAACCTCTTTAAAAAAATGGCCGTTATTTAGTAGTCTAAGAAGGGAAAATTAACGCTTCTCTTATTGGTTTTAAGCGCTCGCCTAAATCTTTAGGCGATAGTTTAAAATAATCTGCTGCATCAACGAGTGAATTCTTGAGTACATAACTGATGTACCACATTTTAGCCAAATTCATTATCTTTGCGTGACTGACTAAATGTTGGTTGTAAGCCTGGAATTGAGACACATATCTACTCTTAACGCGATCATTCCGTTTTTGCATCCGTTCGTCAATGCCACCTTGGTACTTCTCGAGGTCGGCTAATTCTATCTTCAAATAAGCATATGATGATCGTGTTAAAAGAGAAGCATAGAGAACTGGGTTTGTAATGGCTTTCATTTTAGAATGTCGGTTCCCCCTGTCAATCTCTCTATTAAAAAAGTTTAAAATAAATAAACACACGAGCCTATTCAGATATAAAAAATCTTTATTATACCCATATTTGGCACATAATTCCGGGATTGGACCAAAACCGTTTAACGATATTTGAGAACTAACGAATCCCTCTTTTTGTCCACGGTCAATCGTTTCATCCAAAAAAGATTTATTACCTTCCATGCTCCAGGCGTCAACTAAACGACTGAAGGCAGGGATGGCATTTTCTGATAAATCAAGACAAGCCTGAATAACAGCCCAAACATAAATACCGGGCATGGCTTGATCAGGATAATATAATCCCTTGATTTCATTTTGAAACGCACGCGATTTAGCGTTAAGGCGCTCCGCGCGCCTATCCATAATCCCCTTCAATCGAAGGTCAACATTCCCAGGATGATATTGTGAGTATCCCATATATTTATTTTATACCCACTGTCAAAATTGATTACGACTTGGCCTAATCCGTCACTCGTGCTAGAATTAGAGTAATTTGATTTGTTAATCAAACTTTGGTAGTGGCTCAATTTGAAACATGTATCAGTTAATTCGTACCTTCCATTTTCCCTCGATTTGAAAGAAAATTTTTGGTTGTGAAGTTAGCAACTCGATAATGCTACTTTGGTTGAGGATAATGCCATATTTCACCTTCAACTCAATCTGTATCTTTGTAGGTGACATTCCCTCTTCCGCGTAGTCAAGTATTTTACGAATCACATCCAACGAAGTTTCTTTAGCCATTACTCACTCCTTTCATTTGCTGAGTTTCATAATCTCTTCAACATTCCAAGTATGGACATTAATTCCGGCGGCCATTGCTGGAGACCTGAGATAACGATTTATATTATTGAATTAAATTATTTTTGCCGTTTGTAGAGTTTGCCCAGGTAATACCACTTGAGTGTTCATTTCAAGGGGTTTTTGCTCTGGTGGCTGAATTCTCCATCGCCACATTTGAGGTGCAACTTTCTCCGCTCCCACATCTTTTGAAAGTCGGTTTATCCATGCAGTAGGTTCCTTGGAATTTGATTTCACTCCAAGATTCTGCATTCGTCTCCAGATTTCCTTAGTATTGAGTGGTTCCCCATTCGCTTCTTGCAATACTTTAACGATTGCTTTTTTAAATGAGATTTCATTATTTAACGGCGAATGATTACTAGTGATAGAAGGAGCAATAGTGGGTATTTGGTCTTTCGAGAGTAATCGAAACATCCCAGAACCCATTTTTTCAAATTCAGGACTTCTATTCAAAATGGCATAAACTACCGAAGCTGCATTATCTGGATTGCCAAACAGGTTAGCACCCTTCATCAATTTCACTGCATCCTTAACGACAATCGTATTATTATTGCGTTTAGCAATAAAATGCAGGGCTTCTCGTAAGGTTTTATTATCGAAATCCTTGTAATTAATGTCACTAATAGATTTAGCGTAACTAGACCCGATTCTTCTTTTATAAATATCAAGCATTTTATCTAATGTATTATATTCTTCCTCCAAGCTGGCTAAACGTTTTTTTGTTTCCTCTAGGTCTTGCTCGACAAGACGTTTTAAATCCATAATTTGTGCTTCGACCATCCCTATTGATGTGTTTATGTTCACTTGACGTACCCCCTGTTTGTAATTTGACTACTACTCAAGCATATACACTAACTGATATCGTTATATATACAAGAAGCGGAGGGTGCGAGATTCGAACTCGCGGTTGGTAGGACTAATACCAACAGTGGTTTATAAGACCACCGCCATAGGCCGACTAGGCGAACCCTCCGGGTAGAACGATGGGTGAAAGCCCATAAAAAAATAGGGTAACGTTAAGGTATTTTGCTGACCAGGCTTTTACCACCGTTACCTTATTTTATTACTAGCAGTCAATTAATGCAAGTGCAATTTTGAAGCTAAATTGAGACTAAAATCATATATTTGTTCGATTTAGTCAGAATGTCAATAGTTTAATCTGAAACTTTTCCCCATCGTTTGTTAGCTGCATTCTAGGCTAATTGTTTGCGTTGTTCGGGGGTATGGCTGTTAGCCATTGCATTGCCACCCTGATTATATGAGCGCATTGTAGTGAGTCGTTTTCGAGTTCGGGAGAGTTTTAGACCCGAATGTGTCAGCGTTCTGTCCAATGCAGGCTGCTAGTAACATGGACTTTGATTACCACCTGCCGTCTAGTGTGCTACTTTTACGTATTCACTATCACTTCTGGATGTTGCAGAAAATATCGAAGTTAATAGTTTTTGATAAACGTTCTGTGGTTGAACCTGCTATTGATTCTTAAATGCTTTTAGCTCAGACCTTATTAGGTTTTCTTAGCAAAGCAACCGCTTCCGCTACTTCTTTGCCTTTGATTTCTATGACATCCAGCAATTCTTCCGGGGTTCTGGTGTCCGTGGTATCTTTCCGGTTGGGATTAACCGCTTTGATATCGTAGTTTTTGGTTTCGATTTCCTGACGGGTAATAGTCCAACTGCGTTCGCTATCCGCACGGGCGGGAAGTAATTTCAGGAATTCCTCAAAATTGGCCATAGTGAGGGGCGTTTTCTTGCCGACCTTAATATCTGATAAATCGTAATACCAGATTTTTTCGGTGGGTTTGCCTTTAGTGAAGAACAAGAGATTAGCTTTGACGCCTCCGCCTGCTTGTTTGAAAGTACCGGGCGGTAAACTGAGGATGCACCACAAATCGCAATCATCTAGTAGTTTGCGCTTGGTCTGGACAAACGCGGTTTCATTGGTACGGAACAGGACACCTTCGTCAATGACCATGCCGCAGCGTCCACCTTTCGTCAGGCTGTCGATGATATGCTGCAAAAAGAGCACCTGGGTGGCTCCGGTCTTATAGGCGAATTTTGTCTGGGCTTCCTTACCTTCCTTGCCACCAAACGGGGGATTGGTGAGAATCACGTCAAACAAAGACGGTGCTCCAACATACAGACCACCGTAAGTCTCGCCTCCGGTTAAAGTATTGCCATGCCACAAATTAGGCTGGTCAATACCATGCAATATCAAATTAGCCAGGGCGACAGGGAATATAAGATTTTCTTTTTCCCGACCGTAAAAGGTTCTTTGTTTGAGGGTTTCAACCTGTTCCGCAGTGGCGATGGCATTAGCATTACGGATATATTCGTAACTTTGGGCTAAAAAGCCGCCGGTACCACAAGCCGGGTCATAGATGGTTTCCCCGTTTTGGGGGTCGATGGCCCCGACAATCGCTCGGATAACTTCGCGCGGAGTAAAGAACTGACCACCATCGTTATTCTTTTCTCCCATTTTGAGGAGAAGTCCTTCATAAACCTGAGAGAGCAGAAAAACGTGAGTCGAATCTACATTTTCATTACTGATGGTGTGGACTTTATCAATTACATCCAACAAGTTACGTTCGGTATCGATACGAACATGGTCAACATCCGCCATTATTTCACTGATGACTTTTTGGCGGGGGCTGGCATTAGATTTGTCCCGTAAACCTTTGAGATAGGGCAATAATTCGATATTCACAAAATTCATAAAAGCATTGAGAGAACTATTTTGCAGCTCCGTTCTTTTAACACCGCCGGGCGCGGCCCAATCCTGCCAGCGATAGGGACTCGCCAGAGACAGAGAGAAATCAGCCCCGACAGCTTCAGCTTCTTCCTGCTCCTGTGTTTCACGCTCATCCAGAATCCGCAGGAAAAGAATCCAGGTTAATTCCGGCACATATTGCAAAGCGCTGGCGCAATTAGAACGGCGCATAATATTACAAATTGATTTAACAACGCCATTGACGGACTGCTGGGAAAGTAACGTTTTACCATTGCCGTTTTTTGAAATAGCCATTATGTTACAAACCTCCAGAAAAAGCCTGACGCAAAAGAGCCCCCGACAGGATATTAATAGTTTCAAGTTCGGTTTCGACTGCAATACGGACTTTTTCTATCATGGTAATTTTCTTATTAAATAACGCTACGATGCGTTCCTGTTCATTAATATGCGGAACTGGTATTTCCAATGCAGCCAAAAATTGTTCTGGAACCCTCTGTTGACCTACTGCTCCCGTAAAGTGGTTAGCTGCGTCTGATAAAATGTGAGGTTGTCGTACAAAATAATGAATCCACTCAGGAATCACTCCATCGTGTGGACGTAAAACATGGAATTCTGTTGAACCAAAACCAATATTGTCAATTAACCCTTTGGCTAGAGCGTGTTTGCCATTTTGCATACAAGGAG
>Ga0326727_10017569_pt1 | contig 14809 bp, 13 predicted proteins | sample MB2enrmetagenome_FD_207643 | JGI IMG/M metagenome (GOLD analysis project Ga0326727, IMG submission 207643) | Lab enriched peat soil microbial communities from McLean, Ithaca, NY, United States - MB29MY | ecosystem: Environmental > Terrestrial > Soil > Wetlands > Peat | place: USA: New York... | reverse complement strand
CGCGACGCGTTCATCGCAACCCGCATGGCGGATGGTCGATCACCCCTCATAAAGCCGCATCGCCAAGTAAAATCCGCCAGGACGGCGCGGATTGATGCTCGGTGTCGCTGGTGTTCGACCGTCTGAGCTCCGGACCCGACCTTAAGGGTTTCTACGTAGGGCATTCGACCGATTGGCTTGCTCTAGATCAACATGCCCGGCGTCCGGCGCGGCTAAATGCTGACGATGGCTTCCGATGGATCGGGCGGACTTGGCGCCCGGGAGAAGTCGCGAGGGGATTAACCGATGAAAACGAAACATATGCTCGCCGCCGCGGCCGCCGCCTTCACCTTGGCCGGCCCGGTTCTCGCTCACGCCGACGACGGAACGACCCTGGGCCAGGGCACGCTGCTGATCACCGGCCGGGTCACTGACGTCTTTTCCGACGCCAAGGACGCGATCAAGACTGGCAGCGGCGTCTCGACCGGCCTGCACGTCAACGTCGGCCCGTCGGTCATGCCGACCCTGGGCATCACCTATTTCTTCACCGATCACATCTCGGCCGAAGCGATCCTCGGGGTCACTGACCACCACATCAAGGCCGAAGGGGCCGACGAAAGCTTCCCGGTCTACAACACCTGGGTGCTGCCGCCGGTGGTCACCGTGCAATACCGGCCCCTGGCCAAGACCTCGCCGATCAGCCCCTACGTCGGCGCCGGTGTCAACGCCATGGTGTTCTTCGACGGCGAGAACAAGAGCGGGCTCTCCACCCATCTGAACGACGCCCTCGGCTGGGCGCTGCAGGCCGGGTTCGACGCGCCGGTCGCCAAGAACTGGACCATCAACGCCGACGTCAAGAAGGTCTTCGTCGAGACCACGGCCAAGGTCGACACCGGCGACGGCGACCTCTACAGCCACGTCCACCTGGATCCCTGGATCCTGTCGCTCGGCGTCGGCCACAAGTTCTGATCCGAACACGGATCGCCGCGCCCGCCCAGCGGGTTGGCGCGGCCTCCGTAATACTCCCTAGGGGTGCGACCCGAATTTCCCGGGTCCGCGTCCCTGGCTAAGCATCGAGCACCGCTGGCGAAGGGGTGCTCATGCTCAAGGTCAAACCGCTGCCGATCGACACCTTGCGCGAGAACGTGCTGGTGCTGTCGCGCGCCTGCACGGCCCTACGCCCGCAGCGGATCAGCGGCTCGCGCAAGGTCGAGGTCCGCGCCGGCGGCCGGCTGCTCTACGCCAACATCGTGATCGCCGATTCCGACGACCTCGTCGGTCCCGACGAAGCCGGGCTGACCATGCCGCTGTTCCGTCGGCTCGGGGTCGGCCCTGGAGCGCCGGTCGAAGTGGCGCCGGCCCGGCCGCCGGCCAGCCTGGACGCGGTGCGCGACAAGATCCTCGGCGAAACCCTGGACCAGGCGGCCCTCACCGCCATCGTCGGCGACCTGATCACCCACGCCTATTCCGACATGGAGGTCGCGGCCTTCCTGATCGCCTGCGCCAGCTTCATGACGCCGGAGGAGACCTTGGCGCTGACCCGCTCGATGGTCGCGTCCGGATCGACGCTGAGCTGGGGCCTGCCGCTGGTGGCGGACAAGCATTGCATTGGCGGAATCCCCGGCAACCGCACCTCGCTGATCGTCGCGCCGATCGTCGCCGCCCACGGCCTGCTGTTCCCCAAGACCTCCTCGCGCGCGATCACCTCGCCGGCCGGCACCGCCGACACCATGGAGGTGCTGGCCCGCGTCGACCTGCGCGAGGACGAGATGCGCGAGGTGGTCGGCCGTTGCGGCGGGTGCATCGTCTGGGGCGGCAAGGTCGATCTGTCGCCGGCCGATGACGTCTTGATCTCGGTGGAGCGGCCGCTCGGGGTGGACACGCACGAGCAGATGGTCGCCTCCATTCTGTCGAAGAAGGTCGCGGCCGGATCGACCCATCTGGTCATCGACCTGCCGGTCGGGCCCTCGGCCAAGGTGCGCAACGCCAGCGAGGCGCTGCGCCTGCGCAAGCTGTTCGAATTCGTTGGCGGCCGTCTCGGCCTGAACCTGCAGATCGAGATCACCGACGGCGCCGAGCCGATCGGCCGGGGCGTCGGCCCGCTGCTCGAGGCGCGCGATGTCCGCGCCGTGCTGGAGAACGAACCCGGCGCGCCGGCGGATCTGCGCGAAAAGGCGATCCTGCTGGCCGCGCGCGTCCTTGAGTTCGACCCGCAGCTTCCCGGCGGCGGGGGTCAGGCGCGAGCGCGCGAACTCCTCGAAAGCGGTGCGGCCGCCCGCAAGATGGACCAGATCATCGAGGCCCAGGGCCCATCGCCTATCCCGCCCGGCCTCGGGCCGCTGACCTACGAGGTGGCCGCCCGTTCGGACGGCTGGGTGGACAGCGTCGATTGCGCCCGCATCGGCCTGGTCGCCAGGCTGGCCGGCGCGCCGACCGACCCTGGCGCCGGCGTCGATCTCTTCAAGCGCAAGGGCGAGCCGGTCCGCGCCGGCGAGCCGCTCTACCGGATCTACGGCCTCGATCCCGCCGACTTCGGCTTCGCCCGCGAGGCGGCGGACCAGGACCCCGGCTTCAAGGTGATCCGCGCGTGACGCCGGTCGCGGTCCAGGCCTTCGACGATCAGGCCGCCCCGGCGCGGCGCCTGGCGGGAGAACTCGGCGCGCCGTTCGCGCCGATCCGCCTGCACCGGTTCCCCGACGCCGAAGTGATGCCGATCGTGCAGGCGGCCGAGACGGTCGTCGCCTATTGCAGCCTCGATCATCCCAACGCGCGGCTGATCGCGCTGCTGCTCGCCGCCGACGCCTGGCGGCGGGCCGGCGCGAGCCGGCTGGTCCTCGTCGCGCCCTATCTCTGCTATCTGCGCCAGGACCGTGTGTTCCATCCCGGCGAGCCGCTCAGCCGCGACGTGATCGGCGGTCTCTTGGGCTCGGCCTTCGACCGGCTGGTCACCGTCGACGCCCACCTGCACCGCACGCACAACCTGTCGGCCGTGTTCGGCGGCATCGAAGCGGACGACATCTCCGCGGCCGGACCGCTGGCGCTCGCCCTGTCGGGGCCCGAGTCCCCGCTCGTGGTCGGTCCGGACAGCGAATCCGAGCCCTGGGTGCGGCGCATCGCCGAACGGCTCGGCGGCGAGGTCCTGATGTTCCGCAAGGTCCGCCGCGCCGACGCCGACGTCAGGCTGGTCGCCCCCGATCTCGGCCCGGTGCGCGGCCGCCCGGCGCTCATCGTCGACGACATTTGCTCCAGCGGCGCCACACTCTGCGTCGCCGCCCGCCTCCTGCGAGAGGCCGGCGCCGCCTCGATCGCGGCGGGGGTGGTCCACGCCCTGTTCGACGCCGACGCCGAGGCGCGGATGCGGGCGGCCGGCGTCAGCCGGATCGTCTCCACCGACTCCGTCTTTCACTCCACCAACCACGCGTCCCTGGCCGGCGTCCTGGCCGCGGCCCTGCGCGACGAGGTCCAATCATGAAGACCGAACTGACCTTTCACGGCGCGGCGGGCTGCGTCACCGGCTTTTGCGCCCGGATCAAGACCGACCGGGCCAGCGTGCTGATCGACTGCGGCCTGTTCCAGGGTCCCAAGACCCTGAAGGCGCTGAACTACCAGCCGTTTCCGTTCGAGCCCGGCGAGGTCGACGCCGTACTGCTGACCCATGCCCACATCGATCACTCCGGCCAGCTGCCGAAATTGATGAAGGCGGGCTTCCGCGGGCCGATCTACGCCACGCCCGGCACGCGGGCGCTGTGCGAGATCATGCTGGCCGACAGCGGACACATCCAGGAGAGCGAGGTCGAACACCTCAATCGCCGCAACGAGCGCCGCGGCCGTCCGCTGGTCGAGCCGATCTACACCCTGCGCGACGCGGCCAAGACCATGGCCCAGTTCCGTCCGGTCGATTACGGGGCGTGGACCCAGGTCGCGCCGGGCCTGCGCGCCCGCTGGTGGAACGCCGGCCACATCCTCGGATCGGCGTCGATCGAGGTCGAGATCGAGGAGGATGGCGGGCCGCTGCGGCTGCTGTTCTCCGGCGATCTGGGGCCCGGCGGCCGCGACTATATGGAGGATCCCCAAGGCCCGAGTGGCGTCGACCATCTGGTGGTGGAAAGCACCTACGGCGCGGTCGAGCGGGCGCCATGCGACCCGGAAACCCGCCGCAGCGCCCTGGCGAAGGAGCTGCGCGACGCCCACGCGGCCGGCGGGCCGCTGCTGATGCCGGCGTTCGCGGTCGAGCGCACCCAGGAGCTGCTCGCCGACCTCATCCAGATCATCGACGCCGGCGAGGCGCCTCAGGGCGAGATCTTCCTGGACTCGCCCCTGGCCATCAAAGCCTGCGACATCTTCCTGAGGCAGGGCTGGACCGAGGCCGGCAACCCGTTTGACCGCATCCGCGCCGCGGGGCGCCTGCACTACCTCGAGCGGCCGTCCGACAGCGACCGGCTGGAGCAGCTGCGCGGCTGGCACATCATCATGGCCGGCAGCGGCATGTGCGACGCCGGGCGGGTGCGCAAGCACCTGAAGCGGCTGCTGTGGCGGCGCGAAGCCACGGTCCTGTTGTCCGGGTTCCAGGCGGTCGGCACCCTCGGCCGGCTCCTGAGCGAGGGGCGCAAGACCGTGCGGATCGAAGGCGAGCCCTACCGGGTCCAGGCCCGCGTCCGCTCGCTCGACCTCTACTCCGGCCACGCCGACGGGCCGGCGCTCCAGCGCTGGGTCGAGGCGCGCGGGCCAATCGGCGGGGAGATCTTCCTCGCGCACGGCGAGCCGGAGGCGCTCGAAGGCCTCAAGCGACGGCTGGTCGCCGAGGGGCTGCGCGCCGACCGCATCGCCATTCCCACCATCGACCAGTCGTTCCGGCTCGAACACGCCAGGATCGAAGCCAACCCCGCCGCGGTCCGTCTGGCCCCCCAAGCGGCCGCCGAGCTCGACTGGCACAACGTCCGCAGCGAATTCCTCAACCAGATGGAGGAGGAGCTCGAGGCGGCCGGCAGCGACGCGGTCCGGCTGCGCATGCTGGAGCGGCTGCGCCGCGACCTCCAAGACGCCTAGATCACGATGATTTTGGATTGAATCAATCCAAAATCATAAAACGTGATCGATTCTAAAACCTTAGAGCGGGTTGCGGGCGGAAAGCCGCTTCGCGCTTTTCCGTGGGCCCGCTCTAGGGGATGAGCACGGCGGCGCCGGTGAAGGCGCCGGCGCGAAGGTCGGCGACCGCGCGGTTGGCCTCGGCCAACGGATAGGGGGTCACGTGCGGCTTCACGCCGGCGGCCGCGGCCATCGGCAGATAGTCCAGCCCGTCCCGGCGGGTCAGGTTGGCGACCGAGATGAGGCGCCGCTCCTCCCAGAGTATGTCGTAGGGAAATTGCGGGATGTCGCTCATGTGGATGCCGCCGCAGACCACCGTCCCGCCCTTGCGCACCGCCCTCAGCGCCATCGGCGCCGTCTCGCCGGCCGGCGCGAAGATGATGGCCGCGTCCAGTTCGTCCGGCGGCCGCTCTTCCGAAGCGCCGGCCCAGGCGCAGCCCAGTTCGCGCGCGAAGCGCTGCGCCGGATCGTCCCCGGCCCGGGTGAAGGCGTAGACGCTCTGGCCCTGGGCCAGGGCCAGCTGGGTCAACAGGTGGGCGGCCGCGCCGAAGCCGTAGAGGCCCAGCCGCTTGACCGGTCTCGCCTCGGCCGCCTTGCGCCAGGCGCGAAAGCCGATCAGGCCCGCGCACAGCAGCGGCGCGGCCTCGGCGTCGGCGTAGCTCTCGGGGATCGGGAAGCAGTAGCGCGCGTCGGCGACCACCGTGTCGGCGTAGCCGCCGTCGCGGGTCCAGCCGGTGAAGCGCGGCCGGTCGCAAAGGTTCTCCTCGCCGTCGCGGCAATAGCGGCAGACCCCGCAGGTCCAGCCGAGCCAGGGCACGCCCAGCCGCCGGCCGATCAGCGCCTCTGGCGCGCCTTCGCCGACCGCCTCGACCACGCCGACGATCTCGTGGCCGGGGATGATCGGCATCGGACCCTGGGGCAGTTCGCCGTCGATCACGTGCAGGTCCGTGCGGCAGACCCCGCAGGCGCAGACCCTCAGGCGCACCTCGCCGGGGCCCGGCGCCGCATCGGGCCGCGTGGTCGGCTCGAGCGGGCGTCCCGGCGCGGTCAGCATCATGGCGAACATCGAAAGCCCTCCTGCCGCAGATCATCTGATCGCCTTGTCGGCGCAAGGGTTTGATCTGGATCACGGCGCGAGCCGCCGGCGATGGCAAGTTCAAAACCACACCCTGCCCGATCAGAGTCAGAGCCGAAAAGATTCGCCGATGTCGTACAAGTCCATCCTCGTTCATGCCGACCCTGGCCCGGGCTGCAACCGACGGGTCCGCACCGCCATGCGCGTCGCCGACTGGTTCGGCGCGGGGCTGACCGGACTGGGCGCCGAAGCTTTCGGACCGCTGATGGCCTCCGGATTCGCCACCGTGGACGGGCGGGTGATCGAGGCGGCGCAAGAGCACATCAGCGCCGACATCCTGGCCGCCGAGAAACACTTCCGCGCCTTGACCGCGGGACGGTCCGAGGTGGATTGGATCGCCCGGGAGGACTATCCGGACCGGATGCTGTCGCTCTTCGCGCGCGGCGCCGATCTCGTCGTGGCCAGCCGGCCGGAGCGCGGCGACGGCGCGAGCTACGCCGCGAGGCCGGCCGAACTGATCATGGAGTGCGGCGGCCCGGTTCTCCTGGTCGCCGACGGCGACGCGCCGTTCCGCGGCGATCGGGTGGTCATCGGCTGGAAGGACACCCGCGAGTCGCGACGGGCCGTCTCCGACGCCCTGCCGATGCTGATGCGCGCTCAACATGTCGTAGTCGCGACCGTGGACGGCGAGAACGAGCCGGTCGCCAGTCTCAATGAGGTGGCGCGCCGCTTGGCCCGGCATGGCGTCGACGCCAGCGTCGAAGTGGTCGCCAAGGGCCGGCACAGCGTCGCCGAGACGCTCGAGGAGACGGCCACTCGGCATTCCGCCGACCTGATCGTCATCGGCGCCTATGGCCATTCACGCCTGCGCGAATGGATGCTGGGCGGGGTGACCGAGGACTTCCTGGCGGCGTCTTCGTCGTTTCTGATGATGAGCCGGTAGGGCGAGGCCGGCCGCCGGTTGCCCCGCCGCCGTGGCGGGCGCACCCTGGCCGAGGATTGGCGCGGAACCATGGACGAGCCGGGGATGCGGACCGAGGTGTTGATCGTCGGGGCCGGACCGAGCGGCCTGGCGCTGGCGCTTTGGCTCAGGAAACTCGGCGTCGAGGTGCGGATCGTCGACCGCGCCCCCGGACCGGGACGGGCCGCGCGCGCCTTCGCCCTGCAGGCCCGCACCCTGGAGCTCTACGATCGCATCGGCGTCGCCGCCGATGCGATCGCGCGCGGGAAGGTGGTCACGGCGATCAACGTGCACCTTGGTCGCGGCTCGGCCCAGCGCATCGCCCTCGGCGACTTCGGCCAGGGTCTGAGCCCCTATCCCTTCGTGCTGATCCTGCTGCAGGGCGACCACGAGCGGCTGCTGATCGACCACTTGGCCGAGGCGGGGGTCCAGGTCGAGTGGAACACCGAGCTGGTGGACCTGGCCGAGACCGACGGCGGCGTGCGCGCGCGCCTGCGCGGCGGCCGGCGCGGGACGGACCGGACGATCGAGGCCGCCTATCTATGCGGCTGCGACGGCGCGGGCTCGACCGTGCGCGAGCTGATGGGCGTTGGCTTTCCCGGCGAGGCCTCGGCGGAGATGTTCTATGTCGCCGACGTGGAGGCGAAGGGCCCGCTCACCGATGGGGAGCTGCACTACGTCACCGTGGCCGACGAGCTTTGCAGCGTCTTTCCGCTCAAGGGCGAGGGGCGCGTGCGCCTGATCGGGCTCGCGCCGGAGGCGGTCAGGGCGGGCCGGTTCCAGATCGAGTTCGAGGACCTGCGCCCGCAGATCGAACGCGACACCGGCCTGGCCATCACCCTGGCCGAGAATTTCGCCAGCTACCGGATCCACCGGCACATCGCCGCCGCCTGGCGCAAGGGGCGGATTTTCCTGCTCGGCGACGCCAGTCACATCCACAGCCCGGCCGGCGGCCAGGGACTGAACGCGGGCGTCGGCGATGCGGTCAATCTGGCCTGGAAGCTCGCTGCGGTGCTGCGCGGGGGCGCCGGCGAGGCCCTGCTCGACACCTATGATCGCGAACGCCGCGCCGCCGCCCGCCAGATCGCGGCGACCACGGACGCGGGCTTCGTCTTCCAGGCGCAACGCGGGCCCCTCATGGCCCTGGCGCGGATCGGCGCGGCCAAGCTCGCGCCGGCTATGATGGGATTGAAGCCGTTCCGGCGCTGGGCGTTTCTCGCCCTGTCCCAGCTGGGCGTCCAGTACCGCGGCGAGGGGCTCAGCGCCGGCGCGGCCGGGCTCGTGGCCGGCGGCGACCGCCTGCCGTGGGTCGAGAGCGCCGACAACTTCGCCGACTTGCGCGGGATCGGCTGGCGCGCCCACGTCTACGGCGAGGCGGGCGAGGCGTTGCGCCAGGCCTGTCGGGCGTTGGGCGTTCCGCTGCGCGCCTTCGCCTGGACGGCGGACATGAGCAAAGCCGGCCTCGCCCGCGACGGCCTCTATCTGGTCCGGCCCGACGGCTATGTCGCCTACGCCTCGATCCGCCAGGACGCCGAAGCCATGGCGAATTTGCTCTCCCGCTATGCGATCCGGCTCGACGCCGAATCCGCCTCTCAACCGCAGCCCGCCAGCCCGACGAGCCCGCCATGAAACACGCCCTGATCGTCGCCCATCCCAATCCGGACAGCTTCAACCTGACCATGGCCCACGCCTACGAGACCGCGGCCAAGGCGCTCGGCCACGAGGTGGTGGTGCGCGACCTCTATCGGCTGGGCTTCGATCCCAGGCTGGGTCAGGCCGAAATCCCGAAACCCGGCGGCTTCTCGCCCGGCGCGGACGTGCTGGCCGAGCGCGCCCTGATCGGCGACGCCGACGTCTTCGCCTTCGTCTATCCGCTGTGGTTCTACGCCCCGCCGGCCATGCTCAAGGGCTATCTCGACCGGGTGTTCGGCATGGGCTTCGGCTATGGTTCCGGCCAGGCCGGCAACACGCCGCTGCTGCGCGGCCGCAGCATGATCAGCATCACCTCGTCCGGCGCGCCGGAAGCTTGGATGCGCGAGACCGGGTCGTGGGACGCGGTGCGCCACCTGTTCGACCAGCACTTCTCCAGCGTGTGCGGCCTGGCCCTGGTCGAGCACCTCCACTTCGGCGGCATCGTCCCGGACATCACCGCCGACTCGGTCCACGACTGCGAAGCCGAGGTCAACGCCGCCGTGCGCAAACGCTTCGGCCCGGCCAAGGACTGAGCGCGCGCGTCAGGCCGCCGATGTCGCGTCGATCGGCTCCGCCCACCGGCGCAGGACGAGGATGAAGACCGCGGCGACCGCCACCGGCCCGAGCGGAACACCGGTCGCCGATGCGATGGTCCGGGTCAGCGCCGGCGCGATATAGGCCGCGGCGAGCACGGTCTTCTCATAGGGCCGAAAGCCGGTCTTCAGGCCCTGGGCGGTGAGCCAGGCCAGCGGGATGGCCAGGAGGATCAGGTCGTAGTCCAGGAGGAAGGGGCTGGCCAGCAGGCTGGCCGCGACCAGGGCCGGTCCCTCGGCCGGGGCGCGGGGCGCCTTGCGCTGCATCGCCACCAGGGCCGCCGCGCCGGCGAGGGCGGTCACGACCTGGACGGCGTAGGCGAGACCGAGGCCGCCATGCAGCAGCCGCGCCGCGGCGAACACGCTCTGCATCTTCGCATCGCCCACCAGGCCCTGCTCCAAGGCCGCGCGGGCGAGCGGCGAGGCGGCGATGAAGGCGCGCCAGGTCTCGACGCCAAACGCCGCGAGCGAGGCCGCCGCCAGCGCCGCGACCGCCGCCGCCGCGCCGGCGATGGTCCGCCATCGGCCGGCGGCCAGGAGCGCGATCGGGATCAGCAGGCCCAGCTGCGGCTTGTAGGCGAGGCAGCCGATGAGAATCCCGGCGAGGAACGGCCGGCGATCCCAGATCAGGACCGCCCCGCCGAACAGGGCCGCGCTCAGGAAGGCGTTCTGGCCATGGCCGAGATTGATCAGCACCGCCGGGAAGGCGAACACCGCCACCCATCCGCCCCGCCCGCCCAGGAAGCCGCGCACGACCTTGGCGTAGGCCGCGCCCGTGGCCGCCAGCCACGCGGCCAGCGACGCCAGGTACGGCAGGCCCGCGAGCGGCAGGCAGATCAAGAGGAAGATCGGCGGATAGAAGAAGGCGTAGTAGCCGACTTCCCGCCCGAACGGCTGGGTCTGGGCGGCGTGGTGGACGGCGACGTCGTAGACCTGGCTCGGGCGGCCGGACAGCGCGATGCGCGAGGCGGTCCAGAAGCTGATGAAGTCGGTGCCGATCGGCTTGCCGAGGATGTCGAGGCCATGCCGCGAAAGGCCGATCCAGGCCACGGCCACCACCACGCTCACGCCGAGCCAGGCGATGGTGAAGATCCGCGCCCGCTCGGCCGTCAGCCAGTCGCCGTCGCGCAGGGCGCGCAGCAGCCCAGGCTCGGGCGAGGCGGTGGGGCTCGCGGCGGTCATCCCGTCAGCATGCCCGGCAGTCCTTAACCGCCGGCGAAAGCCGCGAGGCGCGGTCAGGCGGCCTGGCTGGGCGCCTGGCCGGCGCTGACCGCCCCGAGCAGCCAGGGCCAGGCCTCGTCCCAGCTGTCCAGCACGGCCCGGTATCCGGCGGCGCGGAAGATCGGCGCCAGGCCCTGGATCAGGTCGCGCTGGGCGGCGATGTCGCCGGTGTCGAGTATGTCGCCGAGCTTTTCCAGGAACGCCGCGGGCGTCCAGGGCAGGTGTTCCAGCGGAAACTCCTCCAGCTCCCACTCCAGGTATTTGGCGTAGGGGCGCAGCCGCCCGCCGTGCAGGGCGAACAGGGCGTTCAAGAGCGGCGGCACGCCCTCGGCCGCCTCCAGCCGCGCGGCCAGCGCCTGGCCGTCGCGGAAGCATTTCAGCGAGCGATAGACCTGGTTGATCCAGTGATCGATCGAATCCTCGATGAAGCCCTCGACGGCCTCGTCCGGCGCCTTGGACTTGGCCTCGATCAGGGCCTGGACCTGGCCGGTCTTGTCGACCTCGGCCTTCAGATGGGCGAAGTTGTAGCGGGCCCAGGCCGTATCCGAACCCCAGGCCGCATAGGCCTCGAAACCGGCCATGGTCATCACCTGGCACTGGATGTCCGGCCGTCCGTACCGGCGGAACGCCTCGTGATAGGCGGCGAAGGCCTCGTCGGCGACGATCAGGGTGCAGTCATAGTCCGACCCGGGTCCGGCTCGGCCCTTGCCGCGCGAGCCGTCGAGCCAGAAGGCCAGGATCTCGGGATCGGCCTTCGCCCGCTCCAGCAATTCGGCGTAGATCGTCGCGGCCTCGCCCATGAGCGGCAGTCTAGCACTGCTGGTCCGCATCGCCATCCGGCTCTAAGGAACCGGTTCCAAAGCGTCGGCGTTTGCCGCTACGATCCGGACCCGCGGGGCGCTTGGAGCTTGGGTCGAACGATGAATTGGACGTCGATCCTGTGCGCGGCCGCCGCGGCGACGGCGCTCGGCGCGGTGGGCCCAGGCTTCGCCGAAGCGACGACCGCCGGGGCGGCGCCGCGCACCTTCGTCTATTCGGTCGTTCACTCGCGCTACGGCGGCATCGGCGTCTACCAGCGGACCATCGAGGATGCCGAGGGGGTGACCCGGGCGCGCTCCAAGCTGGACATCACCGTCAAGATGATGGGCATGGTCGTGCACCGCGAGCGGGACGACCAGACCGAGGTCTGGCGCGACGGGCGGCTGGTCTCGTTCTCCAGCGTCAGCGACAGCCAGGGCCATCAGCTGGTCGTCAACGGCCAGGCCAGCGGCGGGCGCTTCCAGATCACCACCCCCAGTGGCGTGACCTATGCGCCAGCCGACCTCAGCGCCGCCGACCCGTGGGGGTTGCAGCACGTCGGCGCGGGCGAGGTGGTCTCGATCAAGTCCGGCAAGGTCAACCATGTGGTGGTGGTCGGCGGCGGGACCGAACAGATCACCATCGCCGGCGTGGCGATGGCCGTCCGCCACTTCAGCGCGAGCACGGAGACCCAGCCCGACAAATGGGACGTGTGGGTCGACCGCGCCGGTGTGCCGGTCAGGTTCCGCAGCCGCGAGGGCGAATCCACCGTCGACTTCACCCTGGTCTCGCCCGCGCCTCAGGCGGCCTCCGATCCGCCGGCCCAGACGCGGCGCGCCAAGGGCGAATGACGGCGCGCAATTCCCACCCGGGTCCGGTTTCCGGCTGTGGTTGAGCCACATCAAGGCCCGAGCGGCGAAGGTTGACGACCCTGCCCATGCGCCGCCTCGGACGCATGGGCGTTCGTGAGGCGGTGGAGCCCGGACGATGGAACAGGCGCCCTATCAGACCCCGTTCGACGTCGATCCCGGCGGTGGACGTCGCGTCGTCCCGAAAGCCGTGACGGCGGTCTACGCCTCGCCCGGCCCGGGACTGCCCGACCTGGCGGTGATCATCATGGGCCGCGACGTGGTGTTTTCGCAGAGCGTCCGCTCGGTCGAGGAGGGCGAGAAGCTGCTGGCCCACGTGCTGCGCGGCTTCGCCGACCTGGCCGCCGACTCCGCCGGCGACTGACCGCGCGCCTGACCGCGCGCCTGGCCGCGCGCCGAGGGCCTCGATCCGGTTTTGGCCGCGCCTTCGGGCGGGTGTATCATCACGCCGGTTCAAATGCGTCCCGGGCGAGGTCTGGCGGGGGCCGACCGCCCGGGAACACCGGAGGAAGCGTCCATGACCATGCTTCACGCCGTCCAAGCGCCCGCCTCGGCCGAGCGGCCGCACGTCAGGCGGATCCATCCCGGCGAACTCGATTGGGCGCTGGCCGCGGGGTGGAAGGACTTCCGCGAGAAACGCGGCGAGGTGGTGATGCTGGCGCTGATCTATCCGGCGGTCGGCATGCTGGCCGCGGCCCTGACGCTCAACAGCCGCCTGCTGCCCATGTTCTTCCCGATCGCGGCCGGCGTGTCGATCCTGGGTCCGGCCGTCGCCTCCGGCTTCTATGTGCTGGCCAGCCGCCGCGAGGCCGGGCTGGAGTCCGGCTGGCGCCATTTCGTCGATCCGCTGCTGGGCGGAAACCGGCTGGCGCTGGCGGCGCTGACGGCGGGACTGCTGGCGTTGTTCCTGGCCTGGCTGCTGTGCGCCTGGGCGATCTACGCCGCGACCCTCGGGCCGGAACATCTTCGCGGCGCGGATTTCCTGCGCGCCCTGTTCACGACCTCGAAGGGCTGGACCCTGATCGCGCTCGGCAACCTGGTCGGCCTGGGCTTTGCGGTCGCGACCCTGGCGCTCGGCGTCGTCTCCTTCCCGATGGTCGTGGACAAGGGCGTCGACGCCTTCACGGCGGTCTCGACCTCGATCCGGGCGGTGAGCGCCAATCCGAAGGCGATGACGCTTTGGGGCCTGCGGGTCGCCGGACTGCTGCTGCTCGGCGCCCTGCCGGCGTTCGTGGGGCTGGCCATCGTCCTGCCGACGCTGGGCTACGCCACCTGGCGCCTCTACACCCGCCTGGTCGAGCGCTGAACGGGGCGGCTCTAGGGAAGCCGTCCGGCCCGCGATCGCGCGGACACGACAATCGTCGACCGGAACGAACATAGAACTTGCGGACCGGAACAAACCATGTACATTGGCTTTCCGACGGGGGCGGGCGCGATGGCGTCAGGGCAGTCCCGGCGGTGGCCGAAGAATCGTGGGATAAGGACGCCATTGACATGAATCAGACGGTGTTGCGGCTCGTGGGACGGGATGAAGCGGACAGGCAGCGGGCGCTGGAAGCGGCGCTGACCCAGATCGACCGGGCGTTCGGCAAGGGCTCGGTGATGAAGCTGGGCGAGAAGGGCAAGATCGTCGAGATCGAGTCCGTCTCAACCGGCTCGCTGGGGCTGGACCTGGCGCTCGGCATCGGCGGCCTGCCCAAGGGGCGGGTGGTCGAGATCTACGGGCCCGAGAGCTCGGGCAAGACCACCTTGGCCCTGCACGTGGTGGCCGAGGTGCAGCGCAAGGGCGGCACGGCCGCCTTCATCGACGCCGAGCATGCGCTCGATCCCAGCTACGCCCACAAGCTGGGCGTCAATCTGGACGATCTTCTGGTCTCCCAGCCGGACACCGGCGAACAGGCGCTGGAGATCACCGACACCCTGGTGCGCTCGGGCGCGGTGGACGTGATCGTCATCGACTCGGTGGCGGCGCTGACGCCCAAGGCCGAAATCGAGGGCGAGATGGGCGACAGCCTGCCTGGCCTGCAGGCGCGGCTGATGAGCCAGGCGCTGCGCAAGCTGACCGCCTCGATCTCCAAGGCGGGCACCCTGGTGATCTTCATCAACCAGATCCGCATGAAGATCGGGGTGATGTACGGCAGTCCCGAGACCACCACCGGCGGCAATGCGCTGAAGTTCTACGCCTCGGTCCGGCTCGACATCCGCCGCATCGGCTCGGTCAAGCAGCGCGACGAGATCATCGGCAACAACGTCCGGGTCAAGGTGGTCAAGAACAAGGTCGCTCCGCCGTTCCGCGAGGTCGAGTTCGACATCATGTACGGCCAGGGCATCTCCAAGCTGGGCGAGATCATCGACCTGGGCGTCAAGGCCGGGGTGATCGACAAGTCCGGCTCCTGGTTCTCCTACAACAGCCAGCGCATCGGCCAGGGTCGCGACAACGCGCGCGAGTTCCTCAAGGCCAATCCCGATCTCGCCGAGGAGATCGAGCAGAAGGTGCGCGGCAACGCCGAAGTGATCGTCGAGGAGCTTCTGGTCG
>Ga0326727_10017568_pt1 | contig 14809 bp, 9 predicted proteins | sample MB2enrmetagenome_FD_207643 | JGI IMG/M metagenome (GOLD analysis project Ga0326727, IMG submission 207643) | Lab enriched peat soil microbial communities from McLean, Ithaca, NY, United States - MB29MY | ecosystem: Environmental > Terrestrial > Soil > Wetlands > Peat | place: USA: New York... | reverse complement strand
AATTCCGCTGGGCCGCGAGGGGCCGAGCGTCCAGGTTGGCGCGGGAATCGGCTCGGTGCTCGGCCGCTGGCTCGGACTGCGCCCGGAAAGGGTGAAGGCCCTGATCCCGGTGGGCGCCGCCGCTGCCATTGCCGCGGCCTTCAATACGCCGATGGCGGCAGTGCTGTTTGCTCTCGAAGAGGTGATGGGCGACCTGAACGCGCCGGTACTGGGAGCGGTGGTAGTCGCTTCCGCCACCTCCTGGGCGGTGTTGCGGCTGCTGTTGGGCAATAATCCGCTCTTTCAAGTGCCGCAGTACACCCTGGTTCACCCGCTGGAGTTGGGAATTTATGCCTTGCTGGGCATTGCTGGCGGCTTTCTGTCGGTGGCCTTCACGCGGCTTTTGCTGGAAATGCGCAAATTCTTCCTGCGTTTGCCTAAAAAGACGCGCTGGGCTCATCCGGTGGCGGGCGGCGTGCTGGTGGGCCTGATGGGCTGGTTTGTGCCCCAGGTTCTGGGCGTGGGGTACACCTACGTGGGCAGCGCGCTGAACGGATCGATGGCGCTGAAACTGATGCTGTTGCTGGTGGTGCTCAAGCTCTTCGGCGTCACGGTCAGCTACGCCTCCGGCAACGCCGGCGGAATCTTCGGCCCGTCGCTGTTTCTGGGCGCCATGCTGGGAGGCGCTATCGGCTCGGTGGCCCACAATTTACTGCCGGGGTACACGGCCACGCCGGGGGCCTATGCCCTGGTGGGCATGGGAGCGCTGTTCGCGGGCATTGTGCGCGCTCCGATGACCTCGGTGCTGATGATCTTTGAAATGACGCGCGATTACACCGTCATTGTGCCCCTGATGATCGCCAACCTGACCAGTTTCTTCATCTCCTCGCACTTCCAGAAGCAGCCCATCTACGAGGCCTTGGCGCATCAGGATGGCATTCATCTGCCCACCCCCACGACAATTCACCAAGCCAGCCAGCACACGGTGGCCCAGGTCATGCGAAAAGCCCCACAGATTCTCTCCGCGCAGATGCACGTCCAGGATGCGGTGGAAGAGACTAGCTTCAGTCTGCTTCACGTCTGGCCCGTGATGGAGGAGAAGTATTTTCTGGGCATGCTGACCAGAGAAACGCTGGAGCGCGCCTTTGCCGATGGGAAAAATGAACAGCCGTTGAAAGACCTTGTGAAAACGCTTCCTTTTCCCCACCTTCACACGGATCACGCGCTGCACTTGGCGCTGGAAAAGATGAGCGCCTGTCACGTCGATGTTTTGCCGGTCGTCCACCGGGCGGATATTCATAAGCTGCTGGGCGTGGTGACGCTGCGGGATGTGCTGGACTCGTACGGCGTCAACGGCATGGGTCCGAAGTAGCGGAGGCTACGGCTGGCGCGGATGCTACTCTGGCGAACATGGACTTAGGAGAGCAAAACGAGACGGCGCTCGCGCCTCATGCCGCGCCACGGGAGCGGCCCTGGGTCTTCGGGCTGCTGATCGCTCCGGTGGCCGTGCTCTCGAATGGGCTCATCGGCGGCGCGCTCTTTTATCTGCTGCTCAGGCAGGGCGTGGGAGCTGCGCGGGCAGCCGGGATTGTGGCGCTGCTGAACCTGCCGCAGACCATTTATTTTCTCTGGAGCCCGATCACCGACTTCTGGATTCGGCGCCGCACCTGGCTGATGGTGGCCGCGACGGCAGCGGCGGCCTCCATGCTGGCCGCCTTTCACCAATCCAGCCTGGCCAGCCCCTGGGCCGTGGGGCTGATGTTTCTGAGCGCCTGTATGGGGCAACTGATCGTGGCCGGCAGCGGCGGCATGATGGGCACGCTGGCCAGCGAGACCCATCGCCGCCGGGCAAGCAGCTTTTACCAGTGCGGCTCGCTGGCCTTCGGCGCGCTGGCTCTCAGCGTGCTGGTCGTTCTCGCGGCGCGGCTGCAGTTGGGAGCGCTGGGCTGGATCATGGCCGCGATGATCGCGCTGCCCTCGCTGTCGGCCCTGGCCGCGCCTGAGCAGCGCTCGATCGGCGGGCACAGCCTGGCCGCGACCTTTGCGCAGATTTGGCACGAGTTCAAGGGCACATTTCTGCGCTGGCAGGCCGTTCCCTACACGCTGGTGATGCTCTTCCCCATGGCCAGCGGCTCGATGATCCAGATTTTGCCTGGCCTGGCGCGCGATTACGGAATCAGCGGCCAGCAGGTGGCCTGGATCAACGGCCTGGGCGGCGCACTGCTGACGGCCGCCGGCGCGCTCTCGGCGGCGCTGATTCCGGTGCGGGTGCGCGCCCCGGTGGTCTACCTGACCGCCGGCCTGGTGAATGCGGCCACGCTGGCCGTGCTTTGGCTGGGACCGCTGAAACCGGCAGTTTATCTGGTGGGAACGGTGCTGTTTCTGTTCACCATCGGGGCCTGCTACGCGCTGTTTACCGCCGTGGTGCTGGAGTTTCTGGGCGGCTCGGGCAAGAGCGGCAGCGCGCGCTACTCGATCATCAACTCGCTGGGCAATGTGCCGGTTGCTTACATGGCCTTGATCGACGGAGTCAGCTCCGAGCGCTGGGGAGCGCGCGCCGCCTCCGGCGCCGACGTCCTGCTCAGCACCATCGGCGCCTCGATCCTGCTGGCCTACTTTCTGAGCCGCCGCAACGGTAAGGCCGCGGCGGAGCAGCCTGTGGTGATAGTCTCGCGCTGATTGGCAGTGTGTCAGGGCACGACTTCAGTCGTGCCGAACATGGACAAGAAAGAAATTCGGCTTTAGCCGCTGAGGGAATGCATCTCATCGAAAATGCCCTACCTCAGGGGCTAAAGCCCTTCCTATCTGGCAACCCTTGCGGCACGACTAAAGTCGTGCCCTGACACAAGACGGACTTGACCACAGGCTGGTAGAAGTGCGCGGAAACCGCCGTCGCGGTATTCTGGAAAGTGGCCATTCTGTTGGCGAAATCGCTGTTCAGCAAGGACGCTTTCAGCGAAACGCACTTTTACCCCCAGGAACGTGGACAAATGAAGGAAACCGGAAGCAGAAAAGTCGAGATCTTTGAAACCAGCCTGCGCGATGGATTGCAGCAGCCCAACCTCGACATTTCCGTGCCCAGCGCCGTCAGCCTCTTCGAGCGCATGGCGGCCTTTGGCGTGCAGTACGCGGAGATCGGCTTTGCCGGCGCCAACCAGTTTGTGGGAGATTTGACTGTCGCCCTGGCTTCGGTCAATACCGGAGCCATGAAACTGGCTCTCTTCGGCAGGACGCGCGGGCGCGGCGCCAAGGTTCAGCAGTGGCCCGACGTGCAATTCATGGTCAGCCATAAAAAGCGCATTCCCGTGGCGGTTGTGGTCGTAAAATCCCGGCTGCTCGATGTGATGAAGTCGCTGGAGACCACGCCGGAGGAAAACCTGCTGATGGCCTTGGAAACCATCAACTGCCTTCAGGACCACGGCCTGGAGGTGATCGTGGACCTGGAGCACGCCATGGAAGCCGCCTGCGGCCGCCGCGAGTACGGCCGCGTCTGCGACGCCGATTTCAAGCAGCGCAGCCTGGAGCACTTCCGCCAGATGGTCGCGCAGTGCGCCGGCCAGAAGGTGAGCCGGATTGTCGTTTGCGACACCACCGGCGGCTCCAGCCCCGAGGAGGTTTCTCAGGTGATCGGCGGCCTGGTGCGGGAGTACCCCGGCGTCAAATTCGGATTCCACGGCCACACCGACCGCGGCCTGGGCGTGGCCAACACGCGGGCCGCCATTCTAGCCGGCGCGGCACAGGTCCAGGGCACGCTGCTGGGCACCGGCGAGCGCTGCGGCAATGTGAACCTGACAACCGTCATCGGCGGCATGCAACTGCGCGGCGAGGCCGAGTTCGTTCCTCCCGAGTCGCTCGCCGGGCTGACCAGCCTCGTGCATTCGGCCTACGCGGCCTTCGGGCTCGATGTGCCGCACGGCGTTCCTATCGTCGGCCCCGGCGCTTTCGGCACCTGGGCCGGAATGCACGGCAGCAGCGAAAACAAAAATCCTGGGGCTTATCTCTGGTGCGATCCTTCCAAGGTCGGCGCCACCCCGATCATCGGCGTCAACGCCCAGTCGGGGAGGGCGAACATCGTCCTGCTGTCGAAGGCGCTGGGGGTTACGCTCGATCCCAGACAGGCGCAGGCTCTGATGGACTCGAACCAGGCGATGATCGAGGGCGGCGGCTTCACGGCCAGCGAGGTTTCCTTCCGGCTGGCCTGCATGAGAGAGCTGAAGACCCTGAAAAATCGTTTCAGCGTCAAAAGCTGGAGGGTGATCGACGAATCGGACGAGACGGGCAACAAGTACGTTCAGGCCGCAATGGCGTTGTATGTGGGCGATTCCACGGTGGTGGTAACCCGCGCCGAGGGCGCCGGCCCGGTCGATGCGCTGACCAAGGCCATGCGGCTCGAACTGGAGAACTGGTATCCGGCCATCGCCGATGTGCACCTGGGCCGGTTCAGCGTCACCGCCATCGACGTCTCCGCCCACGACACGGCGGCCCACGTTCGCGTCACGGTCAGTTTCCACGCCGACGGCCACCAGCCCTGGACCACGGCCGGCGTGAACAGCGATTTGAACCAGGCGGCGCTGATGGCCATCGTGGACGGCTTCCACTACTGGCTGGCGAAAAACCCCGAATAACCAGGTTTTACCTGAACACACAGGCCCTTTTTCCCTAATAAGAAACAAAATTGCAAGTTCAACAAAACACGACGTCGTCATGGAGTTCTAAGGAACTCCCACCCATCGGACAAAAACAAAGATGTCCGATGGATGGGGCACAGTTTCATCCCCTGTGGGTCGGCGAAGACGGTGGACGACTGAGCAGACAGACTCCAAGAGCATTTTCAGAGCGCATCCGCCCGCGCGCGGACGAGAAAGGCTTCCCAAGATGAACAGCTTTGCCAGCCGCGCCACACTGACCTCCGGCAACCAGACCTATACGATTTACCGGCTTCAAGCGCTCACCGAACGCGGCTTCAACCTGTGCCACCTGCCCTTCAGCCTGAAAATTCTGCTGGAAAACCTGCTGCGCCGCGAGGATGGCGAGAGTGTGACAGCCAGCGACATCGAGTTTCTGGCCAACTGGGAGGCCAAGGCCGAGCCCAGCCGGGAGATCGCCTACATGCCGGCGCGGGTGCTGATGCAGGACTTCACCGGCGTGCCGGCGGTGGTCGATCTGGCCGCCATGCGCGACGCGATTCATGCTCTGGGCGGCAATCCGGAGCGGGTCAATCCGCTGGTTCCGGCCGAGCTGGTGATCGACCACTCGGTGCAGGTGGACGAGTACGGCACGGCGGGCGCTTTTGATGCCAATACCTTCCTGGAGTTTGCGCGCAACCGCGAGCGCTACGCCTTTTTGAAGTGGGGACAGACGGCCTTCCGCAACTTCTCAGCCGTTCCGCCGGGGATGGGAATCTGCCACCAGGTGAATCTGGAGTACCTGGCCCGCGTGGTCTTCACTACGGAGGCCGATGGAGCGCTGGTGGCTTACCCGGACACGCTGGTGGGCACCGACTCGCACACCACGATGATCAACGGCCTGGGCGTGCTGGGCTGGGGCGTGGGCGGCATCGAGGCCGAGGCGGCGATGCTGGGTCAGGCCATTTCGATGCTGGTGCCGCAGGTGGTGGGCTTCAAACTGACTGGCAAGCTGCGCGAGGGCGCGACTGCGACAGACTTAGTGCTGACCGTGACCCAGATGCTGCGCAAGCTGGGCGTGGTGGGCAAGTTTGTCGAGTTTTACGGGCCGGGAATCGCCGAGTTGCCCTTGGCCGACCGGGCGACGATCAGCAATATGGCCCCCGAGTACGGGGCCACCTGCGGCATTTTTCCGGTCGACGCCGAGACCCTGCGCTACCTGAGATTGACGGGGCGCGGCGAGGAGCAGATTGCGCTGGTCGAGGCCTACTACAGGGAGCAGGGCTTGTTCCACACGGCCAGTTCTCCCGAGGCCGAGTACACGCAGACTTTGGAGCTGGATCTGGCCAGCGTCGAGCCCAGCGTGGCCGGGCCTAAACGGCCCCAGGACCGGGTGCTCTTGCGCGATGCGGCGGCCAGCTTTCAGCAGCAGTTGCCCAGCCTGCTGGCTCCCACGGCCAAGCCGCTGGGAACGCGCACCACGGACAAGTGGGAGCGGGCCGCGGTGACCGATGCCACAATTGAAAGAACAACCGCGGGTCCTTCGACTCCGCTCCCCCACCCCAGCGACGAAGACCTGTCGCTGGGGGCCCCGGTTCGCTCCGCTCAGGATGACAGCGCTTTGACGCTAGCCACGACCGTCAAAGCCCGGTTTGGCGTCGATCCGGACCTGTATCTCGACCACGGCTCGGTGGTGATCGCCTCCATCACCAGTTGCACCAACACCTCGAACCCATCGGTAATGATGGCGGCGGGAATTCTGGCCAAAAAGGCCGTCGAAAAGGGGCTGACCGTGCCGCCGTGGGTGAAAACCTCGCTGGCGCCCGGCTCGCGCGTCGTGACCGACTACTACGCCAAGGCTGGTTTGCTGCCTTACCTGGAAAAACTGCGCTTCAACGTGGTGGGCTATGGCTGCGCCACCTGCATCGGCAACTCCGGCCCCTTGCCGGCCGACGTTTCCCGCAGCATCGAGGAGCACGGGCTGGTTGCCGTCAGCGTGCTGAGCGGCAATCGCAACTTCGAGGGCAGAGTGAACGTGGACGTGCGGGCAAACTATTTGATGAGCCCGCCGCTGGTGGTGGCCTACGCCCTGGCTGGCACCATCAACCACAACTTCGAGACCGACCCGCTGGGCGTGGACCAAGCCGGGAAGCCGGTTTACCTCCGGGAGATCTGGCCCACGCAGGCCGAGGTGGCCGAGGCCATCGAAGAGGGATTGTCCAGCGAGAGCTTCCGCCGCGAGTACGCGGCCATTTCCAAGGGCGACGCCAACTGGCAGGGGCTGAAGTTTCCCACCGGCGAGGTCTACCAGTGGGAGCCGGATTCGACTTACATTCGCAGGGCGCCTGACTCCCGCGCCGGTTCCTGAGATTATGGGGGCGCGCGTGCTGGCCGTGCTGGGCGACTCGGTGACCACCGACCACATCTCCCCGGCTGGTGCGATCAAGGCCAACGGGCCGGCGGGAGAGTACCTTGCCGCCCACGGCGTCAAGCCCGCGGATTTCAACTCCTACGGCTCGCGGCGCGGCAACCACGAGGTCATGGCGCGCGGCACCTTCGCCAATGTGCGGCTCCGGAACCGGCTCGCTCCCGGCACCGAGGGGGGCCTGACGCGCCTTTTGCCCGAGGGCGAGCAAATGACGATCTTCACGGCCAGCCAGCGTTACGCCGAACGGGGCGTGCCGCTGATCATTCTGGCAGGCAAGGAGTACGGCTCGGGCTCGTCGCGCGACTGGGCGGCCAAGGGACCGAAGCTGCTGGGAGTGCGCGCCGTCGTCGCCGAGAGCTTCGAGCGCATTCACCGGTCCAATCTCGTCGGTATGGGGATTCTGCCCTTGCAGTTCGAGGCCGGCCAGAGTGTCGCCTCGCTCGGCCTGACTGGCGAGGAGGTTTACGACTTCGCCGGGCTCCCCGAGCTTCTGGCGAACCGCTTTGCCTCGGGTAAGGGGCTCCCTGTGAAGGCCACCGCCCCCGATGGCGCGGTGAAGGAATTCGCCGTCAGGATTCGCATCGACACACCGCAGGAGATCGATTACTTTTTGCACGGCGGAATTTTGCAGTACGTTCTCCGGCAGTTGGCGGTGAAGTAGTCTTACTTCGCCAGCCGGAAGTAGCGCTTCGCCTTGGCCACATCCCTGAAGATTTGCTCCTTCAGCGCCTCCGGCGTGGGCCATTGGATTTCGCCGCGCAGCCGCAGCAGAAACTCCAGATCGATCGGCGTCTGCTCGTCGAGGTCCACTGGCTCGAAGTCCAGAATGTGCGACTCGACGGCAAAGGAAGCCCCGCTGAATGTGGGCCGGTTGCCCACATTGGTGACCGCCTGAAAGCTGCGCCCGTTCACTGTGAGCCGCGTGATGTAAACCCCGAAGGCGGGGAGTTGGCCGTCGTAAGCCGCCAGATTCACCGTGGGCACCAGCAGCCGCGTTCCGATGCCGCGTCCCGTGGCCGGTGTGGAGCGCACCTCGAAGGGACGGCCCAGCAGCCAGCGGGCGCGGGTCACATCGCCCGCCGCCACGCGCTCCCGGACGGCCGAGCTGGAAACCTCCAGCCCGCGCACGTGCACCGCGGAATGGACCTGGACGGAAAAACCGAACTCCGCGCCAAACTCCTTCAGCTCGGCCACGCCAGCCTCGGCGCGATGACCAAAGCGGAAGTTGCCGCCCTCGTGCAGGCCGCGAACACCCAGGGCGTCCACCAGAATGCCGCGCACAAACTCCCGCGCCGGCAGCAAGGCCATCGCCTGATCGAAGGGCAGCACCAGCACCGCATCGACGCCGGTGAAGGCCAGAAGCCGCAGGCGTTCGTCGAGGGGCGTCAGCAGCCGCGGCGCCTCGGCCGGATGCAAAAACTGTTCTGGGTGGGGGTCGAAGGTGATGGCCACGGCTTGCGCGCCCAGCTTCCTCGCCTCGGCTACTACCGCCGAGAGAATCTCCTGATGGCCCAAATGCACGCCGTCGAAGTTGCCAATGGAGGCCACGCTGGGGCCAAAGCCTGCCGGAATCTCCGCCACCGAGCGGAAGAGGAGATGTTTACTGGGAATGGGAATCGCGCCGCAGTTGCTCATCGATGCGCGGTCCCCTGGTCCACAGCGGCCTGATTTGCGGCTTCATCCGCGGAATTCAGCTTGACCGGAATGCTGAGGCCGTCATAGGCCAACTGGATGCTGTCAGGCAGGATGCGGTTGGTCTCGTCGTGCCCCAGGTCGTGGGAGATGTGCGTAAGCCAGGTCTGGCGCGCACCGATGCGCTTGGCCCAGGCCACCGCCTGCGCCAGGGTGGCGTGGCTGGGGTGCGGCTTGTGGCGCAGCGCCGAGAGAACCAGGTGGTCCAGCCCTTCGAGCAGCGCAAAGCTGGACTCGGGAATGGCGCTCACGTCGGTCAGGTAAGCGGCGCGGCCAAAGCGCAGGCCGGCAATCTCCATCTCCCCATGCCGCACGGGCACGCGCAGAAACTCGACTTCGTGAACGGAGGCGCGCTCAGCCAGCGGCTCCAGACGGACGCGGGCGCGGGTGGGGTAGGTGGAGTGAGGAGAGAAGGTGTATTCGTAGATGCGCTCAAGAACCGCAGCCGTCTCCGGCGTGGCATAGAGCGGGATGGGGCCGCCCTCGCGGAAAACCGTGAAGCTGAGCGGGCGCAGGTCGTCCAAACCCAGAATATGATCGGCGTGGGAGTGGGTGTAAAAAACCGCGTCCACGCGGGTCAGGCCATTGCGCAGCGCCTGTTCGCGGAAGTCTGGGCCGGTGTCGATGACCACGACGCGCTCGCGGCCATCCGCTTGGCCCGGCTCGCGCCAGCGCAACATCGCCGAGGGCCTGAGCCGCCGGTCGCGCGGGTCCGCCGAGGCGCAGACCGGGCAGCCGCACCCCAGCGTCGGAACCCCCATCGAGGTTCCCGTACCGAGAAATGTGAGCAAACCCTCCATAGGCTCCCGTCGGAATTGACCCCTGCCCTGATCCCTGACCGCTGTTTACCGACTGCCCTGCGGTGGTGGCGGTGGCGGCTGTACGCCTTGCAATGTGATCATGCGGGTCAGCTCCAGGAAGGCCATCCGCACCTCGAAGAGCACCGTCTGCAGGGTACGGTCCTCGACCTCGGTCAGGTTGCCCTTGGTCTTTTCGGCCAGCACGGCCAGCAGGTCGATGGTGGTGCGCGCCCCCAGAATGTCCACCCGCGGACGCTGGCCCTCCTGCGCCCCCGCGCCCATCTGGATCATGGCGGAGACGTAGAACTGCTGCACCAGGTGTTCAAAGCCGACCGGCGGCGGAGCGCCCGCAGCGGGATTCTGCGCCCGCACCAAGTCTTCAAGCCGCTGCGCCGAGGCGTCGTAGGCTTCTTTCTGTTCGCGGCTCTCCTCGGCCGTGGGCGCGGGAGGCAGATCAAACGCGGATTCCGCTTCAGCTCCGGGAATTGCCGTGGGCGCAGCCTGCTGCGTAACCTCAGGCCTAGCCTCAGGCTTCGGCTCATTGACCACCAGCCGCGGCCCGGCTGACGGCTCCGGCGGGGCCGTTGTGGCCTCGGCCGGAGGAGCCGGCTGCTGCTGGCTCCTTTGTTCTTCTTCCGCCTTGATCTTGCGGCGGTCAATCACAGTAAATTTTGGGGTTTCGCTCATGGTTTTTCAGTCTTCCAATCCGTCTAGCCGACGCGTTGACTTTCTCATTCTGCTAACTTTGCTTGCCCGGTTCCAGAGCAGGCGGCGCGGTCAGAATGCGGGCGCTGCCTGTAACCGTTCCGGCAGTGTAGGTAAAGGGCTGATTGCGCACTTCCGGGTTCCCGGCGGCTGATCCCTGTTGCCGGGGTAAAAACTCGGCCTCGCGGGGGATCATACCCAGGGCGAAGATCCGGGCTCCCGTCGCCAACGGCAACTCCGCCGCGCTGGTGATCTTCCCGGCAGGCGCTCCGCTCTCCAACATGAGCTCAGTTCCAGCGGCTGGAAGGAGCCCAAAAAGCTCCAGCGGCCGCAGGTGCCGGTGAACGCTGCCGCGGGAGCGGATGCGTTCGACGATTTCATGGCCCAGGTAGCAGCCCTTGTCGAAGCTGAGCGCCCGCATCTGCGAGGTCTCCTGCGCCAGATCGCGCTCGGCAATGTCGATGCCGTAGGCGGGAATCCCCTCGGCGATGCGAAAAGCTTCCAGAGAGGCCGCTCCCACGGGAGTTGCGCCGGCCCCGCCAGCTTCACCGGGGTCAACCAGGGCCTTCCACAGCGCGGGAATCTCCGCCGCCTGTACCCAAAGCTCATAATGCGGCGTGAGCACACCGTAACCGCGAACCACCCTGAGATTCAGGCCATTCCAGAGAGCGCGGGCGCTGGTCAGCGGCTTCGGCAAGGCGGGCAGGCCAAGACGCGCCAATAGATCGGCGGACAACGGGCCTGAGAGCCCTAGCGCCGTCTCGCCGGTCAACCCGCCCTCCGCGTCCAGGCTCCGGGGCACCAGTTCCACATCGTCCATGATGATGAAGTGGTCCAGGTGGGCCAGCAACTTTTCGTACTGATCCGCGGCGATCACCAGTTCGAGATCGGCCTCCCCGGTGCCGGATTCATCTTGCCCGGATTTTCCGAGCCCAGATAAAGGCGCATCGCCCGCGCGCCACACGTGAAGATCGCCCTGGATTCGGCCCTGCGCGTTGAGCACAAAGTTCCAGGAGCCGGCGTTCTCTCCCAGGCCGCTCACCGTGTTGGTGACCATGCCATTGAGCCAGCGGAGGCGGTCTTCGCCGCGCACTGCCACTCGCCGCAACCAGCCCAGATCGTGGACCGCGACTCCGGCAAGAAGCGCGGCGATTTCCTTCCCCGGCGCGTCCAACTCCCGAGGCGTTAGCCCACCGCAATAGACTTGAAGCTGGGGCGGCGCTGTGGCCTGAGCCAGCAGCGTGGCCAGCGGAGTCTCCAAGGGGTGGATCACCGGGCCCCCCGCGGACAGGTTCTGGTCCGTGGGTTGAACAGCCGGGGAGAGATCCGTTTCCATCATAAGAAATCCCTTTCGCGGCTTCGAGCGCAGTTTTTCAGGGGAAAGCAGCGCTCTGGACCGCATCTTGATTATAGCCTTGGAAGAAGATGCGGCCGTAGCCGCCGAGGCGCCGGTCAGCCAACTGACGGCCTCAGCGGCAGGTCTTGATTGCTGTGGCAGAGCAACCGGGTTCCCGACGAGGGCAGCTTTGCCGTTGGTGTGGAGAGAAGCGATGGACAAGCAGCACAAGAACGAGAAAAAAGGTTGGAGTGGATGGGTTCTGGCGGCAACGTTGTCGCTGACCGCAATCGGGTTCTCCGCAGCCCTTCTGCAGCCTGCGGCGTTGGCCCAAGAGCCCACCTCCAACACTCAGAAGACCAACGCTCAGACCGGTGCTCAGAGCAAAACTCAGAGCAGCGTGGAGGGCCGCCCACCGCAGATTCAGACTCCAGGAAGCGATCAGGCCAAGGCCGGGCGCCGCATCAGCCCAGAGCAGGCCCGCCAACTCTTCTCTCTTGTCGACCAGTTAATCAAGTTCTCCTCCGAGGAGACCGGTCTGCCCATCAAGAGCCAGGTGAAGCGCCAGATCACCTCCCGCGCCGCCGTCGAAAGCTACATCGAGAAGAAGTTCAATGAAGACCAGAGCGCCAGACGCCTCCAACGCGACGAAATTGTGCTCAAGAAGTTCGGCCTGCTGGATCGCGACTTCGCTTTGAAGCCCTTCCTGCTGGCACTGCTTAAAGAGCAGATTGCGGCCTACTACGACTTCAAAAGCAAGACCATCTATATGCTGGACTGGGTGGACATCGAGGAGCAGAAGCCGGTGTTGGCCCACGAACTGACCCATGCACTGCAGGACCAGCACTCCAACCTAGAAAGATGGAGCGATCAGACCCCCGACAGCCTCTCGCTCAACTCCTCTGACGACACCAGCCACCTGGTCCGGGACGAAATGGACACGGCGCGCCAAGCCGTCGTCGAAGGCCAGGCCACGGTCGTGATGATGGACTACATTCTCAAGCCGATGGGCAAAAGCCTGGTGAAAAACCCGGAGATTATGGACTTCGTCAAGCAGCGAATGGCAGAATCCCAGGATTCCCCGGTTCTGGCTCGCGCGCCGCTGCTGCTCTCCGAGTCGCTGCTCTTCCCCTACCGCGAGGGGCTCAGCTTCGAGCAGGAGGTGTGGATGGACCAGGGCCGGACAGCGGCCTTTACCGGAACCCTGGACCAGCCGCCCACCTCGAGCTGGGAGATTATCAACCCGCGCGAGTACGAGCAGCGGCACACGCCCGCCGTGCCCCTGCTGCCCAACATTCACCCCCTGGTCGACAAGCTCTACAAGCCTTATGACATCGGCCAGATTGGCCAGCTCGACCTGCACATTCTCACCGAGCTTTTTGGCGGCGGTCAGGCCGCCAGCGACTTGACCCCGGCCTGGGACGGCGGCCTTTACTGGGCCGGCCAGCGCCGCGACGCCAAGACTCCGGCCGAACAGGCCGGTACGGACTCCATTGCCCTCTTCTACCTGTCGGCTTGGAAGAACCCCGCCTCCGCCGAGGCTTTTGCCAGCCTCTATGCGGATGAGTTGGGGCGCAAGTACTCCGGCGTTCAACTGCTCGACCAGAGCGCCGGGAGCGCGGCCTCTGCCGGCCAGCCCAGCGAATTGGGAGTTCCTGCCTCCCAAGAGCAGGTCTACTCCACCAGCGAAGGCCCGGTGGTCATCACCACCCGCGGCAAGCTGGTCTTCGTCGCCGAGAGCTTTCCGCTCGAACTGGCCCGCCAGCTCACCGCCCTGGTTCTCGACGCGCAGGGCGCAGGCGAGCTGCATCTAGCCCAAGCCGCGCCTTCGGCTGGATTCGCCGGTCAGACGGCTGCCCCGAGTCTCGATTCCGAGGACAGGGAGCCGCTCACCGCCAATCTGATCCGCTTTCTTTCCGACTGCGGCGTGATGAAAACCGCGGTCGAGGCCGCTGTGCAGGCAGGAAAATAGGCCAGCAGAACAGCCGCTCCCAGGGCTTTCAAGCCAATTCGATTCCGGCGATCTCGGCTTCCAGGCCGCCGTACTCGGGGTGAGTGTTCTCGCGGATGCGGTAGGCCAGGTCGATCAGCGTTCCCTGTGCGAGGCCGAGCGAGGCCGAGCGGTCGGCCAGCCCCCAGCCGACGGCGCGCAAAGCGCCGCTCGTACCCGGTAAGGGCGGCGGCTGAACGGATTCCTGCGCCAGTTCCAGTCTCAGGTGGCGCTCTTTGAGGATGCGCGGCGGGCTGAGCAGGCGCGCCCGGCGGGCGACGAAGACCGGCTCGGGATTGCCGTGGCCGAAGGGCTCCAGCTTGCGCAGCCAGCCGGCCAGCACCGGGGTGATGCGGTCCAAAGGCAACTCAGCGTGGATGCGGAGCAGGCGTTCGGGCTCACGGGCGGCCAGGTGCTCCTCGGCGTAGAAGCGGAGGCGGCGTTTCAGTTCCGGCAGCGCGGCGGCGGGCAGGGCAAAACCCACGGCGAAGGCGTGGCCGCCGAAACGGGTGAACAGATCAGCGCAGCTCTCGATGGCGTTGAGCAGATGAAAGCCGTCCACGGAGCGGCCGGAGCCGTGGGCGATTCTGCCTTCGGGGCCCTCCTCGACGCTGACCACGATGGCGGGTTTGGCGGTGCGCTCGACGACGCGCGAGGCCAGAATCCCGATCACGCCGCGGTGCCAGCCGAGGCCGTCGACTACCAGCAGGCGGTCGGATGCGAGTTCGGCGGCCAGTTCTGAGCCGGAGGCCAGGCGAGCCTCGATGACAGCCAAGGCGGCGGCTTCGGTCTCGCGGCGCTCCTGGTTGAGCCTTTCCAGCTTGGCGGCCAGCTCGGCGGCGCGAGCCCGGTCGCGGGTGGTGAACAGCTCGACGACGTCGGAGGCCACGTCCATGCGCCCGGCGGCGTTGATGCGCGGCGCCAGGCGGAAGGCCACATCGAAGCCGGTGAGCGGCTTGGCTGTCGGATCGAGCGCCGCGGCGGCAAAAAGGGCACACAGGCCAGCTCCGGCCGGATGCCGCAACTCGCGCAGGCCAATTGCGGCGACGGCGCGGTTCTCGCCCTTCAGCGGCACGGCGTCGGCGATGGTGGCCAGGGCTGCCATTTTGAGAAAACTGGGCAGGGTCTTTTCGCGGGTGCGCTGCCGGTCGCGGCCTTCGAGCAGCGCCTGCGCCAATTTCATCGCGATGGCCGCGCCGCAGAGAAATTTTTCCGGGTAGCCGCAAGCCGGCTGATTGGGATTGAGAATAGCCA
>Ga0326727_10017566_pt1 | contig 14810 bp, 16 predicted proteins | sample MB2enrmetagenome_FD_207643 | JGI IMG/M metagenome (GOLD analysis project Ga0326727, IMG submission 207643) | Lab enriched peat soil microbial communities from McLean, Ithaca, NY, United States - MB29MY | ecosystem: Environmental > Terrestrial > Soil > Wetlands > Peat | place: USA: New York... | reverse complement strand
ATAGGTCTTGGCGAAGTTGTTGCGCGTATTGGTGACCGTAAACGTGCCGTCTGCCTGGGCCGAGATTTTGATCGCCTTGCCATCCGGGCTGCCCTCTATGTTGGCGATGTAGTCCGGTGCCACATTGGCTTTATCTCCGCCCGCGATCAAATAGTGCTCCTGCCAGTAATCCTCCAGCCCGGGCGATGATTCGACAGTCTGGAATACAGCCGCCGAGGCGCCCTTTCTCGGTCCATTGTCCGCGATGACCACCCGCGGGCGGAGCGCGTGCACCATTACCGGCGAGTTGGCGACGTCCATACCGTGATTGGCGGTCATGTAGAGGTCCACTGTGCCTACCCGATTGACGGGGCACATCAGTTCGCGATCCATGTTCCAGGTCAGATCGGCGGGGTCCAGCATACGGAACTTGCCATACGTGACCAGAAGCACGATCGCGTGGGAGTTTTCGTTGGTGTCCTGGTTGTCTACGATTCCGCGCGCATTCGGCCCCCAGACCTTACGCGGAGTCGTATCGCAAGCGGGATTCGGTTGGCCTGCCCCCTTCAGCGGCTGCGTGATCGCCTTCCCCGCCGCCATCACCACCAGTGCGTCGAAACCCTTGATGGGAATTCTGTCGCCGGCCTTCACCACCATGTGCTTGCCCTTGGCCACGACGGCCATGTAATCTTTCACGACCTTGACCGTGAAATCGTTTATTTGAACGTTCTCGCCGTGGTCCACGAAGGTTACGATGGGCATGCGCGCCGCCAGCGCGGGGACGCCGCCCACGTGGTCGCCATCGTAATGCGTCACCACCATATAGTCGATCTGCTTAACACCGGCGGCCTTACAGGCTTCCATGATGCGGTCGGTATCGCGGCCGTTCTGCTCGGATCCCGGGATACCAGCGTCGATCAGCATACTCTGTCCGGAGGGCGAAACCAGCAGAAACGCCTTCGATCCTTCCACATCGATCATATACATGTCGAGCGTCTTGGCCGCTGACAGGGCCGAAACCATCAGAAGAACGATTACCGCAATTCGAATCAGTCTCATCGTCTAATAACTCCGTAGCTCAGATCGTATCATCCCGCCGACATCACGCATAGGCGGAGAGATCCTCTTCCCGCCGGGGCCGATTGCGGCCCAGGTTCGGCGGCAGGTCCAGCATCGGGCCTCGCCACTCCAGCATCCGGTCCACGTCGGCGTGTAGCCGGTACTTCCGTTGCACTTCTGCGATCTTGGCGCCAACCACCTCGATCTTCGACAGGTCCCACTGGCCCAGGCCGTCCTGGTAGCAGTAATTCAGGTAGCCCGGCCAGCCGGCGTCGATGCCCATGCACTCCACGCCCACTCGGTCCGCTGCCAGAAAGTCCGTCGAGGCCAAGGCTATCCGGTGCGCCACCGGCGTCCCCGAGGAGGGCCCGTTGCCTTCCATGCCTTCATAGCCGTCGATGATCCCTACACCCCAATTCGCCATCAGGCGCTTGGCTCCCAGGTACAGGTTGTAGTTGCTCTGGCGGATGCCCACGTGGAACTTGCGCTTGTCGCTGTCCGTCCAGGGCCGCTTGAGTTCGGGAGGAGGCGACACCGCCGCCCCCACTACCACGTTCTTGATCGTTAGCGTGGCCACCACCATGTTGTGCGTCTTCATCACCGACGAGGAGATCAGGAAGGCATCGGGGTCCAGCAGTCGCGCATAGAGCCGGATGGGGACCAGGTGCAGGTCATAGTCGATGCCCGTCATCAGTTCGTAGCGCTGGTTCTCGTTCAGGAGCGCGAAGCCGATGTCCATGGGCTTGTGCTCCGGCGCAACGGTGTTCCAGCCGAACTCTTCGAAGGCCTGCTTGTAGGTGGCCTCTCCGCCTTCGGTAATTACCACCGGACCCTTGAAGCGCGGAGCCAGGTAGTCCAGGATGCCATGCACACAATCCAGGTTGGTTGAACCGATATTCCGCCCTGGGGCGAGGCCGTTGACCTTGACGAGGACGTATTTCTTGCGCTTGAGGCCGGGCTGGATCTGGTCGTCGATGCCAACCAGTGCATTGAAGACGTTCTTGCGCCGGTTGTCGCCCTTGACTAAGGCGACCTTGGGGCGCCGGTCGGAGTACTGGAACAGCTTGTCCGCATCGGCGACGCCCATGCGCGGGTCCCATTGCGTACCCGGACCGGGCGCCTTGGGGTGTGGCGCCTCTTGTGCGGCGGCAATCGCGCCAGCGCCCGCCGTGAAAGCAAAAAAACGTCTGCGACTCAGCGACATCGGAAAAGGGCCTCCTCTCCCACTCGTCAGTATAGCCGCGCGCGGGGCGGAATTCAGTTCTTCACTTCCGCCATTACCGCTTCGAGCGGTTTGTCATTCAGGTTTTCCAACTTGTACCTGGAGGGGCCGTCCCAACTGAAATCCCCCGCCTTGTGTTGCGCCACTGCGGCCTTTCTTTCGAGCGAGGTCTCTCGCACGTTCTAGTCCGTGAAGCAAAAGACCGCGCGGTTGAGGTCGTACTGGTGCATCGGGACGCTCTGCCGTGGACCGATTTTGAGGCGCGTAACCCGAACCTGGCTGTTCTCGAACTCCAACTTGAAGTCGTGGGGATCGACCCGCAACGGGTCGAGAGCGCTGATATCCGCCTTGCCGCGCCTTCCCGGTGTCTTGATTCCGATATCGATACCCATGACGCCGTTGGGCGGCGGCGGGTTGTGGAACACGGCAGTGGGCGAGGGTCCCGAGTAGTGCAGCCCGCTTGCCGGGCTCCATTTGACCTCGCCCGCATACCAGTGCAGGCCTTCCGTGTGGCCGTCCAGGTAATGGAGCAGCTCCCCGCCGCGAAAAGCGTAGATCATCGCGCGATTATGCTTGTGGACGTGCATCTTGGGGTGCGCCTGATTGATAATCGCCTGGTCGTTCTCGAAGTCGTCTTTTCCAGCCCCTGGGGACGTTGTAATCGTACACGGCGGCGTTCCAGTAGAAACCGCCGAACGTCAAGCGGTCCAGTCTGGCCCCCAGCCGTTCGGCGAGCCCAGCGTCGACCTTTTCCAACGCCAGCACGAAGACATGATGCGGTTCCAAGCCGCCCGTGAAGCGTCCATGTGCCCACGGGCGATCGATGTGGTAGCGCGGATCGTTGGCGGCGGCATCGTGTCCGACCCATTGATCGTCGCTGGCGTCGACGAGCGGGACATTCGGGTGACCTTTCGCGTCCACCACTAACCGCCGCTGGTTCCCGATCCCGCGCAAAAGCAGCCAGGCAGACTAGAACGGATAGCTCTAGAATGCCTTTCATCGCTTACCGCGGAGGGCCCGACGGAGCCGGGGGGAGCCCCAGGTTTACCCGCGCGCCTGCATTGATCAGTTCGGTTTCACCGGGAGCCTGAAAGAAGGTGAAGCCCGGACGGTCCTTCCAGTTCTGCGGACCACCCAGCTTGATGCCGGCCTTCAGGACAACATCGTGGATTCTGGTGACCAGCGCTTCATACTCCGGCTCGCCCTGCTTGTGTCCGGAGAAGTTCCCCAGGTCGCCGCTGGCCGCGAAAATCACGTCGATCCCGGGGACGGCGGCGATCTTCTCCGCGTTCGCGACGCCGATGGGCGTCTCAATCATGACCATCACCAACATGTTGTCGTTGGCGGTCTGGCGGTAGTCCGTTCCATATAATCCCCGGTACTGGCCGGCGCCCACGCTGCGGCGTCCCAGCGGCGGATACCGGGACCACTTGACGGCTGCCTCGGCCTTCTCAACCGTGTCAACCGTGGGAACGATAATCCCGATCGCCCCGATGTCCGTAGCCTTCTGGATATCGCTTTCTGTCGCGTCCGGCACGCGAATAAAGGGCATTGCCGACGCTCCCCTGCAGGCCCATATCATGTGGGCCACGTCTTCATATGTCAGCGGGCTGTGCTGCATCTCGATCCAGGTGAAATCGTACCCGGCGTTGGCCATGGCGCAATAAATGTTGGGGTCCGGCGAAGTCGCGGTCACGCCGAAAATCTGCTTGCCGGACAGCAGTTTCGCCTTCGCGGTATTGTACATCTTCACCGGCGCGGCAGCCGGCCGTTGTTGCGCTCGTGCCACCAATGCGACGGTCAGGCACAGCATCGCGCAGACCACGCTGGCGATGAGCATTCGTTTGACATTCATAAGTTCTCCTCTTTTCGAATCGGATCTCTTCGCGGATCAGTAGCCGCGTTGTTTGTCCACCACGTTCATCAGCGGCAAGCCGCTGGTATAACGCCGGACGTTCTCGGCCAGCAGCCCCATGAGACGGATCTGGCGTCCTGGCGAGAACCCGCCGGTGTGCTGCGTCATCAGCAGGTTGGGGCACTCCCAGTACGCGCCAGTGGTTGGATACGGCTCGGGGGTACACTACGTCCAGCCCTGCGCCGGCGATCCGGCCTTCCTTCAGTGCGGCGGCGAGGGCCCCCTCTACCACCAGCGGTCCGCGGGACATGTTCAGGAAGTACGCCGACTTCTTCATGGCCCCGAAAATCTTCTCATTGAACAGCCCCTCGGTTTGCTTGGTCCAGGGAGTCGCGCAGACCACCCCGTCGGCCTGCGAAACCATCTCAGGGAGCCACGCCGGCTCGCGGAGCGTGTCCACGAAGATGGTTTGGCCAGGGGTTTCGCATCCGTGGCCAGGATTTTCATGTTGAAGCCGTAGTGCGCGCGCGTCAGGGCCAGGAGCATCGACATGTATGTATCCCCGAGGCCCGGCGCAAACATCCGCGCCATGTTGGTCACCACTACGTTACTCTTGATCAGCTCTGGGAACAGGACGTGCTCCATGCCCGCTTCCATGGTTTGCATCCACCGCAGGTTCTTCGCCCGCGACAGCATCTCGGCGTTGAGCGCGCCGAAAACCACGTCGGCTTCGGGCAGCACCTTAGTATAATTCCTCGAGCGTGCTGGTGTGAATGAACTCAATGGGCTTGCCCCCGGACTTGATCTGTCGAATCTCCGCCGGCGTGTAGTTGGGGGGCGGAACTACGAACGAGGCTTCAGCCACCACGATTCGGACACGGTCGGGCGGCGGATCGAATATGGCAATTCTGTCCGAGGCAACCAGGACGGGCGCCGCCGGAGCCGCAGCCACGGCGGACAGGAACAATCGACGAGATACCGAACTATCGGTCATAATACCTTCGCCTTTTTTTCTACCGGCCGGCAACATTCCGGGCAGGCGATTCGCTATTCGCTTGCCGAGGTTAACACGATGCTGGGAACGAAGGCAATGGAGACGCGCCCGAAGCAATGGAGAACGCGCAATGTTTCGGCTCAACTGGAAACGGAGCCTGAAGCCGAACACTAAAGTACGGCCTGCCTCCAGAGCGCAGGTATCCAAACGGCATGGGGTTAACGGGCAGCAAATATCGGTTTCAGCACCGCCTGTCGGAATTCTCTTGGCTGCTAATCGTTGAAAATCCCCGCCCGAAGGGCGGAATACGTTTCCTTGCAGCCAGATGGTCGCCTCATTTTCGCTGAACCAAGACACGAATCAAATGAACCGGGCGGCGGAGGAGCGCTAAGGCTGGCCGGCCGCCGGAAACCCAGCGGGCGATAATACTCGATCTCGGACCTGTGTGGAGATTGGTCTCGGAATTGGGAATCCACATGAGCGAGAAGTCCCCGTCCAGGACTTGTGCCGGCCCAGCTCCAAACGGGCTTCCGGGAGATTCCCGTGGATTCGCCGTCTTTTGCGCCAAAACGTGGGCAATCCGGCCGATGGGGGATCCCGTCTCACGGCGGGGAGAATTCCCGGAAGTTGCAGACATGACGCATGCTGAGGCATACTGAGTCTATATGCCTCACTCAAAAGCAGGCAAGCCGAGGAGCGGCCCGAGAACCGGTCCGCGCAAAGCCAGACCGAACCGTCGCGGTAAGCCCGGACCGCGGTATAGCGTCGGCCTTCCGGCCACAGTCGCCACTGAGGTGGAGCGGTACGCCGACACGGTTGACTCCAGCATGAGCAAGGCGATTGCCGCGCTCGTGCGCCTTGGCCTCGAAAACCAGTCGAATCGAAAGCGGGAGTTCTTCAGAAGGCTGAAGGAGAACCTTGCCAAGGACGATCCGAAGGAACAGGACCGAATGGTGGATGAGTTCCGCGCTTTGATCCTGGGCCGTTGAAGAATGCCGAAAATCCAGTGGGAACGGCTTCCCAAGGAGAAGTGGGCCCACCTGCGAGACCGCGCGAGGGAGCGGAGGGTTTCCGAGGACGACCTATTCGAACTCGCTGAGTGGAAGGCGCAAGATCCGGACGTGCCGGATGGGGACTGGTACACGGATTTTGGAACCTTCAAGCTGTGTGGCACGGGTAAGTTTCCAAACACCTTTCTGATAGCCGGGCAGTCCGCCAGGGGCAAGCGACTGGGACCGCTGCTGCGGGTTGCAGCTTGGGCAGGAAGGAAGAGTCGCAGCACAGCTTTCCGCACCAACCGTCCGTGAGATTACTCCCGGAAGTTGCTCCGCATGGCGAAATTGTTTGCGGCCTGATGTTTCAGGCCGCTCACCCCCCGCTTTCCCGAAGCTGTTTCAGAGCCGCTTCAACGGCGGCTTTGAGGGGTGCCGGATCGTCCTCAATCGTCAACCACACGCGAACGATGTCGATTCTGTCGTTTTCGTGCCGCGGGAAATTTCCTGTGGCGCGCAATTGGGGACAGCGAATAGCGGGGCACAGTTCCTCAGCCGCGCCACCGAGTTTCCTGGCCGCCTCGCTGATCCGTTCCAGACAGCGCTCTACCGCATTGGTGGTCTTGAGGTCCTCTGTGAAAGCCGTCAAATCCATGCCCGCCGTGAATTCTTGGATCAGGGGCGATGTTTTCTAAGATGTCTTCGAATCGCTGAGTGGGGTCTTTAGAAGGCGCGCACGGCCTCGGCCTCTACGGCGCTCCGGACACACGGTTTGAGCGTTCCTTCCTCGATGAGATCCACCGGTTGCCCGAGCAATTCCAAGAGTTGAATCTCGATGCCCGCCATATCCAGAAGCGATATGCGGCGGGTTTGATCGAAAGCGGCCAGCAAGTCAACGTCGGAATCCGGGCGGCGATGGCCGCGCGCCGTGGAGCCGAACAGCGACAGGTGCACAACGCCCACAGCTTTTGGCGTCGGTTCATGAGCGCGCAGCGTAGCCAGGACCTGCTCGCAATTCATAAGTTCATTCTTGCTAGATGTTTTCCTCCGGTCAAGGTGATCTTTAAGAATCAACGGCTTCACTACGATCTGGCACGCGGAGAACCCGCACAGATTGACCATCCTGCCCCGCATAGCGGCAAGCCGCAAACAAGTGTTGGCGATTCTCCGCGGTCGCGGCGGGCGCGGCTAAGGGCGGCAGGCGGATTGAAAATCCGCCGGGCGCGGTAGGGACAGCGGTTACCCGCTGCCCCCCGCACAGACCCGTGCTCGCGCTCCTAACGCACACGGTTCCCACCTCGGAGACAGACACGCCCAAGCCATTCAGGCTGCACGTGCTCCCGCGGCACTTTAGTGCACCGGTGCTCTCTGGCACTGTGTCCAGCATCGGCCCGTGCCTGGGAGTCTCCTTGGCCGACCGCCTTCCCTCCACCGGCTCCGCCGACAGTCCCCTGCCCTTGTTCGCCGATCTCGTCGGTACTATGCGGTCGCTCGACTCCCCGCTGCCGTTCATGAGGGACTCATGGCTCATCGCCTTCTCCCCCCGGCCCGCCAACTGCCCGCGGGCGGCAACGGGGTCTCCCGGTTCTCGCGCATGGAGTTTCTCTGCATGCCTGGGGTCTTCGACTCCGCAGGGCCGCGCCGCACTCGCGCTGTCGTGCGACGCGTTGTTGCCTTCCTTGCAACCTGACGCCGTCGGCTCCCTGAAACGTTTGATTTCGGAGCTCAATACCCAGCCTACAGATACCCCTGTCCAACGCTTCGGGCGCAGTCTTGCGGCTGCACTCGCATGGCTCGGGGCCAAGGCGGTTCGCTACGCCTTCCCTGTACGACTCTTCCATTCGCTACTCCATGCCGGTTTATCCCGGCGCATCCAGGTTAAGAACCTGCTCCACGAGTATCGGAAATTACTTTTGATTCACAATAATTTGGTTTACAATGTATTTGTATGAAACGAGCGATCCTTCTGTTGGCGATTCTGGCCGTCGGCGCGGCCATCTGGTGGTTCGAGCGTCCGCGTCCGCAGACGCTCGTGCTCACCGGCACCGTGGATGGTAACGAAGTGGTGGTGGGCAGCAAGATCACCGGCCGCATCGTGAGCCTGGCGGTGGACGATGGGCAATGGGTCAAGGCCGGCGACCTGATTGCCGTGCTCGATCAGGACGAGCTGCGCGCCGATCAGGGCGCGGCCGGGCACGCCATCGCGCAAGCCCGCGCCAGCGCGCAACAGTCGGCGGCCGAGACTGAGTTGCTGCAGAATACGCTGCCCGCTAAAGTTCGCCAGGCGGAGGCGCAGTTGGCGCAAACTCAGGCCCAACGGCAGCAGGCGCAGGCGCAGGTGGCGCAAACGCAAGCCCAATTGCGGCAGGCGCAGGCGCAAGTGGCGCAAACCCAGGCGGCGGTGGCCAAGGCCCAGGACAACTTCAACCGCATACGGCCGCTGGTGGAAAAGGACATCAACCCGCCGCAAGACCTGGTCACGGCGCAAACCGATCTCGATTCCGCCAAGGCTAACGAACAGGCGGCCGAAGCCGGGGTGGAGGCGACACGGCGCGTGGTGGCGGCGGCCGAAGCCGGGGTGGAGGCGAGCGGGCGCGCGGTGGCGGCGGCGCAGGCCGCGCTGGCGGACGCACAGCAGCAGGAAAGGCAAGTCCCCGTGCAACAGCGGCAGACCGACGCGTTGCGCGCGGCCGAGGCGCAGGCCGAGGCCAACGCCGATGCCGCGGCGGCGCGCTTCGGGCAGACCCGCATTTTCGCGCCGGCCAGCGGCATTGTGACGCTGCGCGCGGCGCGGCAAGGCGAAGTCGTGAACCCTGGCAGCCCCATCGTCACGCTCTTCGACTTGAGCTCCACCTGGGTGGATGCCGACGTCGAGGAAACTTACGCCGATCTGATCGCCATGGGACAGACTCTGCGGGTTCGGCTGCCCTCGGGGGCCGAGGTCTCGGGTCCGGTGATCTACAAAGCGGTGGAGGCCGATTTCGCCACGCAGCGCGACGTCAGCCGCACCAAGCGCGACATCAAGACGGTGGCCATACGTGTGCGCGTGTCCAATCCCCAGGGCAAGCTCCCGCTGGGCATGACGGCCTGGGTGATGCTGCCGGTACCGGCCTTGCCGCCCGCGCCGGTCAACACCGTGAGGGACTAGCCGTCATGGACGCGATCAAGGTCGATGGCATCAGCAAGCGCTTTGGCGCGCTGCTGGCGGTGGATAACGTCAGCTTCACGGTTCAGGGCGGCCAGATCTTCGGTCTGCTCGGACCGAACGGCGCGGGCAAGAGCACTCTCATCCGCATGTTGACGACGCTGGTGCCGCCCACCAGCGGTACGGCGGTGGTGGCCGGGCACGATATCATTCACGACCCCAACGCGGTGCGCTCGAGCATTGGCGTCATTCCGCAGAACATGACCAGCGACCCGGAACTCACCTGCGCTGAGAATATAGGCATACACGCCCGGCTGTACGGCATCACCGGGGCGCGCCGCCGCCAGCGCACGGCGGAGTTGCTGGAAGCCGTCGGGCTCTCGGACCGCGCCAACGCCTTGGCCTCTACGCTTTCGGGCGGCATGCGGCGGCGTTTGGAGATCGCGCGCGGGCTGGTGCACGATCCGCAAATCCTGTTTCTGGATGAACCCACCACCGGCCTCGACCCGGCCTCCCGCATTTCGGTGTGGGAGATGATCGCGCATCTGCGCGCCCAGCAGGGCCGCACGCTGTTGCTCACCACGCATTACATGGACGAGGCCGACCGCCTCTGCGACCGGGTCGCGATCATCGACAGCGGCCGCATGGTGGCGCTGGACACGCCGGTGGCGCTCAAAGCCTCGGTGCCCGGCGCCAGCCGCATCGAGTTGCAGTTCGAGCCCGATCTGCCCCACGGCGCCGCCGATCTGGAGCAGTTGCCGGCGGTCAAATCGGTGCGCGCGCTGGGCTCGGCCACCTACCGCATATCGAGCGACCGCGGCCCGGCTTCGGCGCAGGAGCTGATCGAGCTGGCGCGCGCGCTCAAGCTTGAGCTGAAGGCTTTGTCGGTGCAGTCCACCAGTCTGGACGATGTATTCCTGCATTACACCGGCCACGGGCTGGCGGAGATGGAAGAGGCCGCCGTTCCCGCCGGCCAAGCCAAGAAAGGAGGCCCCCGATGAAGCGAGCCTTGGCCCTGGTCGAGCGGGATATGCGCAAGTTCCGCCGCAGCCCGGCGTTGCTCTTCGCCTCGCTGGTGATGCCGCTGCTGCAGTTGATCATCCTGGGCAATGCCTTCGGCGGCAATATCAAGAACGCCATCCTGGGCGTGGTGAACCTGGACCGGGGACCGCAATCCGTGGATGTGTTGGAGCGGCTGCGCGCCGTGGGGGCCAACGCGCGCACCTTTCTGCCCACCGATTACGACGATGAGGGCGCCGCCGTCAACGACCTGCGCAAGGGCGCACTGAGCGCGGTTTTGATCATTCCACAGCATTATTCCCGCGATCTGCTGGAACGGCACCAGCCGCACCTGGCTCTCATCACCGACAACACCGATCGCACGGTGGCGGGCGCGGTGGGCGCCCAGATGGCCGACCTGGTAGCCTCCATCAACGCGCCCCAGGTGCCGCCCCGCGAACCGGCGCAGGCCGCGCTCGACGTGGTCGAGGTCTATCCCTACGTCGACTACATGAAGTATTTTCTGCCCGGTTCGGTGTCGCTGGCCATCTTCATGACCGCCATGATCGGCGGCGGCCTGCTGTTCATCGACGATAAATCGCGCGGCTTGCACGAGGGCTACATGGTGACCCCCATCACCAAGTGGGAGCTGATTCTGGGCTTCAACCTCTCGGGCGTCATCAAGGCGATGCTGGCGGGGGAGACCGTCATGGTGCTGGGGGCCGTGGTGGCGGGTGTCCCCAACTTCTTCCAACCGGCGCGGCTGCTGGAGCTGACCCTGATGGTCGGGCTCACTTCCGTCGCGCTGATCGGCATGATGTTCTTCATCATGGCGCGCATCAGCGACCCGCTGGTGCCGCGCGCCATCTTCGGCGTGCTCAACACACTGCTGTTTTTTCCCAGCGGCGCCGTCTATCCCATCGCCGGCTTCCCGCGTTGGCTGCGGTTGCTGTCGAACTGCGATCCGTTCACTTACGCCGTTCACGGTTTCCGCACGCTGCTGCTCAAGAACGTCGGCATAAGCGCGATCTCCACCGACATCTTCGCGCTGGTGTTGACCTCGGCGGTGGTGTTGACGGGCGCCACGCTGCTGTTCCGGCGGACCTTGTGACCATGCCGCGAAAGGTAGTGGCCGCATGGCAGCCGTCCGCCCCTGGGTTGTGGTATTGCAACTGGAAGATCTGGCTGGAGGCGCGCCAGCGTCTGGACCGCGCCCTGGCGCCCTTGGAACTGCGCGCCAGAGAGTTCTGGCTGCTGGCCATCGCCGGCCGCGGCAATGTTTCGGAGCATGAGATTGCCGACCAGTTCGGGATCGACCCCAGCTCCCTGGTGGCCGTGCTCGACGGCTTGGAGCGCCGCGGCTGGCTGCGCCGGCAGCCCAACCCGCGCGACCGCCGCATGCACTGGGTGCAGCGCACCGAGGCCGGCGACCGCTTGTTCGCCCGCGCATTGCCGCGCGCTCAACGCGCCGAGGCGCGGCAGTTCGCGGCGCTTTCCGCGGTCCAACAGCGCCAGTTGGTGGCCGCCATGCGCAAATTGGTAGCGATTTCGAAATAACGAGAGGTGCCATGAAACCATTCGGCAGAGTTGTGCTTTTGACCGTTCTGGCGGGCGCGGGCAGCGCCTTTGCGCAGGCTCCGCCGGGCGGAGGATCGCCGGCGTCGTTGTCCGCGGTGGTTCTGCCGGCCTCGGGCCGCAACAACCAGGGCGGTTCGGTCGGCGCCGTCGAACAGTCCGTGCCGGGGACCACCACCAGCGTCAACACCCTGAACCCCAGCGTGCAGATTTCGGGACCCTACAGCGGCAGCACGCGCAGCACCACGGCCATGCCTTTTTCCGGCAAGCTGTCGTTGCAGGAGGCGCTCCAGCGCGGCCTGGCCTACAACCTGGGCGCGGTCGGGTTGGCGCAGACCGTGCGCCAAACCAGCGCGCAGGTGACGGTGGCCCGCAGCGCACTGCTGCCCAACATCAACGGCAATCTCAGCGAAACCGTGGAGCAAAACGACCTGGCCGCGCTGGGACTGCGCATCAGCGTGCCGGTGCCCGGCTTCCGCTTTCCCACCGTCGTGGGTCCGTTCAACTACTTCGCGTTGCAGGCCACCCTCAGCCAGACCGTCGCCAATCTGACCTCGATCGACAACTACCGCTCCGCCCGAGCCACCGCCCGCGCCAGCCAATACAGCCTCCAGGATGCGCGCGACCTCATCACGCTGGCGGTGGGCGGCGCTTACTTGCAGGTGCTGGCCGCGCAAGCGCGCGTCGATGCCGCGCAATCCCAACTCGACACCGCCAATGCCGTCTTCCACCAATCCACCGAACAACACACGGAGGGCGTGCTCGGCCGGCTCAATGTCGACCAAAGCCAGGTACGGGCGCTCACCCAGCAGCAGCAGATGATTACGCTGCGCAACGATCTGGCCAAACAGAAGATCAACCTGGCGCGGCTCACCGGCCTCCCTCCCAACGCCGGCTATGAGCTCATCGATAGCTTCCCCTTCAGCCCGGCGCCGGTCGAGAGTGTGGGTGCCGCCGTGGCGCAGGCCGAACAACAGCGAGCCGACCTCAAAGCCGCCCAGTCCCAGGTGGAGGCGGCCGCCAAAGCGCTGTCGTCGGCGCGCGCCCAGCGTCTGCCGTCGGCCGCCATCAGTGGCAACTACGAGGTGATCGGCACCAACCCGGCCCAATCGCATGGAGCCTTCACGGTGGTTGGCACCCTCAGCATTCCGCTGTGGCAAGGTGGGCGGACCGCGGGCGACATTGCACAAGCCGAAGCGGTGCTGGCGCAGCGCCAGGCCGAGCTGGACGACACGCGCGGGCAGATCGAAGCCCAGGTTCGACAGGCCTGCCTCGATCTCGAAGCCGCCGCCGGCCAGGTCGAAGTCGCCCGCAAGAATGTGCAGGTGGCTCAGGAGACCCTGGAGATGACCCGCGCCCGCATGGAAGCCGGCGTGATCAATACGGTGGAGGTGGTCCAAGCGCAACAGACGGTCGCCAGCGCGCAATTGGACTTGATCGACAGCGTCTTCGCCCACAATTTGGCGAAATTGAGCCTGGCCCGTGCGCTAGGCCATGCAACCGATCGGATCCCCAGCCTGCTCAAACCTCAATCGGCTGCGGTGCCATGACCGTGCGACGGATCGCTTGCTTGCTGCTGGCCAGGCATGATCCTGGCGGATCATCCGCCCAAGGGACTCTCGTGGGTCGGGCGCGCGGCGGAGCGCTGTCGTGCTCGAGCGCCGCGCGGCTCCGCGTCAGACGCCGTCGGCCCGCCCTTCTCTTGTGCCGGCTCCCCTGCGATAATCTCTGCATGTTGAAACTGTGTCTCGTGCTGGCGCTGGCGTGCACCGGCGCGCCGGCGGCCACCCAGGTGGTGATCCTGGGCACGGGTACGCCGCGCGCGGACCCCTCCCGGTCTGGCCCCGCGGTGGCGGTGGTCTACAACGGCCGGGCATATCTGTTCGACAGCGGCCCGGGCGTGGTGCGCCGCGCGGCGGCGGCGGCCGTGCGGCTCAAGATCGCCGCTCTCGAAGCGCCCCGGCTGAATCGAGTGTTCCTTACGCACCTGCATTCCGACCACACCGTGGGACTGCCGGACCTGATTCTCACTCCCTGGGTGCTAGGCCGAAAAGAGCCGCTCGATCTATACGGGCCTCAAGGCGCCACGGCCATGGCCGGCCACCTCGAAGCCGCCTGGGAGCGGGATATCGATGTCCGCGTCCACGGGCTTGAGCGCGCCAATATCACCGGGTACCAGGTCACGGCGCACGACGTGGAAGCGGGCGTGGTCTACCACGAGGGCGAATTCAAGGTGACCGCGTTTGTGGTGCATCACGGGTCTTGGCCGAAGGCTTTCGGCTACCGGATCGACACGCCGGACCGCACCATCGTGCTCTCCGGCGACTGTTCCCCGAGCCCGGCGCTGGTGGATGCCTGCCACGGCTGCGATGTCTTGCTACACGAAGTCTACTCGCTGGTCGACGTGAAAAGGCCCGAGCCGGGCTGGGTTGAATACCTGCGCGACTCCCACACTTCCTCGGCGGAACTGGCGCAAATTGCGGCCAAGACGAGGCCGAAACTCCTGGTGCTGTATCACCAGCTCATTCGCGGCACCACGGATAAGGCCCTGGTGAGAGAGGTGCGGAAAGACTACCGGGGACGGGTTGTCTCGGCCCACGATCTGGATCTCTACTGATTACAGTTTGAACAGTTCCCGCAGCCGCCGCGTCTGCACGCGGCTGACGGGAATTTCAGTGTGCTTGCGGTCGTCCATGCGGAGCTGATAACTGGATTTGAACCACGGCACCACTTCCTTGATCCGGTTGATGTTCACCAGGTAAGAGCGGTGCACGCGCCAGAACAAGTCGCGGTCCAAGTTGGCCTGAAGGTCCTCGACGGTGCGGTAGTTGGAATGCCCCTCGATAGTGGTGGTCACCAGTGTGATCAGGCCGTCGTCGATGGTGGCGTAAATGACGTCGTTGGCGTCCACGATGAAGTTGCGGTTGTTGGCCCGCACCAGCAGCTTGGTGCGCGGCGCCGCCGGGGCGCTCTTGGGGGCGGGGGCGGGA
>Ga0326727_10017565_pt1 | contig 14813 bp, 13 predicted proteins | sample MB2enrmetagenome_FD_207643 | JGI IMG/M metagenome (GOLD analysis project Ga0326727, IMG submission 207643) | Lab enriched peat soil microbial communities from McLean, Ithaca, NY, United States - MB29MY | ecosystem: Environmental > Terrestrial > Soil > Wetlands > Peat | place: USA: New York... | reverse complement strand
AACCGCGCTCGCGGTCAGATTGTCGGTTTCGGTGGAGAGGTGGCAGAGTGGTTTAACGCGCACGCCTGGAAAGCGTGAATACTCAAAAGGTATCGGGGGTTCGAATCCCCCTCTCTCCGCCATATTTTACAAGGGAATTGTGATGGTGACTCACAAAGGGACTCACAAATTCCAGTCCCATTAAGCCCCGATTTGTCCCAAGTAGTCACCGCTTGGGCAAAACTTCCCGAATCGCTCAAGGCCGCAATCCTCGCCATCGTCAAGTCGGCGGTATGAGCTTCCAAACCCATGAGCATTCGCATGACTTGGCCTGTGAGCGCGTCGCAATCGAATTTAACGGGCTGGCAGGCCGGGGATTTGGGATGGCCGCGCTCGGAAGATCGCCGCTTTGGAAAAACGTGCTGGCGGGGCTGGCAACCGGCCCGGCTGCGATTTGGACGTGTGACTGGCCAACGGAAAGTGGAGGGCGAACTATGAATCTGGAAGTCGAATTGCTTAAACGGCTCCCGCACCTGTTCAACGCCCTGAACAGCCTGATTGAGGACGACGGCGTTTATCTTTACCTGGTGCTCGTCTGGCTGGCGATGGCAGTCATTGCTTGGATTGTCAGCGGTGGCCTGCGAAAACGGATGCAAGGAAATGCTGCCCGGATCATTCCCATTGTCATCATCCTGCCACAACCACCGAAGCAACCGGAAACACCCGTCGTTGACATCGAGGCTGAGCAAGTGTGGGACGATGACGACTAAACCATGGACTAACCATGATGCCTTTTCACCTGCAACAATCAGACCGTGGCCGGAGTGACCGCCAAATGGCAACCGGCGACACGTTCCAAATTCACGTCACGAATTGCACCACCAAATTGAACGCCCGTATCCACGAAATGCAAATACTCTGGTGCAACAGTTGGCAGGGAGCAGGCCAAGCGTATGCCGCTGAATTGGAATTTTTCACAAGGCAAGCCTTACCCCTTCGTAACCGAAGGATCCTGCGGCTCGCCCAAAGCTCGCCGATGGTCGTGCGGAGTCCCGCGAGACGGCAACGCGATGACCGCGCCATGTCCGGCAAGATGGCCGGTAGATCACCTCGCGTCATGTCCGCGCAACTTCCCGGCAGTGGCCGGTCAATGGCAGCGGCAATGCCGCCGAATGTCCGTCAGGACGGTTCGCAAGACAACTTGTTTTGCGCCGGACGTGGCCGCGCCATGTCCGCACCGGAAACTTGCGAGACGACTCGAAACTTGGCCGCGCAGCTTCCGGGCAATGGCCGGTCAGTGGCAACCGCGATGCCGCATGATGGCCAGTCGGACGACTCGCAAGACAGCTTGCCTTGCGGCGGACGTGGCCGCGCAATGTCCACACTGGAAACCTGCGAGACAACTCGCAAAATGGTCGCGCACCAGCCATACCGAGTCCGCGCGATGGCCAGCGCAACATCTCGCAAGCAGTTCGTCGGATTCTCATTGTCAGCTTTTAAACGCGACCTCCAAAAATCATGAATACACCAACCACATCAACGCCCGATCTCGAATCCCTGCGTAAGGCGGTTCAAGAATTCCGACCCAATCCGCACCGCGTCCCGTTCAACGGCTTGAAACCAGTTCACGATTCCATCGTGGCATTGCGCAAGCAAAATGCGTCCTACTCCGCCATCGCCGATTTGCTGCAACAGCATGGCGTCAAGACCAGCCGGGCGCGGGTGGCCGAATATGGCCGCATCATCCTGGAAGGTGGAAAATCGCGCAAACGCCGGAAACGGGCCAACTTTGCTCCAATGGCCACCACCCTGGTTGCGTCCCAAAACGCGCCCGCCGTGGCCGCAAAACCCACGCCAACCACCCCAGCGCCGACCGTTGCGCCGGCGGGCAATGGCACGCCGCCGCCAAAAGACAATTCTGCGTTCACGTCGCGAGGACCACGGATTGCCAAGGTCGAACAGCTTCCACCCGGCGAAACGATCTGACTTCGACGAGAGCCCGCGCAGACAAAAGCGCGTTTGCACCGGCCCTTGCCGGATGGCACTGGTATTCCTTCGTTAATCCATGACCGTGACACTTCCCGCGTGAATTCCTAATCGCCACCGGACTTTGCCTTGCGGCGGGTTGTCAATGTGGAGGCGAAGGGCGACAGGGCGCACTACATTGACAACGTGCCGCAAGGCATACAATGGAAAGGCGATTCACGCGGAGTCGGGTTGAAGTCATAATATTCACAATGCGGTTAACGCGAGCGAAGCATTTGGCAAAATGTCTTGCGAGCTATACCGCGATTCATCTTGCGGGACTGCGCGCAAGCATCGCGCGAGCAATTTCGCCGGTCGTCTTGCCGGATATTTCGCGGTCATCGCATGGTTGTCTCGCGGGATTCCGCACGACCATCGGCGAGCTTTGGGCGCGAGTCAATTTTAAGGAGGCGATTCACATGGTCAGGTTGGAAGCGCGGCATTCGCAATGCGGTTAGTTAGCACAAGCAAGGCATTTCGCAAGATGTCTTGCCAGATATACCGTGACTCAGCTTGCGGGACAACGCGCAAGCATCGCGCGAGCAATTTCGCCGGTCGTCTTGCCGGACGTTTCGCGGTCATCGCGTGGCCGTCTTGCGGGACTCCGCCCGTCCATCGGCGAGATTTGGGCGAGCCGTAGAAACAGTGCGAATGCACGGGGTAACGCGTGCCCTGTTAAATTGTTCCCAATCGCCTGTTGGCGGCGTCCATGATTTCTTGCCCATCACAATAGCGATGTTCCGACGAGCCGAGAATGTTACGCTACATTCGGTCGTTAAAAATCCCGCAAAAATATCTGGCAAGGAGGTGATAAAAATTTGGCAAAAACTGGATAAAAAATTGATAAGCGAAATCGCCTAACCGCGTTAGAGGTCAGGCGTGCCGTCTGGAATCTGGCACGTTACGTCCGCCGCTTGCCTTGGCAAGGAGAATAGCGTCTTGCATCTAATCGGATTTTCCAAGTCGCGTATGCGTCACCGATTTAAGCAACCTTGCGGCTGCTTTGCGGGTGCGTCTAGCTACCACCGATAGATGATTTCGTCCGTCGTGTCGTTGTAGGGATAAAAGCTCTTGCGACTTTCCTGCCACAGTCTGCGAATCAGGCTTTCCGTTACCGCCGTGTTCGGTGCAAATCGCACCGCATAGGCGAAACCCTCTGAGTGAACTATTCCCGTCAGTCCCAGGTGATGCCGCCGAATGTTCACAAACTCAATTCTTGATGATTTTTTCATACGCTTCCTTTTTGGTCTGCGACCATCCGAGAAGCGCAGTTGTCAAGGTGGAGATTGCGACGGCTCAAGGGCGGCGGGGGGAGCCGGAAGCAATACTACCTTGACAACGAGCATCGCAGGATACACTGGCGCAAAAGCAGGAAGCGGATGAAAATGCCCACCGGCGTCACTTCGTGCGCTCTTGGATTTCTGTCCGTCGCGCTTGCGATTTTTCATTTGCTGGCGATTGATGCTCGCCACGGTTTTTTTCAAACCGCCGTTGCGGTCGTCTTCGGTCGGCCAGATCGCCCATTTTGTCAGCGAGCGGTCAAAACCGGCCAGTCGAGAGCGAATGAAAACCAGCCACTTTGAGGAACGCATTGCGTCGAGTATCGTGCCGACGGCACAAAGACGCGATGAATCAACTCAACGTGAGCTTGCAGCATTCAATAACGACTTTGGCGGCGCATGGCTGGTCCCACCGGCGGATTGCGCGTGAACTGGAGATCCACCGCGAGACGGTGGGACGCCATTTACGACTGGCCGGTTCAAAACCGGCCAAAGCGCTCACCGGCTCGGAACCGGTATTGGAGTTAAAACCGGCCATTCCGCTCACCGGGAGTTTGGCCTCTGGCCGGCAAAGTCTGTGTGTGCCATTGCAGGCTGTCATCGAGTCGGCGGTGCAGGCGGGATTGTCGGCCCAACGGATTTATCAGGATCTGATTTGCGACCACGCGTTCACTGGTGGTTATCATTCGGTGCAGCGCTTCGTGCGGCAATTGCTCCAGACGCAACCGGTGCCGTTTGTGCGGATGGAGGTGGAGCCGGGCATGGAAGCGCAGGTGGATTTTGGTCAGGGTGCTTGGGTGATGGTGGCCGGCAAACGGAAGCGGCCACATCTGTTTCGGATCGTCCTGTCGCATTCGCGCAAGGGCTACAGTGAAGTGGTCTGGCAGCAGACGACCGAGAGTTTCATCCGGTGTCTGGAAAATGCGTTTCGTTACTTCGGCGGAGTTCCCCGCACGCTGGTCATCGACAACCTGCGGGCCGCGGTGACACGGGCGGACTGGTATGATCCAGAGATCAACGCGAAGGTGGCGGAGTTCTGCCGCCACTACGGCACGGTGATGTTGCCGACGCGCCCGGCGATGCCGCAGCACAAGGGCAAGATCGAGGCGGGGGTGAAGTTCGCCCAGAACAATGCGCTCAAGGGCCGCTGCTTTGAAAGTCTGGCGGCGCAAAATCTTTTCCTCGCGGAATGGGAAAGCGGCGTGGCCGACACGCGCATCCACGGCACCACGCGGCAGCAGGTTGGCAAAGTGTTCAACGAAGTCGAACGCACCCGGCTGCTGTCGTTGCCAGCAAGTTTGTTCCCGGTGTTTGAAGAAGCGCCCCGCACGGTGCATAGGGACGGTTATGTGGAACTCAAACGGGCTTATTACTCCGTGCCGCCGGAGTATGTCGGCCGGCAAGTCTGGGTGCGTTGGGAGTCCCGCCTGCTGCGGGTGCTCAACCAGCGCCGGGAAGTCATCGCCGTCCACGCGCTGGCCGAACCGGGCCAGTTCACCACCGACCCGACCCATCTGCATTCACCTTACCGCCGGGTCGTGCAAGCGAGCCTGGATCATCTGCTGGATCGGGCCCGGTTGATCGGCCCGCAGACCGGCAGTTGGGCCGAGAGCATGGTGCAACAACGCGGCCCCATTGGCACCCGCGTCCTGCATGGCCTGTTGGCGCTGGCCCAAAAGCATCCGGTCAAAGAACTGGAACAGGCATCGCAAAAAGCCCTGCATCACGGCACCTGGCGGCTGCGCGACTTGCGCACCCTGCTCGAACAGGCCGTCCCGTCGCCGCAACTGGACTTTCTGGAAACGCATCCGCTGATCCGCAACCTCGACACTTACCGGGACTGTGTGCCCGATTGCTTTACCCCCGCCACCATTAACCAAACATGAATGCACTGACCACCACCCTGAAACAACTCCGCCTCTCCGGCCTGATCCAAACCTTGGACGTGCGCCTGCAAGAAGCCGCCGCCAATCGGCTGAGCCACGCTGAGTTCCTCGAACTGATCTGCCAGGATGAACTCAACGTCCGCCAGCAACGCCTGATGGAACGCCACACCAAGCTGGCGGACTTTCGCCACTTGAAAACCCTGGACGACTTCGACTGGAGCTTCAATCCCTCCGTCCACAAGAAAGAGATCTTCGATCTGGCGAGCTGCCGGTTTATCCGCGAAGCCAAGGACGTGCTGTTCCTCGGCCCGCCCGGCGTCGGCAAAACCCATCTGGCCCAGGCCATCGGCTACGAGGCCATCCGCCAGAACTTCCTGGTCCTCTACCGCTCCATCTTCGATCTGGTCCGCGACTTCATGAAAGACGAAGCCTTTAACCAGCAAGACAAGACACTCCGCCGATACTTGAAGCCTGATCTTGTCATAATCGACGATATGGGGCTGAAGCAACTGCCCAAACACTCCGGCGAATACCTGCTGGAAGTCATCATGCGCCGCTACGAAAACAAGGCCACCATCATGACCAGCAACCGGCCGCTGGAAGAATGGGGCAAACTGCTGTGCGACGTGCCCACCGCCGGAGCCATCATTGATCGGTTCCTGCACCATGCTCACGTCGTCGCCATCACCGGCAAAAGTTATCGCGTCAAGGAAGCACCGGTGGTGCCCCAGGAAACCAAGAAAAGCAGAAAGTCCAACGAACCTCCGACCGCAGAACCGGCGAGCTGAATGGCTCGCTATCCGGTTCTGCTCGTTCTAACTCGAAACGAAAACCCTTTGACTGAAAAACTAGAACTGATATGAATCCCTTACTTCAGAGTGGCCGGTTTTGAATCGCTCACCTCTGGCCGGTTTTCATCCGCTCGGTGACACCCATTTGGGGCGGGGTAAGTGTCATGCCTGAAAATTCCTGTTTACTCCCTCACTTCCGGTTGTCCTGGCGGTGATGTTCAACGCCTTTTTCCAGCGCGTGAACGGCTCATGTTGAATGGTGTTGAAAGCCGTTTAATGGCGTTGAACCTGTTGCGCAACAGTTGCGCAGCTTTCGCGCAGCTTTCGCGTCTGCGGTCGCAGCCTCAAGCTGTGCTAAGGGAAGATGTCTGACGGAAAATTGGCCGGTTCCTTCCGGCCCGGCTGCTGTGTGCGGTGCTGACAGCCGCAAATTGCGGCAATTGCGGGTGTCATAAGGCGGCAAGTCGCGGCAAATCTCTGCGGGCCTTTGCAGCAAATAGCGGCAAGTTCGTTGCCGTCTTTTGTCGCTTTTTGCCGCTCCGATTTTGCGGGCCTGCTTTGACCTCTACCGCGTAAGGGGATGGTGTCTATAGAAATTTAGCAGCAGTCATAGGCAAGATGAATACAAGATTTTCGTATCAGGCAAATGTCGAATGACTCGTTAAGATTAACTACATTGTTGCACTGTCATTAAGGACGGGATAGCTTTCGCCATCCCGCCCCTGGGCTTGGGGACTTTGGGACGAGGAATTTAAGGCGAGCGTTTTCCAGTCGCTTTCTCCAAGACCCTGCCGTCTTCATACAGGATGCTTCACCGACTGCGTGGCATGCGCCCCCCCCCGGAACCGGAGAAGTTAATGTTGTGCATCTCCCGTTTCCAAGCGATCTTTTTCTGCTTGCTTTTTCGCTATGTCGGCCTTCAAATAATCTTCACCCAATTGAAATAAAACTTGGATCTGCTCATTCAGCGGCTTCCCAGCAATCATGTCTTGCTTAAATGTTATGCCCAAGGGAACGACACGGTAATCTTCATAGGCCCTGTAAATCCCATTATCAAAATCTCCAAAAATCAGATAAGCTTCTCCTTTCCGCAACTCATGGTCAGTTAAAAGGCGGGAATAGCCTAAACCGTTTGTGCCCTTCAAAAATGAGAGAACGGAAATACTTGAATCGGAGTTTGGCGCGTTTTCTACATATTGTCCAGGTGTTGGTGGGGTTGGATTTTTTGCAATGGCCACGATAATATAACTGGAGTGCTCCTTGACCCAATTCCATCCCCGGAACGGAGTAATAATCCGCGCAAAGACGCTGATTACTGTCAGAAGTACGGTTATGATAATTAATTTATTTTTCATATTTTCAATAAGGTCCTTGGAGCCTGCCCGAAACCCCTTGATAGGTTATTTGACATTTGAAGTTACTTCCAAAAAAAGCACGTGTGACACTCATTTGGCAAAAATTGACCCAATCTCCTGCGTCGTTCTTATATCGGTCTTGCCAAGTATCAGTCCATGAAAAATTCACAAAACTTGTTCCATTAAATAAATAATTTGCAGGATATAATGCTGTTGTGACGTGGTCTGGCCCAAAAATGTTGTCACAATCAACAGCAGAGGAATCCGTCCTACTATAGCTGACATGGTTTGTTGCACCACTTGGCCAAATTAAATCGGTGCCATTGGTGTCGGGCTGTTCCCCAAAAGTAACATTCGCAAAACTTACCGTTGCAGGTTGGATCACGTCGGTATAATACATGCCGGCGCCCATTTGCGTGCCTGACGGATCTTCAGTAGCTAACGGTGCATCTGTATCGCTTATTACTGTAATTGAATCGGGAGCTAGGATAGTTAACGTCGTTTGAATCGTCACAGAGCCAATGGTCGCAGTTACGGTTGCGCTGCCAGGCGTCAATTTGGCTCTAAAAAATGTGCTATCACCGTTTGTTTGCGTAATAGTTCCATTCCCTGAAACGCTCCAAATCGTTTCTGAGGGCATTCCATAAAAACCCACAACTTCCCCAATGCCAATTGTCGTGCGGCTATCGTCTGGATTGTCTCTGGCAGTGCAACCTGTGGAATGTTTCAAAGTATATTCTGTCGCTTGGAGGTTGAAGGAATACCAATCCAGATTTTTGACCTGTGGCGTAACATCCACGGTTGAGTTATCGGCGATCAGAGCATACGCATTTCCGTTGGCGTTCAATTGTCCAAAAGTGCCAATGGATATTTGCTGCGGCGGAACGGTCTGGTCTGTCCAAAACTCATAATTCCCAACCCAAAACATATAATTCGGCGTGTTGGGCGAGATACACCACAGATGTTTTTCCGTCGAACCCGGCAGTCCACCTGTTGAAAGTTGCAGGTCAACGTTTTCATCCATTTTGATGGTTTCCGGCGCGGAACCAGCACCATAATTGTAGTCGAACGGATTATGAGTTTCGGTCAGACCTTTTGTGTATTCCGACCGCAACGGCGGCGATATGCCAATAAAAGAATTCGTTTGCCAAGACGACCCGTAAAAAGATATTTCCGTGCCGGAAACAGAAGCTATGCCACCTTGGGGCCATTTGGTTGGTTGCCATTGATAACTTACGTAGATGTAGGGATAACCCGATGACCAATTCCATGTTTGGTTCACTTGTTTTCCGGGACCGCCATCTGCCCAATCAACAGTCCAATCGCCTTTCGCCGAGCTTGAGGGTATTTCACGGTGCAAATGATAATGATATGACAGTGTGTGGATTCCTGAGTTTGCCGCGACCTGTGTCGAAGCACTTTTTGCCAATGCAGACATCGGGTTGCCTGAAAAGTCACTGCCGGAACCGTTACCGCCGTTGTCAGAATTTGGGATGGCCGTGACTTCAACGACTCCGTTGCCGCTTGTCACAGGGACGATATTGGCGTTCCATGTGCCATCGCCCAACTGTGTTGCATTTGTGCCATTAACCCAAACAGTGTATCCCGGCGTGCTAATTGTACCGCTCACCGCAGTTTGCCCGGCCAACACAGAACCAATCGTTAAAGTGACTGCGCTTTGGACAAGTGCAATGTTGGTAACAGTAATGTTTCCCGCAGAGTCAACAGCCGTCAAAGTTAAAGTGTTTGTTCCGGTACTCAGTGGCAAATTTTGTATCCAAAAAACTCCATCTCGACCGACAACCCCGCTGGCAACGTTTGTGTCATTCGCCATGTCCACAACCTGGGCATTTACAATCGCGGCCACGTCGTCAACGTGCCCATAAAGCAGAAAACTTGAACCGCTAATTTGCAAGCCGTTTCGAGGCCAATATAGCTGAACGGCTGGAGGGTTCGTTTTTGAAGAATAGTCCAAATTGATGCTTAAATTTGTCGTAGCCGTATTGCCTGCCAAATCGGTTGCGTGAAGCGTAATTACGTTCAAGCCATTTGTTAGCTGAATATCGAAACATTGAAACCAATTCGTTGTCAACTTCCACGCATTTGTATCGGGATATTGTGCCGTCACAAATGCTGGCTGGTTGACGGTCAAACCGGCCCCATTGGTCATGTCATAGGTCAAGCCTGACAACGCTTCCAAGCTGTAACCTTGCACTTGAACAATTGGCACCATAACAGTTCCAGATGTTTGGTTGGTAATAATCAAAACTGGAGCAACAGTGTCCAAAGTCAAATGAATTTCTTCCCAAGTTTGTGCTGCATCCGTCGGCAATCCACGCAATCCGACATAGAACGTATAATCACCATTGGTTGGCCCAAGTGTCACAACGATATTTGAATTGGAGTAGGGTTGCCATGAAGCATCGGCCACATTCGAGTCGCCCCGCAGAATCGCAATACAAGAGGGGTTCCCAGCTTCCAAGCTGATTTGTAATGGCACCGTTGGCGTGTTGGAATAAAAATTGGTCGCCGACAGTTCAAAGGAAATCACGTTTGGATCGAATCCATTCGCATAATCATAACCGAGCGTGTTGCCCTGGCTATCCAAGTTCGTTGCCGTTTCAGAAAGATTCCCGAAGTATTTCCAAATCCACCAGTCCGGGATGCCATCGCCATCACTGTCCACGCCGGTCCAATCCTGCGCTCGGAGAAACAAATCCTGCCGATTCAAGGTGGGCACGGTAAATGGCATACAGTTCGTGTCCGTAGGCCATACTTCGGTTTCAGGACTCCAAGCACTCAGCAAATTGGTTGTGCTCCAAATTGCATAAACTTGATTGGTCGCGTTGTGCAAATTCGCATAGGCGATTCCGCACCAAACGTTGGTAATTCCAAGCCACAACAAATTTGTGTTGAAGCTAAAAAGCGGATGGTTGGTCAGGCCGTAGTCGCCATATCCGCCGCTTCCGGTATCACCAAATCCGGGAATGCCCTGCGAGTCCATCGCCGTTGCCATCGCCATTGATCGCACGGGTTGCGCCCCTTGAATTTGGTTGATGAGATTCACCACGGAAGTGGCTTGGGCTTCAAGCGTTTGCCCAGAAGCCGTTTCCCCAGCCAATCCGTCCACGATAAATTGGCCGTCTGCCGCCTGATACGTCGGCAAGAAACCGACTGGCGGAGTCGGCAGGGGAACCGAAAGGCAACCGTTTGGCCCACCCGATGTTACCAGCCAAAATGTCCCAAACAGCGGAAGTTGTTCGGGTGCAATTTGTTGCAATCCATTCGCTTCGGTGGTTATTTGGACAATCGAGTCCGAAGCGGGTTGCGATTGAGCCTGCAACATTGAAGTAAGACCGCCGAGCAAAAAGCCCGCCAACATGAACATGCGAGACAAAATGAGAGCGGGATTTCGGGAATTACCATTCCCCTTCATGATTTGTTTCATAAGTTATATTTTCTTTTCACTTCGATTGTTATTAGTTTCCAGCGTTTCCCGCCCGGAGGCAAGCCAAAAACGGCGGCTGTTTTGACGGTGTATTGTCAAAAATGACAGTTACTCCTTCGCCGTGCTTATGCTGATTGGCGAATGGGTCGAAAACCAAAAGCTCGTCGCAACTCCTATGGGGCGTGGTTGCATTTTCTGCGCCAGGAAAAGGAATTGTCGCAGGAGGAAGTGGCCCGGCGGAGCGGGATTCCCCGCACCACCCTGATGTATTGGGAACGCACGGGAAACCTGGCCGGACGGGTGCAAATTTTGAAACTCTCAAAAATCTACAAGGTTTCCGTGCAAAAGCTGTTGCGTGTCGAGAGAAAACGTTAGCAAGAGCGGACGGAACTCGGTTGAGGGTTGTTCGTTTGAATTTTGATTTCATGCCAGTGTGGTTTCCTCAAGATGTGACAGAACGCGGAAAATGAAATCTTCCGCTCCAAATGGTTTCTCAATAAAATCCGCCGCCCTAAGTTCCAGGGCTTGCTCGTAGTATTCCTCACCGTGTTGGTCGGACAGCAAAATAATTGGCGTCCGGTAGGAAATGTGTCTTTGTCGTAAATCCTCGAAGATTTCATAACTGCTAATCCCCGGCAGAGTTGCGTCTAATAGGATGAGATCGAATTTTTGCTCTTGGGCGATTTCCAACCCCTTGCGGGCTTTAGTGGCAACCTGTACGTCAAATCCAATTCGCGTTAACAAGGACACCACCATCATCGCCACTGGCATTTCATTTTCCATAACCAAGACTTTAACTTTCCCATTCATTCCAATAAAAAACGTAGTTTAACTCCGTTCATAGATTTCTTGCAAGCACATAGTTTAACTATGTGGTTACAAAAAAACTCGGACGGAAAATCGCAAATTTGCGGAGAGCCGCTAAATTAACGCAGGCGCAGCTCGCCGAGAAATGCGATTATTCGGTTGAATTTATCAGTCTAGTTGAACGGGGTGTGAATGCGCCTTCTGTTGCAGGCTGTGAGCGCATTGCTGCGGTTTTCAACATTGCATTGAAAGACCTGTTCGATTTTTAAAGCATCGCTCAACAAGGTGTAAAGGAATACATGGGTCATCCCTCCGGCGCGCCTTGTTCCTCTCATTGTATGGCTCGTCTGCGCCCGTCAAGGTTGTCCAAAACAAAACGAGGCGCTTCGCGCAGGGTTTTCTTTTTGTGGCTCCACCTTGACAGTACTCGCCGGGCCGGGGACTTGGCTTGTTAGGAAGGCGCGCCGGGAATGTTTAGCCGGAGAATCTGCAATCCATGCCAAAACGCGGGCTAACCGCGAGCTTGCGTTTAAGCCAGTGGCAAGAATTTGTGAAAGATGGTTTCAAGATTTCTGGTTGACAACTGTATTCACTATGATACACTGTTGCGTATGCCGTTCATTCAGTTTCCATACATTGAAGTCCCGAAGGAACTGCTGCCGATGGTCGGCGAGCCGACGCCCGGTACCCGTGCCTATCGGCGGGAGGGGACCTACAAGGAATGCGGCCAATGGTTTGAAACCCTGGCCGAGTATTACAAGGGCGATGTCGGGCTTTCCACTGGCGGCGTCATCATGTTTGTGCCGGTGTCGCGGGCGGGCGTCCATAAACGCATCAAAGAAGGCAAATTGACGGCCTTTTTCTTTTACGTCACCCATGAAGAAACGAGGCCATTCGGGGCCAAGCGCACCGCCAAGGAACGCCCCTTTATCCTCGTGTCGGTGAGCGAATGCAAGGCATGGGCGGCGGAAATGAAGCGCAAGGTTGGCTTTGTGGACGATCCCAATGAGACGCCTTTCCTTGAAAGCACACGGCTATTGCGGGAAGGAGACGGGGATGAACCCACCAGCGCGAAAGAAGAGAAGGAAGCCGATGAATTTGTGAACAAAGACCCCAAGGACAAGGGCAACCGGAAGGTGAAATATCGGGAATCCGGCGGGGACAAGGAAAGTATTCAACAGGACTGGATTTACATGCAGAAGGAATTGCTGGCGGCCATGGCATCCCCTGAAAAGGCCGCTGCTTTACGGCGGCGGCTGCGCAAGGGGATGGAATGGGACAAGGAAACCAAGGCTTGGAAATTGAAAGCGGAGGAATGATGTACTATGGCAACCGAGTCGCAATTCAATGACCGTTTAATCCGGTTCCCGGAATTGGAGAAGATTTTCGGCGTCTGCAAGCGGACGGTGAGACGCAGGGCGGAAAGCGGCGAGTTGCCCCCATTGCGGCGGATTGGCCGCGCTGTCGGAATGTTGGAAAGCCAAGTCAAAGCGTATTTTCAAAAATTGGGCCAACCACGTTAATCGAAAGGAACGAATATGATTGCTTACATTTATCGCCCCAAACGGCAACGCAACGGCAAACTGGCGGCCAACCGGATTTGGCGGGCGCGGCTGAAACTGAGCGGGGACGTGAAGCCCCGCGATATTTCCCTGGGCGTTTCCGACAAGCAGGTGGCCGAACAGAAATTGCGGGAGATCACCCGCGACCATGAGCGGGTATCGGTGGGCCTGCTGGCCCCGACGGCGCAACGCGAGACGTTTGAAAACCCGATGGTAAAGCTGGTGGAAAGCTACGTGGCGGATTTGAAGGCGTTGGGCCGGTCCGCCGATCACGTCCGGCATGTGGACAAGCGGTTGCGGCGGCTCATGCGGGAATGTGGCTGGCAGAGCCTGCGCGAGGCCACGCCGGATGCGTTCCTGCGCTGGCGGGCCGAACAAACGCAGGCCCCCAAGACCATCAATGAATATCACGCCGTCTTGTCGGCCCTGTTCACCTGGCTGCGCAAGCAAAACCGTGTTCCGGCCAATCCATTTGAGATCATCAGCAAGGTGGATACGCGCGGCAAGCAACGGTTCCAACGGCGCGCATTGAACGACGACGAGGCCAAGCGATTGCTGGCGACACCGCGCAAGCTGCTATATCTGCTGGCGATGCATACGGGTTTGCGCCGTGGCGAAATCAGCAAACTACAGGGGAGCTACCTTCATTTGGACACCGCCAATCCGTTTTACGCACTGCCCGCTGACATCGTCAAGAACCGGAAAGAACAGCCGCGCCCGCTGCATCCTGAACTGGTCGAGGAATTGCAAAAGCTGAAAGCCGCTGGAAAGCTCGAACCCGCAGACTTGGTGTTTCCTGAAGGCGTCCCGACCATGAAAGAAATTCGCAAGGATTTCAAGGCGGCAGGAATCTCGTTGAAAGATGAACTCGGCCATATCGTGGATTTCCACGCCCTGCGGACGACCTACATTACCCGCCTGCAACGGGCTGGCGTTTCGCCCCGTGAAGCGATGGAATTGGCGAGGCACAGCGATATGCGGTTGACGATGAAGACCTATACGGACGTGGCGCAACTGCCTTTGGCGGCAACCGTTCGCGGATTGCCTTCGATTGGTGACTCACAAATAGACTCACAAACTTCAGTCGCCGACTGTCCAACCGTGTCACCTGCCGTCATCGGTTTAAAGGCCATCAAGGTAGGTAAAACCATTGAAAACATTGATGAAAGTCATGGATTGACTCCGGCTGTCGCAAATTGTCACTCCGGTCAGTTAAACGGTGAAATGGGGTTCGAATCCCCCCCTCTCCGCCAGTTTGATTTTAATCAACGTTGGCATTGGTTTTCGGGCTTTTCAGTCCTTACAGTCCCCGTAGTTCGTAACCGTCTTTCAACGGTGGGTCAGCCAAGAGCGCGGATCATTCATCGGTCCATCTACTCAAGGCGCGTTTCATCCAGTGTGTGTCGGCTTCAACGGCATGAACGCCGGGCAGGCATATTTTTTGAAAAAATTTTCACGAAAAGATGTTTACCAAGGAACCGAATGCAAGCATTCTTTCGGACATTCCTTTCGAATGAAAGTCAAGCCGGCCCGAGTGCTTGGTTTTTGCGCGGGCGGCTGGCGGGATTTTGGGAACATGGACAAATTAACCGGAAATTTGAAGAGTGATTCCGCGGTTCAAGGCGTCGGAAGCCTGATGGAACGCGGCCGCTTTTTGAGACAGGCGGGCAGTCTCGCCAA
>Ga0326727_10017562_pt1 | contig 14815 bp, 11 predicted proteins | sample MB2enrmetagenome_FD_207643 | JGI IMG/M metagenome (GOLD analysis project Ga0326727, IMG submission 207643) | Lab enriched peat soil microbial communities from McLean, Ithaca, NY, United States - MB29MY | ecosystem: Environmental > Terrestrial > Soil > Wetlands > Peat | place: USA: New York... | reverse complement strand
AAAGGTTATGTAGCGCGAGGTGTGCGCCCCGTGCTCCTATGCGGGGCGGCCGTCCCTTGGGACGGGCAGCTTTGTAGTTGCATCGTTGCCCGTGCGGTGAAATAACAGAGAGGCTAACTAGAAGGACTGGAAATGAAAAGTAGGTGGGGAATTTCATCCCGGGTCCTGAGAAATGCAACGAAGTACGACATTCCGGACCTGGTTGTGAGACATATCGCGCGGAGAGACAAGTCCTGTGTGTACTGTAAGCTGAGATTTAGGATTGGAACGCGGAGCCGCAAGGATCTGGCAAGTTGGGAGCATATGGATGATTACTCCGTCACGCATCCAAAAGTGTGGAACGTTGCTCTGTGTTGCGGCAGTTGTAATGCCAGCAGAGGACCTAAAGGGCTAGCGGAATGGTTCGATTCCGCATACTGCAGGAAGAAAAATATCAGCAGGCAGACCGTCGCCCCAGTTGTACGAAGGTATCTAAGAAGAGGTATTCGAGGTCTTTGACGCCGAAGAGACCGCGCGCCTCATCGTCGAGGAGAGGGAATTGAAAAATCAGGAGTGAGTGGTCGGGGCGCGCGGATTTGAACCGCGGACCTCCTGCGCCCAAGGCAGCAGTAGGAATGCTATCTGATTGGTCCGCCTAGCTTTGTGCTGCGTCATAGTACATGGTTTTGGATCTAGTTTGTCAGTATTTGGACCCAAGTTGGACCCAACTTTTTCGACTGCCGCCAACACAAACTTCAAACGCTTTGGGCGTCGATTCGATCCCCACCGCCCCTACCAGCTTTCTCATTCACCACAGAGGACTCGCAGTTTCCGCGGGGCAGCAAAAGGCAGCAATAAGTACGGGAATGAGTTGGTCTGTAGGCAATTCCGAGTGACAGGGATGGCACACCAACGAATGTCCGTCGAGGTACGACATGCCCCTCTGGACGCCCCGGCGCTAACAGAGTCAACAGACGCTTGCTAGAACGTTGTTTTGGAGGGAGTGGCCAATCTCCTGATAGCGGCGCGAACTTGCGTTGTGAGTCAGGCTGTTTGCTTGCCAACGCTGAATGTCAGAATGGACCCCGATACTTCAGGCTGGAAATCCTCAAAGTCTGAAGCTGTCCAATGATGGTCCATTTTGGAAAGGTCGAGTAAACGGAGGCCGTGATCCCTGCGGGGAGAATCCGTGATGCGACGCAATTTACTATTTATGTAGCGAATGTACCATGGGATGTGACGCCGTGAATCGTTACAAACCAATCGGTCTAGCTTTTCCACACTCAAATAGAGGTTAGTGATCCACCCTTAGTTGGCGGCAGCGATTCGTTTCTTTGATTCTTTTGAAAAGATTTATGAGTTTGACAGTTTTTTTGGTTTCGCGTATAATCCCTGCACATGGTACTTCCATCTCAAACTTGCGCGTGTTGTCCCTGCCGTAAAGCTGGGTGTACGTGCGCGCTCGTTTTGAGACTGAGGACGGCTTTTTAGAGAAATAGCCTAAATCCAAAAGTTCTCGCGACCCACGATTACACCTCGTGGGTCGTTTTTTTTGGCCCGGCTGAGGGGCGGCAATTTCCATCGCTCGCTCCGGGTGCTCAGGATTTGTGTGCGTAATCGTCGCGGAAGCGCGCAAGCGAAACGACGAAAGTTGGTCAGGAGGATCGAATGATGGCACTACCCAGGTCAAGATTCCTAACCCGATTGCTGATTGTCTTCTCGACTTTCATTGTCATGCAGCAAACCATTCCCGCGGCAGCCCAGACCTTTCGAGGCGGAATCCACGGCACTGCCGAAGATCCATCCGGCGCACTGTTGGCAAGCGCGGAAGTGAAGGCGGAAAACGAGGGGACTGGCCTGCTCTATTCAACCACGACGACAACCGCCGGCGAATTTACGTTTCCGGATCTTCCAATTGGGAGTTATGCGGTCAGCATCAAGTTGAAGGACTTCGCGCCATTACGGGTCTCGGACGTCAGCGTGCAGGCTGGCAGCATTCACAATTTGTCACTAAAGCTAGCCCTGGCTACCGGTTCGGACCGCGTGGACGTAGTGGCGGCGGCAATGCCCTTGGACAGTACGACCGCAGTTCAGACGGATGTGCTTTTGACTACAACAGTGCAGTCCATTCCGTTGAACGGACAGGATTTCACGCAGTTGTTGACGGTGACACCGGGGTACGCGGGCTATGGTGTGGGATTCATGAGCGCAGTCAATGGCGCGCAAGCCACGCAGATCAACTGGCAGATTGAAGGAGCGGATAACAACGACGCCTGGCTCAACACGTCCGCCACCAACCAAGGCGGGGTGTACGGGATTCCCGGTGTTTTATTGCCGCTGGACTCGGTAGACGAATTTTCCGTGGTGACACAGGGAGGCGCGGAAACGGGACGAAATCCGGGTGGCACAGTGAACCTGGCCCTTAAATCGGGAACAAACACACTGCACGGAACCGCTTACTATTTCAATCGCAATGAGGCTCTGGCGGAAAGACCGGTGATCTCCGAAACCGGCGCGGACACCGTGCCCAAAAATAAGCTGCGGGATCAGTTGGGAGGATTTTCCATCGGCGGCCCGATCCTCAAGAACAATACGTTTTTCTTTGCCAGCTACGAGCGCCAGGGCTTCGATATCGGCAATCCCACGGTGGTTACGGAACCATCCACGGCCTACCAGGCGGAGGCGTTGAATGTCCTGAACAATCCAGGCCAAGAATATGGGAATTATGCGCCAGTTCCGGTGAATCCCGTTTCCCAGAACCTGATAAACGCGCTGTGGCCGGCCTCGGCCCTGACGGGGCCTGCAACACCGGATAACTACGTTAACCCCGGCACAGAGCACGGTTACAGCAACAATGGAATCGTGAAAATTGATCATGCCTTCAACGATGCCAACCGGTTGTCCTTGCGAGCGTTCGTTGGGCAGGGCTATCAAAACGCGCCGACAAGCTCGTACCTGAGTCCGTACTTCGAATCGGCACCCATGCATGTGCAGAACTGGGCGCTGGTTTATGATTCAACTCTTTCCGCGCGGCTGACCAATCAATTCTTGTTTGGCTTCAACTACTTTGGCCAAACTTTTTCCGATGCCGATACCAATTTCAACCCAATTGCATTGGGTCTGAACACTGGCGTAACCAATCCCCAATTGGCGGGTGCGCCGAATATTGAGATCGGAATCTCGAACGGGCCATCCTTCGATCCCATTGGCGTGACTCCGTTTTCCGGCCGGCATGACACCACGTGGCATCTGAACGACGCGGTGAGCTACAACATCGGCCGCCATCAATTGCGTTTCGGCGGAGAGTTCCGGCGAACCGAGGTGGATGAGTTCTACCACAGCGGTCAGCGCGGCTATTTCAACTTCGATGGAGGGCAAGGTCCATGGGCCGCGAGCCAGAATATTCAGGATCCCTTCGTCCTGCTTCTGGCGGATTTTCTGGCGGGGTACGTCTACCAATCGAGCATCGTCACCGGCAATCCCGCGCGCGACGTGCATACGAATGGATTCTCGTTGTTCGCGCAAGACAATTTTCAGATTACCCGCAGACTGAACATCAATCTCGGGCTGCGCTACGACTACAGTGGCCCGATCCAGGACGGCAAGAACGATCTATCCACCTTCATTCCCAATAAGGGAGGACTGATCACCGTAGGGGACGGGATCAACTCGCTTTACCCAAGCGATTGGAAGAATTTTGGCCCGCGTGTTGGGTTCGCCTACCAACCAACAAATGATGGAAGTTTCGTCATACGCGGAGGATTCGGAATTGCCTATGACACCGTGAACGTCTCGCCGTTTTTGGGCAACAGTTTTATTTTCAACGGAGGTCCTTCCGGGGTACAAGGCAATCCCATCGGCGCAAGTCCGGTCAGCACGCTCACACTGAATAACTTCACATTACCGACCGACGGCTCGCTGATTCCCTGGCAGAGTAACAGTAGTGTCTCCAATCTGTTTTCCGTCAGCCAAAATTTCAAGACGCCCTATCTCTACAATTTCAGCCTGAACGTCCAGAAGAGCCTTGGGAAGGGAACGATAGCCCAGATCGGATATGTGGGAAGCCTGGGACGGCACTTGCTGCTTCTGAACGATATCAATCAGGCGGCACTGGGAAGCGACTTTACTCTGGCGCCCGGCCAGCCAAACCCATCGCGGCCGTACTATGCGGAGTTTCCGCAGTACGGCGTAATTGATGAATTGGAAAGCTCGGGAACTTCGAACTATAACTCGCTGCAGGCCAGCTTGAAGACTTCTTCCTGGCACGGCTTGACCTCGCAATTTGCCTACACCTATGGACACACCTTGGATTACGGCAGTTTCCTTGCGTTGCCGCAGAATAGTTTCGATCCAAAGGCAGAGTATGGAAACAGCGACTTTGACGCCCGTCACAATTTCACGGCTTACCTGCTATACGGCCTCCCATCTTTTTCGCACGGCTCACGCTGGCTGACAAACGGATGGAAGTTCAGCAGCCTGCTCAGCTTCCGATCAGGTTTGCCGTTCACTGTCAATGCCTACGGTGATCCGAGCGGCACGGGCGAAAACACCGACAGGCCAGATTTGACGGGCAATCCGTACGCTGGCGTTTCCCACAGCGTAAAGAACCATCAACCCGTGCAGTGGATCAATCCGGACTCTTTCACGGTCAACTTCGGCCAGTTTGGCACCATGGGGCGAAATCAATTATTCGGGCCTGGCTTCGGCGATGTCGACTTTTCCATTTTGAAGGACACACACGTCAGTGAACGCGTTTCCACCCAGTTTCGCGTCGAGATCTTCAACGTGTTCAACCGCGTAAACCTGGGAAGCCCCACATTCACGGGAGCCAACGGAATCATCCCGATCCCGGGCGTGGGTAATTTTGGAATCCCGATCAGTTCCACGAATGGAGCTCAATTCGGCCTGCCCGGCATCGGACCCGGCGAGCCGTTCAACGTGCAGTTGGGGCTCAAAGTTAATTTTTAGATGGCAGGACCGTGTGCGCAGTTCACGTAAAGCCGCAGGAGGCTAGAACAATGAAGGACACAGTGTGGATTCGTTTGTCGGCGGAAGACTCGGTGAGCGGTCGTGAGCAGCGCCACGGCGATGTGGGGAGGCAGAACGGCACGCGGCAAAATGGGCCGGAACCGCGACGCACCCGCCATATCGGCTTGATTCTTGCGATGGCCGTGAGCGCTCTTGCGATACTAGCCGGCCTTTCTTTGCGCGATGCTCGTGCGCAGTCTGCCGCGAGCGCCTCCGAAAACCCCGCAAATTCCGGGCACGAACTCCCAACACACATCATTCCCAACATCGGCCCCGCCGCGGAGTTTTATTTTTCGCCCGACGGCAAAAGCATTATTGGGGATGCCAAGAGAACGGGCGATGACAGCTACCACGTCTACACGCTGAATATTGATGGAACAAATATCCGCCGGATCAATGATCATGGAGACGACGCCTGCTCATACTACTTTCCCGATGGCCAGAGGATCGTCTGGACTTCCACCAAGGATCATCCGGAACTGCCCAAAGGCAATTACTCCGATCCAAGCGACTATCCCCAAGGCGCGGAGCTCTACACCTCGAAGCTGGATGGGAGCGAAGTTCATCGTCTGACCAACAACACAAACTATGAAGCGGAAGTCTCCGTCCGTCCGGACGGCCAGTGGATTCTTTTCGGCAAGCAGGTGAACGGAAAAATTGATCTTTGGCGCATGTGGCCGGATGGGAGTGAGCCCGTTCAGGTCACCCATCTGCCGGAATGGGAGCCTGGCGGGGCTTTCTATTTCCCGCACAGCAACCGAATTATTTTCCGCGCGTGGAAGGTAGCCGATCAGGAAGCGCATAAACATCCGCTGCCCATGTCGTTGTTCACTATCAACGACGATGGCACGGACTTGAAGAAAATCACGAATGACGACGGCACGAACTGGTCTCCCTATCCTGCGCCTGACGGCCATCACTACGTGTTCGTGAAGGTGCTTCAGCCAGGTAACAATTACGAGATCTACCTCGGTGATCTCAACAGCCCAGAGCAGGTTCGCCTGACCTACAACAGCGCCTTCGACGGTTTCCCGGTCATCTCGCCCGACGGGCACTGGCTGCTCTTCGCGTCCAGCCGTGACGCCGCAGCCGGACCACACACGCTGACACTTTATCTTCAGGATATTTCGAGTTTGCATGTTGGGCCGCCAGAGGTGAAGGCAAGCGCTAAGTAATCGTTGAACCTGTTCGTGGCACCAAGCTCCAGAGTTGGCCACTTGCAGCGACCATCGGAGCGCTATTAATCGCCGATGCCAAAGACACGCCTGGGGTCAGTGGATAAACGCGGAGTAACAGATGTTGAGACTACAGCAGCTTGAAGAAGAGTGAAAGCTAAACCAAGGAGACAGTCGACGTGGACATTGTAAGAAAAGGGATTTTGCTCGTGGTGGCACTGCTGTTTGTCGTGAATTCTTCGTATGCAACGGACGGCTACTTTTTGACCGGCTATGGTGTCAAGCAACAAGGGCAGGGAGGGGCCGGCGTCGCTTTTCCAGGAGACAGCCTTGCCGGTGCCACGAACCCCGCAGGCCTTCTCTTCGTCGGCGATCGAATCGATTTCGGGCTCACTCTTTTTCGCCCAACCCGCTACGGCATAGTCGCAGACAATGGAGGATCAGATGGGAATGTCGTTTACGATGCCAATCGCGTAAAGAATTTCTTTCTCCCGGATTTAGGCTACAGCCATTTGTTGCGTCCTAACCTTGCACTGGGAGTAGCTCTTTACGGAAATGGCGGAATGAACACCTCATACACGGTGCCAATTCCGTTGCTGGGCACTTCCCGAGGCGGCGTGGATCTTCAGCAGTTGTTTGTGTCGCCCACTCTTGCGTACAAGGTGGACAAGCACAACTCCCTCGGACTTGCCGTGAACATCGCCTACCAGCGATTTGCCGCCGAAGGCTTGCAGAATTTCGCGGCGCCGAGTCCTCCCTATCAAGTTTCCAGCGATCCGGCGCATGTCACCAATACTGGGCACGCCAACTCCTACGGGGCAGGCGTGCGTGTGGGCTGGCTCGGCGAACTGACCCATTATCTCAACGTTGGTGCAACATTTCAGACCAGGACTTACGCCAGCAGATTCGACCGCTACGCCGGTTTGTTCGCGGAACAGGGTGGATTCGATATTCCGGCGAACGTGGCCGGTGGCGTTGCCGTAAAGATCCATCCCAAAGCGACAATTCTCTTCGACGCGGAACGCATTTTCTATGGACAGGTAAAATCCATTGCCAACCTTGGCTCCAACCAGGCCCTTCTCGGCTCCGACAACGGTCCCGGCTTCGGCTGGCACGACATTACTGCCATCAAAACCGGGATTGTCTACAAGTGGAATTCGTCGTTGACGCTTCGTGGCGGTTACAACCACTCGGGCGTCCCCTTTGACAACACACAGACCTTTTTCAATTTGCTCGCCCCGGCCGTCGTCCAAAACCACTTGCATCTCGGTGCAACCTGGACCTCGCACAGCGGAAAAGAAATCAGCTTGGCCTATGTTCATGCCTTTGAGAACCAGGTGAACGGCGTAAACTCAATTGCTCCGAGTTTCGGCGGAGGCAACGCGAATCTCCGCATGTATCAAAACTCGATCAGCATCGGATTCGGTTGGGATCGAAACAAAAAGTAGCGCAGGAGGGCGTTTGGCCTGGCAGAAAGGCGGCAAATCTCAGTGACAAGTTGGCTCTCTGGTCCATGGCCGTGGTATGTCGCGGGGCCCATCATTGGACTCTTCGTCCCGGCTCTCCTGCTCGTTGGTAATAAGGTTTTCGGAGTGTCAAGTAATTTGCGGCATCTCTGTTCGGCTGTCGCTCCAGGCGGGCTTGAGTACTTCCGGTATGACTGGAAGAAGAGGGGTCTCTGGAACCTCATTTTTCTGAGCGGAATTGTGATTGGCGGTTTTCTCACCGCCCATTCGGGAACATCACACGATATCGCCATCTCGGCCCAGACCAAACTTGCTTTGACGAAGTTGGGGATCCACGACTTTTCCGGCGTGGCCCCGCATGAGATCTTCAATTGGCACGCTCTTTTGACGCTGCGAGGATTTGTGTCGGTCATCTTGGGCGGATTCCTTGTAGGTTTCGGCACTGCCTACGCTGGCGGCTGCACTTCCGGCCACGCCATTTCCGGCCTTGCGGATTTTCAATTGCCCTCGCTGATTGCCGTGTTCGGATTCTTTGCCGGCGGCTTGGCTGCCACGTATTTCATTCTCCCGCTTCTCTTTTGAGAGTTATGGCGACGACACACAACACCGAGACCCGGGCCACTGGCCAAAATAGAGGAAGAACAGCCCTACTCGTATATCTGTTACTGGGTGTCGCTTTTGGCATCGTATTGACCAAGTCCGAAGTTCTTTCTTGGTTTCGGATTCAGGAGATGTTCCGCTTTCAATCGTTCCGCATGTACGGCATCATTGGCGCTGCCATCGCGACCGCTGCAGTTCCCGTCACGCTCATTAAGCGGCTTCACCTTAAGTCTTTCTCGGGTGACAAGATTGCGATCCCACCTAAGCAGTTGGGGCATGGCATACGCTATGCTGTCGGCGGCACAATCTTCGGCCTGGGGTGGGCTCTGACCGGAGCTTGCCCCGGCCCGCTTTTCGCGCTCATCGGTAACGGTGTCACCGTGATGATTGCGGCGGTTCTAAGTGCGCTGCTCGGAACATGGGCTTATGGATTGCTCAGGGCGAGACTGCCGAACTGATCCGGTTAGCTTGACCTGAAGGAGCCGGTGCACACTACCCGCTCTCAGTTTTGTTCTTTGTGGTCTACGCATCAGGCTGTAAAATGGCGTACTTATTCGCAATAACACAACTCGTTTTGCACCACGATTAAGCGGGGTTCTACAAAGGAGAGTCTCTCGTGCCGGAGAATACACAGCATCATGCGCTAGGCGATCGCGCCGCATTTCAATTAGCGAATGTCACAAAAACACCGCCGCAGTATGGAGCGATTACGCCGCGGTGGCTGGTCCGCTTGCTGGACTGGAAGCCGTTGGAGGCAGGCACGCTACGCGTGAACCGCGTCGTGGAAGACAAGCTGCTGGACGTGGTGTGCGGGCAGAAGGATGAGAAGCCTCTGCCGGAAAGCTATCTCGATTACGAAGAAAAGCCACGCGAGTACACGCTGTGTGCGATTTCCGTGGTACTGGACGTGCACACGCGGGTATCCGATCTGTACAGCAATCCGTACGACCAAGTGCGCGAACAGTTGCGCCTTTCCGTGGAGAACGTGAAGGAGCGGCAGGAAGGCGAGCTCATCAACAATGCGGACTACGGATTGCTAAAGAACGTTGCGCCAAACCAGCGCCTCAAGACACGCAAGGGCGCGCCGACTCCGGACGACCTGGATGAACTGCTGACGAAAGTCTGGAAAGAGCCTTCGTTCTTCCTGGCACACCCGGCGGCGATTGCGGCGTTTGGTAGAGAGTGCACCAGGCGCGGAGTGCCTCCACCCACCGTCACGCTCTTCGGGACGCCATTCCTGACCTGGCGTGGCGTGCCGCTGATTCCCACCGACAAACTGCATGTGGATGGCCAATCGAAACCAAAGGGACCGGGCGGAAAGACGAGCATCCTGTTGCTGCGGGTGGGCGAAAAGAAGCAGGGCGTGATTGGATTGTTCCAACCCGGATTACCCGGAGAACAGACACCTGGGTTGTCGGTGCGCTTCATGGGCATCAGCAACCGCGCGCTGGCGTCGTACTTGATTTCGCTGTACTGCTCGGCGGCCGTGCTGGTGGACGACGCGATTGCGGCGCTCGATGACGTCGAGGTCGGACAGTATCATGAGTACAAGTGAACCGGAAAAGGGCGCGCCGCAAAGTCTAACGGCGGGACACACGGTTCCGGCAGGGTTGCCGGAGCCGGAGGTGCTTGCGCGAATGGCGAACGAGTTTTTCTCCGCGCTCCCGGAGTTTATTCCGGTGGCGGAAAGCGCGCTAACGGAAGTGCGCCGGAATGCGAGCTTCCCGGGCGCAGCGCAGCCTGGGCCGCCTGGAGGCGTTCCCGTGAACTCAACTTCCGTTTCCTTAGAAGGACTTCCTTCGGAGACCGAACTGCGGGCGCTGCCGGCGACGTCGGCGCTGCCCCCGGTACAGGCGCAGATTCCCGCAATACCCGGAACGGCAATTCCCGAGGTTCCCGGAGGTGTGACGGAGACGCGCTACGGAGGAATTTCGTCACTCTCGTTTTTGGATGAAATCCGGCCGATCTTCGCCTACCCAAAGGGAACGCCGCTGCCGGTGGTTGCACCAGGTTCGACGATAAGTATACCGAGCGAGACGGAACTGCAGGCCCTTGCAAACAGTTTTTCGATCACGGCGACACCCGAGTTGACGGAGTCGTTCGCGGTACCGGGAGCGCCGCAGTTACCGGGGACTGCGATGCCACGAGAAACGACGGAATTTTCAGTTGGGTATTCGTTCCTGAACGAGATACGGCAATTGGCGCCGGGAGGAACGCCGACGGCTGCCGATCCTCTGCGCATACATACCGCCGCTACGCCGTGGTTGAATCTCTCTTCCGAACCATTTGATGTGCAGGCGATTCGCCGCGACTTCCCCATCCTGCAGGAGCGTGTCCACGGGAAGCCTTTGATCTGGCTGGATAACGCCGCGACGACACAGAAGCCGCAAAGCGTGATTGACCGGCTGAGCCACTTCTACGCGCATGAGAATTCCAATATTCATCGTGCGGCGCACGAACTCGCGGCACGCGCCACGGATGCGTACGAAGCAGCGCGGGAAAAGGTGCGGCGGTTTATTAATGCGCCGACGCCGCGGGAAATTGTCTTTGTGCGCGGTGCCACGGAAGGGATCAACCTGGTCGCCCAAAGTTGGGGACGCCAGCACATTCAGAAAGACGACGAAATCATCATCACCTGGCTCGAGCACCATGCGAACATCGTGCCGTGGCAGAGACTGTGCGCCGAAAAAGGGGCAAAGCTGCGCGTCGTACCCGTGGACAATAGCGGTCAGGTGTTGCTCGACGAATATCAAAAACTGCTTGGGCAGAAGACGCGCCTAGTAGCGTTTGCACAGGTTTCGAATGCGCTCGGCACCGTAACGCCGGCGCGGGAAATGATCGAGATGGCCCACCGGTACGGCGCGAAGGTTCTGCTGGACGGTGCGCAAGCCGTATCGCATATGCGGACGGACATGCAGGCGTTCGATTGCGATTTCTATGTGTTCTCCGGGCACAAGATGTTTGCACCGACGGGAATCGGCGTGGTGTACGGGAAGACGGATGCGCTTGAGAATTCTCCGCCATGGCAAGGCGGAGGCAACATGATTCAGGATGTGACCTTCGAGAAGACGACATACCAGCCACCGCCCGGACGATTTGAGGCCGGCACCGGGAACATCGCCGATGCCGTGGGGCTAGGCGCAGCCATCGATTACCTGGAACGCGTGGGGATGGTAAACATCTCACGTTATGAGCACGACCTGCTGGCATATGCCACGGAATCCCTGCTGAGAATTCCCGGGCTGCGCCTGATCGGAACAGCGAAAGAGAAGGCAGGTGTCTTGTCGTTTGTGCTTGACGGATTCCGTACGGAGGACGTTGGCGCGGCCCTCAATCGTCAGGGCATCGCCGTGCGGGCAGGGCACCACTGCGCCCAGCCGATTCTCCGGCGTTTTGGGGTGGAGAGCACGGTGCGTCCCTCGCTGGCTTTGTATAACACCTGCGAGGAGATCGACACTCTCGCCGCTGCCCTCTGGAACCTAACGCTCGGACACAATTCGATCTGACCCATTACGGAGACTCTTTTGCGCGAGACAGGCAAGTCCGGTTGTCGTCGGCCCCAAATATCGGCCCGATGTACTCGTGCATCCAATGAAGGATGTATTTGCAGATTCGCTGGGGCAACACAGAACTTCAGAAAACCTGGAGAAAGTGGAAGTGGCAACCAGCAAGCGCACAGCTACGGTGATCGGCTCTGTGGCCCCTTTGAATGGGGCGGACACCACTCCTGCGCGCCACTCACTTCTTGAGCAGATTGGTGACACTCCTCTTCTTCGTCTCGCCAACATTGGCCACAAGTTTCCCAACGTAGAGTTCTACGCGAAAGCAGAGTGGTTTAATCCCGGAGGATCCGTCAAGGATCGCCCCGCGTTGAGCATGATTGAAGCCGGGCTCGCCAGCGGGCTGTTGCAGCCAGGGAAGACCATTATCGACGCTACCAGCGGCAACACGGGAATAGCGTATGCCATGATCGGCGCGGCGCTGGGGTACGCCGTGAAGTTATGCCTTCCTGGCAGCGCGTCCCGCGAACGGAAACGAATCCTCACGGCCTATGGCGCGGAACTGGTGATTACGCCAGGGGACGAAGGAACCGATGGAGCGATCCGCCGGGTCCATGAGATCGTTGCAAAAACCCCTGACGGCTACTTCTACCCAGACCAATACAGCAACCCCGCAAATTGGGAGGCCCATTTTCGCACGACCGCTGCCGAAATCTGGGAGCAATCGTCAGGGAGGCTAACCCATTTCGTGGCCGGCTTGGGCACGAGCGGTACGTTTGTAGGCACAACGCGCCGGCTGCGCGAATGGAACCCGAAGATTCGCTGCATCAGTCTGCAGCCGGATGCGTCGTTCCATGGACTCGAGGGCTGGAAGCATATGCCCAGTGCGCTGCGCCCAGCGATCTACGACGAGACGCTTGCCGATGAGAATGTCGAGGTGGGGACCGAGGATGCCTATCGGTTGGTGAAACGCCTGGCGCGAGTAGAGGGCCTATTAGTGAGCCCGAGTTCAGCCGCGGCGCTGTACGGGTGCTTCGCGGTTGCAAAGCGAATTCCTGCCAACGAGCGGGCCGTGATCGTAACGGTATTTCCGGATTCGGCGGCCAAATATCTAAGTGAACGTTTTTGGGATGAAGACTAATGGCCGAGACGCACATAGTTCTAATCAGCGAGGACCTGGCGGAGAAGATTCGTCGGCATGGCGCGGAAACCTACCCCTATGAATGCTGCGGCGCGCTGTTAGGACGTGATGCTATTTCTGACGGCGATGTGGCGAGGCCACGGGAGGTTTCTGGACTATTCCCCATCGTGAATCGCAGAGAGGACTCACCGCACAACCGGTTTTCCGTTGCGCCGCTGGATGTGGTGAACGCGGACAAAGCAGCTCAAGCAGAGGGATGGGATGTGATCGGCTGGTATCACTCGCACCCGGATCATCCGGCAAAACCAAGCGAGTACGACCGCGAGCATGCCTGGCCCTGGTATAGCTACGTCATCGTGAGTGTACAGGAAGGCGTACCTGGGAAGATGACCTCATGGCGTTTGCGGGAAGATCGCTCGGAGTATTCAGAAGAGAGCATCGAGATTCGCTCGGCAACAACTGTTAAATCTAAAATCTGAACTGGAGAGAGCATGGCCGTCAAAGTGTTGATACCAACGCCGCTTCGTCCGCATGCCGGTGGTAAAGCCGCCGCGGAATTCCCGGCGAAAACTGTAGGTGAAGCACTTAGCCACCTCACGGTGGAGTTTACCGACCTTAAAAAGCATCTTTTCACGGATCAGGGAAAGCTGCGCAGTTTCGTGAACGTCTATCTGAACGGGGAGGACATCCGCTATCTGGCTCAGGAAAACACTGCGACCAAGGACGGTGACACGATCAACATCATTCCCTCGATTGCCGGCGGAAGAGGCACTGCAAGTGATGCGCGGAGATTCACGTGAGGAAACGCAGTCGGAGATGAGTTTGGAAGAGAGGAAAATTATGGCGACAAAGACCGCAGTGCCAACGGGGACCCTGACGAACGAAGAAGTTCTTCGTTACAGCCGGCACCTGATCATGCCCGAGGTAGGCATGGACGGGCAGTTGAAGCTGAAGAATGCCAAAGTGCTCCTTATCGGCACGGGCGGTCTTGGAGCGCCCCTCGGTTTGTATCTCGCCGCAGCAGGCGTGGGAAAGCTCGGGCTAGTGGACTTTGATGTCGTGGATTTCACCAATCTGCAGCGCCAAGTCACGTTTGGCACGAGCGATGTCGGCAAACCAAAGAGCGAGGCGGCGCGCGCGCGCCTCTCGAATCTCAATCCGGACATCGAAATCGCGTCCTTTGAAACAAAACTGACCAGCGAAAATGCACTCGAGCTTTTCAAAGACTTCGACATCATCGTAGACGGTACCGATAACTTTCCAACCCGATACCTCGTGAATGACGCGTGCGTGCTCCTGGGCAAGCCGAACGTCTATGGTTCCATTTTTCGGTTTGAGGGGCAGATCACCATCTTTGGAATGCCGGACGGGCCGTGCTACCGCTGTTTGTACCCGGAGCCGCCTCCGCCCGGACTTGTTCCGTCGTGTGCCGAAGGGGGTGTGCTGGGTGTTCTTCCCGGCATCGTCGGTTCCATCCAGGCGATGGAAACGATTAAGCTGATCATCGGCCGAGGAAGGAATCTAACAGGGCGGTTGTTGCTGTTTGATGCCTTGGAAATGGGCTTCCGCGAATTCAAACTGAGAAAGAACCCGAGCTGCCCGATGTGCGGGGAGCATCGCACGATCCACAAGCTCATCGACTATTACGAATTCTGCGGAGTGCGCGGCGAGGAAGCACCGGCACCCGAACTGCAGGTGCCAGAGATCAGTCCGCGGGAGCTGAAGGCGCGCCTGGATCGCGGCGACGATCTATTCATTCTCGACGTCCGCGAACCCCACGAGTATCAGATCTGCAACCTGAAAGGCCATCTTATGCCACTTGGGGAGTTGCCGCGGCGCGTGCACGAACTGGATTCGTCACAGGAAATCGTGGCCCACTGCCGTAGCGGAAAACGCTCCGCCGAAGCTGTCGATTTCCTGCGCAAG
>Ga0326727_10017560_pt1 | contig 14815 bp, 12 predicted proteins | sample MB2enrmetagenome_FD_207643 | JGI IMG/M metagenome (GOLD analysis project Ga0326727, IMG submission 207643) | Lab enriched peat soil microbial communities from McLean, Ithaca, NY, United States - MB29MY | ecosystem: Environmental > Terrestrial > Soil > Wetlands > Peat | place: USA: New York... | reverse complement strand
ACCACCCAGGAGAATCTCCAGAATGGGAAAGATCAGGGAGGAGTTCATTTCGAGGACGGCGTTTCCGTCATAGGGCCGCAGCCCCAACGCCACTATACACGTCGGCGACGGCAGGCACTCCAGAAATTCCGCATAGGAAAGCTGCTCCACGCTGACCAGATTCACGATCAGATAGGCGCGCAGATAGGCCGAGAGGCTGGATACCAGGTTGCGTACGAAGTTATCGTGCAGGACGTGAATGGCGCGCAGTTGGGATTTGGCGATGCGATCCGGCCGGCGGAAATCGAAGGGAGCCGCTTTGCGCGCATTCGGATCGCCTTTTCGAGCGTGAAGGCTTTGGAAAATTGCGTCGATTTCCTGTTGGGAAAGCTGCCGGCTCATTCGGTCTCCTACAGTGGACTATCGGCCGGTTGCGGGAAAACTTTAGCGCTCATCCAAGATAATCGAATAAAGTGATGGTAGGAAATTTCCCTTCAGCGTCGAGCGCGGCCTGTTCCTCGGCCTGGACTTGAGTTAAGGTTTCGGCGGCCTGCACGGTATTGGTATCGCGTAGGGCCGAAATCTGTTGTTGCAGGTCTACATTCTGGGAATTGAGACCGGTGACGGCCGCATCGAGGCGGTTTTCGGTCGCCCCGTAAAAGACATCCTGCGAGTTCAAGTACTCCGACGCAGTCTCGAGCGACGTCTGGGCAGCGCTAACGCCCGCCGTATCGTTGTTCGTCAAAGCGATACGCAGGGAGTTGAGCGCGGCAAAGACGTTGTCGGAGGCTATGGAATCATCCGCGTTGCGATGATCGAAGAGATCCTGCGCGGTTTGGGCTACCGTGATGAACGTGTGGTTTCCGATATCCACTTGGCCGGTGGCCTCTTGCGGCGAGACCAGCCGGTCGACTCCATTTTGCGGCGCCAGGGACGAGTTGCCATCCGCCACGAACGTCCCGGCAGTCAGATGGTCGTCGGAAACAGAGAAGTTGGTTGACCCTTGAAAACTGATGGCGTTGGCCTGCGTCAGATCAAGGACCGCGGTGACATTGGTGATGCCTTGGGCCTGAAGAGCGGAGTTGATGGCATTCACATCCGCTTGGGTAGGCGAAGCCGGATTGGCCAGCGTAGCGGCCGCGCTTACGGACCCGACCGTGATTTCAACGTCGTTTCCGCCTGCCGCCGCGGGCGCCTGTCCAGCGAACTGGTAGGTGTCGAGACCGGTGTTGTCAATGGCTTGAGGAGTGGTACTCACCAGATTGGCAGTAGTTCCCGCCACCCCGCGGATGGAAAACGCGCTATTGGATTGAAACTGGAGCTGGCCCGCCGAGCCCAGACTGGCAGTGATGCCGAGGTCTTGCGCCGCGAGTTGGCTATTCAGCTCACTGATCTGGCTTGGCAACGTGTCGCCGGGATTTCCCGCGACCGTAATGGAATTGTTGCCGGCCGCAGTCTGAATAGTGAAAGTCGCCGTATCGCCCGGGTTTATGGCCACAGCCGCGGTGTTCCCCATGGTGACGGGAGGCGGATTCAGATCCAGGGTATAAGGCATCGAAGCGGAATCATCGCCGCTGAAAATGTACTGCCCCGATACCTGCGTATCGGCGAGGGATACCATTTGCTCCTGAATCGACTCCACCTGCTGCGCCAGTCGGCTTCGCGTGGCCGCCGTCGTGGTTGAATTCGCGCCTTCCGCGCCCAGGCTGGTGGCCTGCTGCAGGAGTTGGACGGCGGAACTCACGGCCTGGTCGGCGCTGGTGACGTTGGCCTGCACGCCCGAGAGATTCTCCAGCGTCGACTGGTTGTGACTCTGGCTGGCCATCAGTTGCAGAAGCGGGCTGATTTCGTCGGGCGCGTCCGATGGCTGGTTGATCGAGTACCCGGTGGTCAGTTGTTCGGTGGTCGTCGTCATCACCGCCTGCAACGTGGATAGGTGGTTCAGGAACTGATTGAGGGCCGGACTCAGTGAAGGGATCATACCGGCGTCTCCGGAATGAGATCGACAGCGGTCTGGGTGATGGTTTGCAAGACCGTGATGACTTTGGCGGTCGCCTGATACGCCGTTTGGAGCGCCATCAATTGGGCGGCCTGATCGTTCAGAGAGACGCCGGAAGCTTGTGAAAGTTGATTCTGGGCCTGGGTCGTCAGGTCCTGTTGGGCGGTCAGATTGGCCGAGTTTTCGGACGAGGCGTTGCCAGCCTCAGCGGCAATTTGGCCGTAGAACGAAGTGTAGCTTTGGCCGCCGATCATATCCGCAGAGTTAGTGGGGTCATTGATGCTGGCCAGCTCCAACGCAACTCCGTTGCTCGATACCGGAGGACCGGGATCAATGGTCGCGATCTGGCTGGCGGTAATAGAGGGATTCACCGACAACGTAGCTGCGGCCGTCGCGGCGCTGGTATATGTAAACAGCGCGGTGCCTGGCACCGGCGGCGGTCCCGCAGATACCTGTCCCGACGTCAAAATCGTGTTCACGCGGTCCGCGAGAGATTGGGCGAGTTGATTGACCTGGCCGAGAGACTGTGGAATCGTCTGATTCTGGACCTGAAGAAGTCCTCCAAGCTGCCCTTGGGTCGCCTGCGCCGTGACGTCCTGTCCGGCCTGGTCCAGAAGTTGCAAATCGCCGGTCGAGTTGGGTTGAGAAATACTCAGCGTGTTGGCCGTCTGGCCGGTCACCAGTGCAGTCTGCCCGTCGAGCAGAACGGATGCGCTGCCGTCGGGGGCATAATTGACTGATATGTTAACCAGCCCGGAGAGCGTCTGGAGTGAGTTACTCAGGTTGGCCTGAACGCCTGAATCGTTCTGCGCACCACCCTGGATCTGGGTGTTGAGCGCGGCGATCTGCGCGGTGAGAGAATTGATCTGGCTGACGGTCGAGTCTGCCTGTTGGACCGCCTCCGAGGAGACATTGGAGATTTGCGTCGCGGTCTGGTTAAATGCCTGGGCAAGCGTCGCGGCAGCCTGCAAGACGTTGGCCTGGGCCGAGGCGCTGTTGGGAGAGGTGCTCAAGGTGGAAAAGGCGCTGGCAAAACCGGTCAGTGCGCCCGGCACGCCGGAATCCCCCGATGCGCTGAAGGCGCTCTGTAAGGACGAGAGCAGCGGATCCTGCTGCTGGAGCAAGCCGAGCGCGCTCGTTTCGGTTCGTACCGACTGCTCCAGGTAGAGGTCGCGAGTGGATGAGAGGCTCACCTCGACTCCGCCGGCCAAACCTTGTTGCACATCAAACGCCTGAGCGGAGAAGTTGACTTGCTCAGCGGCATAGCCCGGTGTGCTGGAATTGACGATGTTGTTCTGCACGGCATCGAGCGCCTGCTGGATGGCATCCATGGCGCCGGCGGCCATGCCGAACGATACGTTGAATCCGCCCATTTCTCTCAGGCCTCCCACCCTGCCGTTACTATTCGCCGTGCAAGCTCCAGGGCGCCACTGGTTGAATAAGATCCCGTGCGACTCTGGATTTCGACGCAGGTTCGAAGGCGCTGTTCGGCTTTGCCGGCAAGCAGTCCCACCCTTTGTAAAAGGTTTGGACTGTAGGTCAAACGTGCGTCGCGGCCGGCGCATTCGATGATTTCCCCGCACAAGCAGGGAATCTTCCGCAGACTCGCACCATTCCCATCAACCCATAACGCAACCAGTTCTTCGAGACGCTTGTCGATTTCCGTTATCATCTGGCTTCACTTGAGCGACATGCGCGACAAGACCTCGTCCACCAGGGACTTGCCAATGGCTTCAGCCGCCGGATCATACTGGCCGGCGCTAACCAGGCTTTTGAGCTGAGCAAGACGCGCCGAGTGATCCGCGAGGGCTGATGCAGCCATGCGCGACGCACCGGAAAGCTGGACTTGGTCCGTCGTCTGGCCATAACCTGCCCGTCCCCCACGGTCGTAAGCACCAAGTCCGGACACCTGTGACGCGCCACTTGGAGATAGGCCATTGATACTGGAAGGATCTAGATCGTTGATTCGCATTTCAGGTCCAGCACCGACTTCCCTTCACAATACATATCGGCGAATCGGGAGAAAACTTTAGGCCGAGCCTATAAATCTGCCGGGGAGTTTATGCCCGACAGCTTCAGATTCTCGAGGATCGCCTGTAACGCACCCTTATGAATCTGCGAGACGCGGCTTTCATGCATACGCAGTCTCTCGCCGATCTCCCGCATGGTGTATTCCTGGTGGTAGTACATCAAAATGATCTGCCGGGGCCGTTCTGGCAGTTGGTCGACCGCGAAGCGCACGATCTTCCGCCGCTCCAGGTCCGATTGCAAAACATCCGGACGGGATTCGCGAGGGCCGGGCTGATCCAGCCTGATGTCCTCTGCCTGGTCGCCACACTGGCTCGAGCGGGTCACCGCGCAAGCGGTGCGGATATCAATGTTCTTGCGACGCAGACGATCCAGCGCTACCCCCAGTTGGCCGCTGACTTCTTCCTCGGTCGGCTCCCGCTTCAAGCGAATCGAGAGGTCGAGAACCGTGTGATTGATTTTCTTTTGCCAGTTCCGCAGCGTGCGGGACGCAGCGTCGAGTCTGCGAAGCATGTCCAGAATCTCTCCGCGCACCCGGAAGCGGGCATAGATTTCGAAGGGTACTCCGGTGCTTTGACTATAGGAGTGGGCCGCGTTTACCAAACCGACGTTTCCAGCCTGGACCAGATCCTTCAGCTCAATGCATGCGGATTCTGGCAGGGATGCATGAACGCGCCTGGCCATCGACTCAACCATCTGACCATGGAACTCGACAATTTGATCCACAGCAGGTGGTTCACCGACGTTTCCGGCTAAATCAGTCTGCGACATCCGTATTCAATCCTTCAATGACAAAAGATTGGTTCTCGGAGCCGGTCCTTTTTCTCACCGAATACAAAAATAATTATTGGGTCGCTCTAATGACTTAGCGCAACCACCGCGCCGCGCAGACGGTTACTGCTTTCCGGGTCTGAACTTGGCGCGAGTACCACCTTCACTTCCAAGGGCTCGGAGTCCCATCGGAACGCGACGCCTGCGAGGATCTTTCCGGTCAAACTTCTGAAATGGAAGTTACGGCCGTATATTACTGAGGGGATACTGATCGCCATGGGGCCGACGTGCGGTTCGAGGGCGTTCTTGATATTCCCCACGATCATATTCGTCAGTTCCGCGACGGCGTCCAGAACTTCATCGTTAATGGCGTTCGGATCGCCCGCTTCTTCGGACATAAACATGGCAGCCGACGCGCGGTTTCCAAGAGCCGGGCTGCACAACAACGTTCCAGCCCCGCTCCAACCTCCGGTAAGTCCCACCAGCGCCATCATGCCACTGTCCGGATCACCTTTGGCGCTTTCATCAAAATCGATCGCAGCACCGAGCATGGTAGCGAAAACTTCTTCCGTCGCGGCGCGAATCGCCTGCGCAACAAGATCTTGATCCAGCATGTAAGCTCACTTTCGAATTGGGTACTGGCAGACCCGCTTTAGTCTGATCAGGTCAGCGTACACCTTCAATATCGGTGGGATGACGGCGGATCTTTAGTCAAAGCCCGAGAATAAAAACCTGTTCTTGCGTGTAAAATCTGTTAAAGTTTCCATCTATTGTGCCGATGGAACAAGTGTGGACGTTAACAAAGGAACTTTGCGAAAACTGGTGTGGCTCCCATCGAGCGCGCCGGACCTCTGTGAGCGGCGACTGTGGGAACGACTGAGCAGGTTTCAGCCGGTAGTGTGCAGAACCGGGCAACAAGCCGTTGACGCGATACGGTGGCAGACAACTGTCGTGGCGTTGGCCAATGGCCCGGCGGATACATGGGACTCCACAGCACTTCTGAGCGCGATCCAGTCTGAATGTCCTGATGCGGCATTCTTCCTGCGGGACAAACTGCTCTCGGTCTCAGAGGCGGCACAACTTGGGCGGAAGGGCGCGGCCGGCATCTTCGGACCGGAAGCAGACGAGATCACGGTGGCTAGCGCTGTGGAATCCGCACTGGAGTTTGAAGATGCCGCACCTGAAACGTGGCGTCGCAGCATGGTCGGGGAAAGCCCGGGGATGCAGAGCATCTGCTCCATGGTGCGGATGATCTCGCAACGGAGGGGTACGGTTTTGCTTTCAGGGGAGACCGGGACCGGCAAGGAAGTGCTGGCCCGGGCGATCCACACCGCCGGCCCGCGTTCAGGGCAGCCCTTTGTCGCGGTGAATTGCAGCGCGATTCCAGGCACGCTGCTCGAGTCGGAGTTGTTCGGCCACACCCGGGGCGCTTTCACCGGGGCTCATGGGCTCCGCATCGGCCGCTTCGAACAAGCCCGCAACGGCACCATCTTTCTAGATGAAATCGGGGATCTGGACATCGAGTTGCAAACCAAGCTTCTGCGCGTCTTGCAAGAGCGGCAGATCGAGAGGCTGGGCAGTTCAGAAAACATCCGTCTGGACGTAAGAGTGATCGCGGCGACGCACATTGACTTACATTCGAGAGTCCGCGCCGGCGAGTTTCGCGAAGACCTGTATTACCGGCTGAACGTAATTCCCATCGGAATTCCGCCTCTACGCGCGAGGACCAGCGATATCCCGCTGCTGGCCGAACACCTGCTCCACAAGATCTGCCGGCTGGAACAGATTCCTTTGAGGAGTCTAAGTCCGGCAGCCATGATGCGGCTGTTCGAACACTCCTGGCCCGGCAATATAAGGGAGTTGGAGAATGCCCTTGAACGCGCAGTTGCATTGAGCGGTGACCGTCTGCTACTCACTGAAAAAGATTTTGAGATATTAAATACTGTTTCAACCACGGCTGAATCGGACTACGAGCTGCCGGAGGGCGGCCTCGATTACGAGCGACTGGTCAGCCGCTTCGAATGGAAACTGCTCTCGCAGGCGCTGCGCAAAGCTGGGGGCAACAAAAAAGCGGCCGCCGAGATGCTCGGATTGAAGCGCACGACTCTGGCGGCGAAGGTGAAGATCCTGTCCGTCATGTGAAAGGGCTCACCGGCCGCGGGGCGTGCAGCCTGCCCAGGGTCGCGGCGATTTGCTGCAGGGGGAGGACATGATCTACCGCGCCGGCCCGAATGGCCTCCTTCGGCATGCCAAAAACAGCGCAGGAGGCTTCATCCTGGGCGATGGTGATGGATCCCGCGCGCCTCATGGCCAGCAGACCGGCAGCGCCATCGTTGCCCATCCCGGTTAGGATCACGCCGATTGCATCGCCGCCTGCCGTCCGGGCGACGGAGTGGAGCAACATATCTACGGAAGGCCGTTGGAAACCCACCCGCGGGCCCTGATTGAGCATGGTCTCGAAACCGCCTGGACGTTTTTGTACTGTCATGTGCCAATCTCCGGGAGCGATCAGAGCGAGTCCCGGCCGGACCGTGTCGCCGTTAGCCGCCTCTTTCACTTGAATCCCGCAGACTTGCGCCAGGCGCTCGGCGAATAGAGCGGAAAACCGGGCCGGAATGTGCTGCGCGATGACGATCGCGGGACAATCCACCGGCATCCTGCGCAGGATCTTTTCAATGGCTTCGGTCCCCCCGGTTGACGATCCGACGGCCACCAACGCGGGTGCACGCAGCTTGAGCGCTGAAGCTCCTATCTGCACATCGGATGACGGCTTCTGAAGGCCTTGACGGCAGGCGAATGCGGCCCGCACCTTGGCCGGAAGAAGGACCCGAAAATCGATAAAGCCGGGCCTGTCGACGGGCTTTCCGATAACTTCGACGGCGCCCGCGCGCAGCGCTTCGAGGGCGGTTTTGCAACCGGAACCGGTCATGGCGCTTACCACCACCGCCGGTACGGGGTTTTGACCTTTCACCTTGCGAAGAAAGGTAAGACCGTCCATACCCGGCATCCCGATATCGAGCGTGAGGACGTCGGGCCGCAGGGCGGTTACCTGCTCGCAAGCCGAAAAACCGTCGGAGGCACAACCCGCAACCTCGATGTCACCGGCCTCCTCGAGCGCGTCCCGGATCAACTTGCGTGCCAGCGCAGAGTCATCCACCACCAGCACACGAATCATGAGCTCCTCTTCTGATAAACCGCGGGTCGGACGTAACCCAGGTCATGCCGAATCCCCATCAGACTTTCGGTATGACCGGTCAAGAGAAAGCCGCCGGGATTCAACCGCTCGGTCATGCGGCTCACAATGCCCTCCTGAGTGCCGCGCCCAAAGTACAGCATGACGTTCCGGCAGAAGATCACGTCAAACGTTCCCAGTTCCGGCGCGCTGTCGAGGAGATTGAATCGCTGGAACTGAATAGTGTCGCGGACCGCCCGCTTCACCTTCATCCAGCCGGCCCACCGTCCGGAGCCGCTTTCGAAAAACTCGCTTAGCCAAGGCGGCGGCAACTCACGCAGTTTATCCAATGGATATACAGCGGCCCGGGCGGCGGACAGCGCGCGGCTGGAAATATCGGTAGCCAGAATCTGGAATCCGGGAACCACTTCGTGGCGGCGCTGATCGAGCAGGGTCATGGCGATGGAATACGGTTCCTCACCGGTGGAACAAGCCGCGCTCCAGATGCGGATCGGCCGGCCGGGGAAGGAGATCCGGCCGAAGCGGTTGCGGAGCAGGGCGAAATGTTCGGCCTCGCGCAGGAAGTTGGTGTGATTGGTGGTGAGGGCGTCGATAAATTCCTGCAATGCGGCACCCGATGAGTCCTCGCGCACGTGAAGGTAATAGTCATCGTAAGAGGACAAGCTGAGCCTTCGCAGGGTCCTGTCGAGGCGCGACGCCACCATGTCCTTCTTGGAGTCCGCGAGATCGATGCCACAGGTCTCGAAAGCCAGTTTTCGGATACAGGAGAACTCTCGCGCGGTCATGGGGCGGATTTCATATACTCCCGGAAGGGTGGCAGAATCACGACTCACTATCGTTACCTCCTCCGAAACCGTGGATGTCCAGAATCAAGCCCACTCGCCCGTCGCCCAGAATCGCTCCGCCAGCCACGCCGGCCACGTTGCAGAAGCATGCCCCTAAGGCCTTGATGACGACTTCCTGTTTTCCCAGCAGGCGATCGACGGCCATACAGAACTGCCGCGAGCGGCCTTCCACCACCACCCCGATTTCTCCCGTGCTGCCTTCCTGCCGGACACGGCCGAAGAAACGGTCCAACCGCATCACCGGGAGTAACGAGCCGCGCAGCAGGACCATTTCAGACCGGTTCTCGACGGTGAATAGCTTGTCTTCCGTAATGTGGAACATCTCCCGGACCGAATAGAGAGGGAGTACGTACCGTTCTCCTGCCGATTCGAGGATCAGCCCGTCCACCATGGCCAAGGTCAGAGGTACCTTGAGTGTGAACGCGCATCCGACCCCTGGTTTGGAGTCAACGTGGACCGTGCCACGGAGCTTCTCGATCTGGCGCCGCACCACGTCCATGCCCACACCCCGCCCGGAGATACTGGTGACCTTCTCAGCCGTGGAGAAGCCAGGCTCGAAGATCAGTTTGAAGATGCTCTGTTCGTCAGGCCTGGTTTCAGGGGGGATTAAGCCCTTTCGAACCGCTTTCTCGCAGATCTTCTCCGCATCCAGGCCACGGCCGTCATCGGAGATCCGGAGGTTGATGAACCCACCCTGGTGAAAAGCTTCAAGAGTGATGGCGGCGGTCTCGTTTTTGCGGGAGGCCTGCCTGACAGCGGCATCTTCGATGCCGTGATCTACCGAATTGCGAATCATATGGACTACCGGATCGGTGATCTCTTCGATCAGATTGCGATCCAGTTCCACATGGTCGCCAATACGCCGCAACTCGATCCGTTTGCCTGCCTTTCGGGCGAGATCACGAACCAGACGGTCCATTTTATCGAAAAGCCTGGAAATTGGCACCATGCGCATCGACATGGCGGTCCTTTGGATCTCAGCCGTCACCCGTCCCAGGTGTGCAAAGTTGCGCGACAAGCCAGCCGCCATAACGGCATCGTTCTCGGGTGAGAAATGAATCAACGACTGCGCAATGACCAGTTCGCCGACCATTTCCACTAGGTACTCGAGTTTGGCGGTATTCACGCGGACGGTATTGCCATCGGCTCGCCTGGCAGTAGGTGCTGGAGCGCCAGTGTCCGGGGCCGGAAGAGCTTCAGCCACAGCCTCAGCCGGCGGCAATTCGGCAGACTCGCCGGCAGAAATCTCCAGCAAAAGACCTTGATTGGAGCGAAGACTCCGCATGGCCTCATCCGGAGGTTTTTCGACGAGGGCATTCAAGGCAGCCTTTACGTAGTCGGCGGATTTCAGCGTGATATCGATCAGCCGGGGGGTAATGGCGATGCGCTTTTCGCGGGCGTGGTCGAGAAGCGTTTCGGTTTCATGGGCAACCGCTTGTATCGGCCCCAGCCCAAGGAACCCGGCGAGACCCTTGATGGTGTGAAAGGACCGGAAGACGCTGTGCACGGCATCCGTCAGGCTGGGGTCTTTTTCGAGGGCGAGGAGATTGGCCTCGATGCTCGACAAGTGCTCGCGCGATTCAGCCACGAAGTCCGCGATCAATTCGGGGTCATCGGCCAAATTATCGGCCGGCGGCTCCGGCGGCTTCAGTTCGCGCCGAACTGCCTCCTGGAGACGCAATAAGCCGGCCCTCAGGCTGGAATCCAGGTCTGCTGTCCCTTCCGCGTCACGGATCTGCTCCAACAGTGTACCCGCCAGGGATGCCGTTTCCGGAAGGCTTGCGGACAGTTGGACAATGCGGGCAAGGGCCTGCTCAGCCCCGGATACCCATGAGTCCGCGGCGACCAGACTATCTATTTCGGCTTGGATTTGTCGTTCCTGGGCGGTCATCGAGTCTCGTCTCACTAGAGAGATCGGCAAAAGAGCAGAAAAGGTTTATAGTGTTCTTCTGTAGGCCTGTTAGGATTGTAAAATTCGTGTTTTGCCACGCAAAATAGCACTCCTCCCTTGACAAGTGGTTGTGAATCATTAAAATAGGTCGTATCTCGGTCTCTTTCTTATGCAATCCCCCTGTGACCACAAGCGAACGCAAGTGATCGCGCGCCGGGACGGCGTCGACTACGTTGAATGTCTTGATTGCCGGCAGATCTTTGAAGCGGAAGATCTCGAGCCGGTAACTGTTGAAGACGAGGACGAATAGCGCTGACCCCATCCCCATCTCCCAGTTAAAGCAGAACGTCCAGGTTTGTTTCACTCCGGCGCTCGCCGGTTAAGTGTGCCCGGCCGTGGTGACCACTTGGTGCGTGGCTTTGCTACCAGGCCGGACGGCAGGCCACGAAAAACGATGGCCTACCCCACGGTTTCTAGGCTGCTGCGGTGTTGAATTCCGGCTCGTCGGCGGAGGGGCCGTAGAGGGCGGGGACTGGTACTCCGGTCAATCGGTAGTAAACCGTGAGCTGGCCTCGATGGTGGATGGTGTGATTCATGACCATGCCTCGAATTGCTGCAATTTTGGGCATGGTGAAGAAGACCTGGTCGCCGGAGCGGAGGGTCCAGGGCTTCAGGAAGTCCGCGTCGCTGGCAGCGGCGATGGCGGCGCGGGCGGCTTTCACGTTCTTCTTGAGGATCTCAAGAACCTGTTCACGCGAGTTTGCTTCCGCGGGAACATAGCCTCCTTTGGCAAAATCGAGTTCGTCGGTCGAGAGCGCCATGGCGGCCCAGCCGGGCATCTCGGCGACGTGCGCCGCGAGACGTGCCATGGTCATCGATTTCGGGTCAGGGGTCCATTCCAGTTTGTCTTCAGGCAGCCTCGCCAGGGTTCTGTGGGTGTTGGCCATTTCCACATCGAACTCCGCCAACAAGGCTTGAGCAATTGACATATTTCCCTCCTCTCAGGGCACTACCAAGGATAACTTAAAGATGTTACGCGAATATTGCTTCGATGGGTTTTCCTTTGCCGTCTTTGGTCACGTAGACGGGACGTTTTTCGGTGATGTATTTCAGGTCCGGCGGGATGCCCATGGCGTGGTAGATGGTGGCGTGCAGATCTTCCATGGAGACCGGGTTTTCGACCGTGACGCAGGGGCGCTCGTCGGCCGTTTTGCCGTATAGAAAACCTTTTTTCACGCCTCCGCCGAACAGCAGGACGCAGCCGGCTCCGGTGAAATGGCGGTGCATGCCGTAGTGCTTGGGCTCGGTCATGACGTCCGGCACGGTCACCTGGTTCTTCACGGGCTTATCGGCTTTGCCTTCCATCATCATGTCGCGGCTGAATTCGCTGGCCAGGACGATGAGGGTGCGATCGAGAAGGCCGCGTTCTTCGAGGTCCAGAACCAGTCGCGCTACCGGCGCGTCGATCTGCTGCTTCATGCCGATGGCACGCTCGTGGCCATTCTCGTGCGTGTCCCAATAGCGGAACGGGATGTACTCGGTGGTGATTTCGATGAAGCGCGCGCCAGCTTCGGTTAAGCGCCGGGCGAGGAGGCAGCCGAGGCCGAAGCGTCCGGTGTTGTATTGGTCGTAGGTGGCTTTGGGCTCGAGCGACAGGTCGAAGGCGCGGGCGGAGGGCGATTCGAGCAGGCGGTGGGCGGCTTCGACGGAACGCAGCAGTCCCTGGCGCTGGTAATCGCTGCCGTACCGGCCTACGGGACTTTGCGCGATCAGCGATTGATACAACTGATGGCGGCTGCGAAAACGGGCGTCGCCCAATTCGGCGGAGGGACGCACAACCGAAGCCGCATCGTTGGGATCGGTGATGAGGAACGGTCCGTATTCGCTGCCCAGAAAACCCGCCGTGTGGAACGCTTTAATGCCGGCGGTTTCGGCACCGATCTCGAGGTTCTGGCCGACGTCGATGAAGGCGGGGATCTCCTGATTGCGCGGACCGAGGGTCCTGGCGATCATGGAGCCGATGTGCGGCATGGCCACGCTTTGCGGCGGCGCATAGCCGGTGTGCCAGTGATACTGATGGCGCGAGTGCAAGATGAAGCCGAGATCGGCGGCCTGGAAAGTGCGGATCAGCGCGCCGCGATCCATGACTTTGGCGATGCGCTCCAGGCCTTCGCTGATTTTGATGTTGTCGACGGCGGTGTCGATGGGTTTGAAGGTGCTCAGGACGTCGGCCGATTTGGTGCCGGGAGTGTAGGGGGTGTAGCGTTTGGGATCGAAGGTCTCGGTGGCGGCCATGCCTCCGGCCATCCAGAGGACGATGAGAGTGTCGGCTTTGGGCGCGAGTTTGGTGAGCGGATCGGCGCGCAGAGGTTCGCGTCCGGCCAGGGCGGAGAGGATGGCTGCACCGGTTGTTCCCACGAAGGAGCGTCGCGTCAGGGTGGAGCCGCTAACCGCGGGGCCTTGCTCGCGGTCCAAGGGAGTCGCCGACTGCGGGCGATCGCCGCGGGCAGGCGTTGCAGTCAGTGAAGAGAGGACTTTTCGTTCTTCGGCGTTCATTTTCGATTTACCGTACCAGTTGAAACTCCGGGGACATGGCCAGGGACCATAGCAGATCTGCTACTCCGGCGGTCAATGCAATCTTCTTTTCTTCGGGCGACGGCAGGCGGCCCAGGGCGTGACGGAAGAGGCGGTCGACTAACTCTTCTTTCGAATCGAGATGCGGCGGGAGCGGGGCCGGGGGCGGTCCGATGACAGGGAGCAATTCATCCATGTCGGGCGGACGATCGAAAACGAAATAGCGGACCACGCCATTAATCTCGCTGGTATTGCAGCGGGTGTCGAGACCTACGCTGCCTTGCAGGCGCACGAAGCCTTTGCCGGCGATATCGTAGACTAATTCGGCTTTGGCCCAGGTCCGGACTCCGTCATCGAACTTGCGGTCGGTGAATTCGATGGGCGTGGCATCCTCGCGCAGGCCTTCGGCGGATTTGGGCTTCATGCCGGATAGTGGGACGGCTTTTCCGGCGGCGTCTTTTCCGGTGGCGTCTTTTCCGGCGGCGTCTTTTCCGGCGGCAACAACGAGACGGATGTTGGCCCATGCGGCCATGGTTTTTTCGGGCGCGTAGGAGCCTTCGTCATAGGTCAGGAGACGCAGATCGTGAACGCCCGAGATGTCGATATCGAAATCGACGGTTTTGTTGCGCACACGCAGGGTTCCGCTGTCGTAAAGGGCCTTGGGCGCGGGCGGAAGCTGGCCCAGCAAGCGCAATGCGCCGCGATCCAGCATCTTATTGATGGTGTCGCCATTGACCATTTCGAGAGCTTGTAAGGTGGTGGCGTCGGTGTTGCGCTCGGTGTAGACCTGATCGCGGATAGGCCTTCCCAGGGCGAAGCTGAGCGGGCTGGCCACGAATCGCCAATCGCGGGCGCGAACCGTATTGCGGCCGCCTTTGGCTGCGATGGCGCGCCATTCGCCGGTGATGGAGCGAAGGGAATCGGAGAACTCCTCGGCAGTCATGCGGCGCACTTCGGGACCGGTGAAGACATAGTCCTTGATCTCTTTCGATTCGCGCGGGACCGCCGGCAACTGATAGGCGCGCGAAAGCATGATGGTTTCGATGAGGTGCTGGATGTCGTATTGATGAGCGACGAAATCGGAGGCGAGCCAATCGAGGAGGGCCGGGTCCCAGGGCTCGGCATCCATGTCGTCGACCGGCTCGACGATGCCGTGGCCGATGAGACGCGCCCAGATGCGATTGACCAGAGTGCGCGGGGTGCGGCCGTTTTGCGGCTCGGTGAAGAGCTTGGCGGCGAGTGCGTGGCGCTCCCGTTCGGAGGTTTCGGTTAGCGGCTCGTTGAGTTGGGGATAGAGGAATGAAGGGGTAACGTAGTCGCCGGTGGCTTTGTCGCAGCGGTAGAGCTCGAGCTTTTCGTCCTTGGTGAAATAGGCGGCCAGTCCGTAGGCGTCGCGCAGTTTCCAGCGGCTGATGAAGCTATCGTGGCAGGAGTTGCACTTGAGATTGATGCCCAGGAATACCTGCGCGCTATTTTGCGCGGCTTGCAGGGGACGCGACTGGCTGGCGCTGATATCGCCGCGCCAGTTCACGCCG